>Ga0102589_1005637_pt1 | contig 10792 bp, 10 predicted proteins | sample AraplaMF_Col_mLB_FD_76858 | JGI IMG/M metagenome (GOLD analysis project Ga0102589, IMG submission 76858) | Arabidopsis root microbial communities from the University of North Carolina, USA - plate scrape MF_Col_mLB | ecosystem: Host-associated > Plants > Roots > Endosphere | place: USA... | reverse complement strand
CCAAGATCTAAGTGGAGGGAGAATGTATAAAAAGTGCACGTTTTATTCATATGCTAAACACTCCACATAATTGATCTTCCATGTGAATATGATATATTAATAATCAGACTATTTTTTACAAATTTCAACGTATGAACCCTATTTATGAGCTACCTCGCTTCCACTGGCGAGGTAGCTTTTTATTTTGCTCTTGTACATAAAGGACTTTACTACTCCCCCAGATGTTATTTGCACGGCTGTTTTAGACAACAAATTTGAATCTTAACTATGTTTCTATACAATATGCAACAAATCTTTAAAGCCAAATAAAAAAATTATTAGCTTATGCAGGTCTTATATATGTGAAGGAGGTTTTATATGAGTGAGATTTGGATTCAAGAAGAACAGTTAAATGCGGAGTTTTATGAAATGGTGGGTCATTATGTTCAATTGGAAGGAAATATTGAGTCTGTTTACTTTATATCTGAAACAATAGAAAGTGTTGACGGTAGGGATGAACAAAGGGATTTCTTACTCGACTTCTTAATTGAGCAGAATAGGTATCCTTTATATCTTACATTCCTTTGTGATGATATGATGGCAGAGGAGTTTGAAGAGGAATTTAATCAATTAGGTATAGAATATAGTTATGAATTATTAGAGGAAAAACAAGCCTACTATATATTTTTTAAACGGGTTACCTATCACCCTCGATGTTTTACTTTACCAATTAAAGACGCGCGTACATTATCCTTAGCATTAGAACATACCTTTTATCTTGCTAATATGAACGAATTTTACTCGCTTTCTTATTCTAAAGATATAAGATTTGAACTCAAGAAAGTTAAGGAATGGGGCAGGTGGAAAAACGTATTTATCCCTATTTTTAAAACAGAAGAAGATGCTACATTTATAACTATTTTCCATGATGGAGCAGGGTTTTTCTTGTTTTCGAACGAGGATAGATATTCATCTATACAAAAAGTGTGCTCAACTTTCCCAGAAGACTCAAAAGTAGTACAAATTAATGATCAACTACTTGATATTTAAGTAAAGGAAAGGGGACCAGATAATGGGACGTATTTCTAGGTTCGTAAAAAATATATTTTTAAAGGAATATCAAATTTTTGCTAAAGAATTAGGCTTTAACTCTTGGGATGATGTCCTTGAAAATACATATGAGATATTCAAAATGCCTCCTGATGCTTCTTACCTTGTTACACAATCTAAAGAAGATAAGTGGATTGTATGGAATGATGAAGGTAGCCTTCCTTATTCATTTTTAGTATTTAGTACATGGTTTGATGCTATCAGTTATCTCAGAAAGATATTTGAAGAAGGTAAGTACGAAGAACACTATTGGAGACCAGAGAGATTTGATCCAGGAGAAAATGTTTTTAAGAATATACCTGACAAAGAAAAAAATAATGAATAATAGAATGTTTACACCTTGAATTTTTTGAAACAAAGTCAAATACACAGTCCGTAAAAGTATACGTTTACGAACTTTTCTTTCGGATAGGAAATCTACCATTTTTTTTGTCCATTTAATTTCGAAATTATATTAAGAACGTTCTCTAAAAAACATACACTTTTACGAACGTTTTTGTTACATTGTCGAGTACATTGCAACATAATCATTAATTGATTTACGATATGTATTACCTTACAGACGGATTAACGATTGACTCCTAACACTTTTCCTGGTGGAGGGCGCGATTATAGACATCTCTTTTTTTGAAAAACTTGTTTATACTTGACCAAGCGCGGGTATATAAAATTTAGCCGATCTGTTTTTAGCAACCAAGCTAAGTCAGAAACCCATACCGATAAATTTACGAAAGAGGTCATCGATTAAGATGGTCTTTTTCATGCGTTTACTTTATCGTATACTTACTGAAACTATAGTCCAAAAAGCTGCGTTTGAAGAATATATTTTTCAAGGAGAAAGATCGAGTTATTATACAAAATACAAAAAGAAAAATGTATAACAAATCTATGCCTTAAAATAAATAATAAAACATTTCTGTTATAAAAGCTTTAATATTTAAATAGCATGTAGAAAAAACGCCCAATTTTAATCTTTTATGCATATGAATCTATAAAACTGGACGGAATAATAGCGTATTCCCCCATTCCTTTAAATTTGAAAATCCTTTTCCTATATCAGCAAAGGATCCTTTTTATCAAAAAAGCGTAACGATTAATTTTCGTTACGCACGTACTTTGCATGATATTCTTCGATTATCTTATCAAAAAAATCTTTTTTCGTAATATCTAAAATTTTGATGACGTCCTCTAATTTATCTCTAGTCTCCACGCTTACATCAGCTAGGATACGAACTTTTGGTTCTGCCATAACACGAACTCCCATTCTTTTATCTTCCTTCCTATTTTAGCAAGAATGCACGTAATTTAACCCTGAAATTTCTAAAAACAAAGGAGAGCTTATTGCCCTCCCTTAGTTTACTTCCTTTACAGTTTTCTTTTTCGTAAGTAAAGCCATGATTCCTGCAATAAATAAGAAGATAAATGCTACTGTGAAAAATAATCCGTTCGCATAGAAACCATATAATGAAATGATGATTAATCCCCAACCACCGATTTTTTTAAACCTCCAAGAAATAAAACCTAAGAAAATAGCTAAAGCTGATATCCAAAATACGGCTGAACCATCGTTTGCCATTTGTTCTTCTCCAAACATAGCACCGCCGGCTGTTACTAAAAATCCACTTAATAATCCTGCTAAACCACCTAAGATTGATAAAACTGCTACCCAAATTTTCATAGCTATACTTCTCCCTAATATTTGTTTTCTATTTTTTAAAAGACACCTTTTTAAGTGTGATAATTGCTATTACGATTGGTACAAATAAAACAGATAAAACCATTAAAGCTTCTTTATTCATGTTAATCACCCTATATAAAGGAGGGAGCCCTCCCTCTTATTACTTAGCTGGTACTTCCCAAATTGCAGACTCTCCATCGATTGAAGCCATTGATTCATAATGTACTTCCCATGTTCCAGTTTGAGCAGGAACATCAAAGTAAATCGCACCTTGGATTTTTTTTCCACCTGGAATATCTCCAGATAATGCTTCATCATCACTTGGTAATGCGTCTCCTAATTCAAATGCATCTTTATCGTATAATTTAAACTCTGTAGCATCTACAAATACGCTTTTAGATGTCGTATTCTCCACAATTACTCCTACTTTTACAGCATGGTCTTCTTGTAAAGGATCAAATTCATTAATAGCACCGGTGTATTTTTCAATTCCTGTTACAGTGATTTTTACACCATCTACATCTAAAGTTTCACCAATTTGTGCTTTTGTATCTTTCTTTTCTTCTGCCTTTTTAGCAGATTGTTCAGATGATGAATTTTCATCCATCTTCTTTTGTGCCGCGTCAGAAGTTTCTGTCTTCTCAACGGATTGTGAACATGCTCCTAAGAATCCTACTGTTAATACTGAAATCCCTACTGCTTTTAAAAATTTGTTCATCATCTTTCTCCCTACTTTTTTCGCTTATCTCGATTTTATCTATTTTCATTTCGAGATTTTCGCTTTTCTATATTTTCACAACGAATAATAATGTATCATACTTAGGTGACGTACGGACCATTTAATTTCCATATGATATGTTTCACTCTTCAAATGTAACAATCTGTTCCTGTAAGAACGTTTTCTTAATGTCAAACCGGTTCCGTACCTGTATGTTCATTTATATCGTTGTTTCCGTGAATAAGATTAACAGAAAACCGTACGTACGGATACTGGTAATTAATATATTATTCTGCTGGTAAATGGTTTGAATATATTTGTCCAATTAATAGGTAAAAATTTCATCAGATCATTAACCTTCAAATCAAAACTCATTAAAATTGTACGAATATTCTTTAGTGTTTCTCTGTCTAATCTTAACTGATTATTTTATTGATTGAGCAGCCTTAAAGGCTGCTTTTTTATAATTATCTTTGCTTTTATAACAAAAGCATAGTGACCTTTATATTTTATAATTTGGAAATAAATATCCAGAATTTATTGAAGCAGAAGAGCTTAATAAGTAATAAAATACCTTTAATTTCATTATTTTACCATATTGGTTTTGTTTTTAGTAAATTTATAATGAATAATTGTAATAAAATGTATAATTAAACATTTTTTTATATTGAATAATAATTAATAAATAGTAAAATGATAACGGGCTTTCAAAAATAGTTCTTTTAATACATGTATTTCATTGAATAGATTCATATAACTTTTTTGGTGTTTTTTGTAACAAATATATAGAAAAAGTCCGAAAAATTTGTCTGTTAATCATTATAATTATTCTTTCATCGATTGTTGATTAAAAAATTTCAAAATACGAATGAAAGTATCATTTTTTTCTGTGAACTAGTGGTAATTTAAATAAGTATGTTAGGTGGAATGGTATGCTTTTGTCAGTTGTAGTTCCTTGCTTTAATGAAGAGAAAAATGTTCATTCTTTTTATGAATATACGACTAAAATTTTAGCAATGGAAAATTTCAATTATGAATTGATTTTTGTAAACGATGGAAGTTCTGATAATACAATTGATTGTTTGAAAGAACTCTCCGAAAAGCATGAAGAAGTTTCTTATATTTCTTTCAGCAGAAATTTTGGTAAAGAATCGGCCATGTTAGCTGGTTTAAGCTATGCAGGAGGAGACGCTGTAATTTTAATGGATGGAGACTTACAGCATCCACCAGAATTAATTCCTCAAATGGTTCATTATTATAATCTTGGATATCATCAAGTAATCGCGAAGCGAAACAGAAAAGGTGATGCGCTTGTAAAATCATCTTTATCTAAGCTTTATTATAAGCTTATGAACAAATTCGTAGATGTTTCTTTAGTAAATGGAGTAGGAGATTTCCGTTTGTTAAGTAGAAAAGCACTCAACGCTTTGCTTTCCTTGAACGAGTATAATCGCTTTTCAAAAGGATTATTTTCTTGGATTGGCTTTAAAGAATATACAATTAACTACGATAACGTTGTGCGTGAAGAGGGAGAGAGTAAGTGGACACTCGGTAAGCTGTTTAACTACGGAATAGATGGTGTTATCTCATTTAATAATAAACCCTTACGTATATCAATTTATATGGGGTTAAGTGTTACACTGTTAGGCTTTATATATATACTTACAATGCTTATTAAGATTTTGTTTGCAGGTATAGACGTTCCAGGCTACTTTACTCTAATTTCTGCTGTTTTAATTATTGGTGGTTTACAGTTGACCTTTTTGGGAATTGTCGGTGAGTACATTGGACGTATCTATTATGAATCCAAAAAACGTCCACATTACGTTATTGAAGAGGAGAGTTTGACATCTAAACATGAAATACATCAAAAGTGGCATACCCATGCTTAATACTCAGTTTGTACGTTTTGTAATTGTAGGCTTTCTTAACACGTTCAATTACTATGTTATCTATTTAATTTGCAATTATCTTTTTCATTTAGAATATTTAGTTTCACATATTATTGGTTTTTTAATTAGCATGGTTGGTTCTTTCTTTTTAAATTCCTACTTTACTTATAAAGTTAAACCAACCCTTCGACAATTCTTTCAATTTCCTTTGACATATGTGGTAAATATAACAGTGTCAACGAGCGCTCTTTATCTATTAGTAGATCTAATGCATATGAATGAAACGGTATCCCCTATCCTAGCGTCTGTAATTGCTATTCCTTTTACTTTCGTTATTTCAAAAAAAATCTTGGTTAATAAAACAGCAAATTAATATAAGTAAATATAGAATCTGACAATTCGTCTTTTTGTCAGATTTTTATATTGTGGTCAATCGAGAAAAGTTAAAGGCAGGTAACGTATTTATGTTTGATTATAAGAAAAAAGGGATGCATTTTTTTGCAGCGTTGATTTTTATCTTAGCGATATTTAGCGTACATTTTTATTTCTATTTATCAGGTGGCTACATGACCACGAGAAATACAGATGCAACTGTACAGCTATTATTTTTTCATTATTTTTTACATCACCAATTCTTGAATGGAGATTTCTTTTGGTCTTGGAAATATGGATTAGGAGGAGACGTTTTTTCAAACTTTAGCTATTATTATTCAACGTCTATATTTTTCCTTATCACTTTATTTTTAAAGCTTGACACGTTAAAAGAGATACTACATTTAAATATAATTATTAGTTCTTTGAAGCTATTTAGTGCCATGATTTTTATGTATGCTTTACTCCAATATAATAAGCGTTCATATGTTGCGTCTATTTTGGGCGCATTAATTTACGGAGGTTCTACTTTTTTTGCAGGTTACTCAGAACGATTTGATTTTATGGCTGAAGCTTTTGTATGGCTTCCCCTATTAATTTTAGCCTATGATCGTTTTGTGGATCAAAATAAAAAAGGTTTCTTCATCTTTATGGTGTTTATAGTAATCACAACTAATTTCTATTTTGGATTTATGAGTAGCGTTTACTTAAATATTTATGCAGTGTTTAAGTATTTCCTCGCGTCTCAATCGTATTCCCTTAAAAGTTTTATAAAATATTATGTAAAGTTAATTAAATACTATATCGTGGGATTTTTATTATCAGCATTTGCATTTTTCCCTACAATTTATTCCTTTCTTCATGCAGGAAGATTCGATAAAGATTATGATATTCCATTGTTTTACACGAATATTTTTTACCATAACGTCGTGTATAACTTTTTTTATCCATATTCGGCTTCACAAACGCTTGGTATGTCAATCGTAGGGTTAGTAGCTATTTTATTAAGCGTGCTTTATATTAAACAAAAAGAAATGCTTGTAAGGTTATGCCTATTAATTTTCATGATCTGCTTATATTTCTTTCCGTATGCTTATTCATTTTTTAACGGTTTATCTGCTATGCAGCCTAGATGGATTTACATGCTCATCTTTACGTGTGGAATGGTTGCTGCATATGCAATTGATTTCGATAAAAAGGATTCAAAATATCGTAACTTCTATTTAATACTGATATTTGCTGCCTTTTTATTATATGTAACCTACGTACCATCGCCTAAAGACTTACTCTATGATAAATTACAAATCGTCTTTTTTGCTGTGTTAATAGGTGCTTTTCTACTTCGCTTTAAAATTAAACGGTTATTTTTTCTTATGTGCATCATTATCGTAGCCATTTGTAGTATCGGGTACAATAACTTTATGATGTTTACTCAAGATTTAGGCGATTATCAGACTCAGAAGGCTTCCACACTTCAAACCTTTTCAGGAAGTGGTTACGACAATGAAGCAGACAAACAGGTAATTCAATATATCCAACAATCTGATTCTTCTTTTTATCGGATTATGTGGAATCAAATCAACAAGGAAAACATCCCATTATATTACAACTACAATGGGTTTAGTAGTTATCAAAGTCTTATTCCTAATAATGTACACAGCTTCTTTAAGGAAACTTATAACATAGCTCAAATGGATTCACCGAGTCGTTATAGCAATTTAGATCATCGTCTCTACTTGGAAACAGCTTTAATGAATAAATACTATATAGTAAGAAGTGGTGATTCATTTAGCCCATACGGTTTTACATTATTAAAAGAGTTAAATGGATATAAGGTTTATAAAAATGATCATTATCTTCCTGTTGGCTTTATGTATGATCAGGCTGTATCAGTTGAGCAGTTTAACCAATTGGACGAAGTACAAAAAGATCAGCTTATGTTGCAAGCTGCAGTTGTAGAACAAGCAGGAAGTTTAGAAAAGTTCAATACTAAGAAATTAAGAAGTGAAGTTCTTTTCAAAGGAATGGATAATGTAAAACTTGAGAATATTGATAAAAATGGCGGTGTATACACAGCAAGGCCTAACGCTTCTATTGAAATTCCGTTAAATAATAAACAAGTAAAAGCTGGAGAGACAATTCTAAAGATGAATTTGAAGAACCTAACAACGGGTTCGTTGACTCTTAATATTAATGGAACTAATTTCGAAAAGCGTTCAGCAAATAACATTTATTCTTATCCAAAAGACAATTATGCATTTAATGTCCAAAACTTACAGAACAATAGAATGATCAATATTAGTTTGTCTCCTGGTCAGTATAGTATTAAAGATGTTGAAGTCTTGTTTAATTCTTATGAAAAATACACCGACTCAGTTAACGAACTAAAGCAATCTGAATTGAAAAATGTTCACTATGATGAAAATTCATTGCAAGGTAAAGTTAACGTTAGAAAATCAGGGTTGTTATTCCTATCTGTTCCATACAGTAAAGGTTGGCATATTAAAGTAGATGGGAAAGATAATGATTTTGAACAAGTAAACGGAACGTTTATAGGTGTTAGATTATCTAAAGGTAAACATGACATCTCCATGCACTATGTGACGCCATATTTTAAAGAATCAACTGCCATTTCTATATTCACAGCTATCGGGATAGTGGTTGTATACTTAATAAAAAGACGTAAAAAAGTAAAAAGTAGTAACTAAATAAAAGAAGCTCTTCTTAACCTAGAAGAGCTTCTTTTATTTTTTATGCACTAAGATAAACGGAATTTAACTAGCAATAGGTTGTTTTTTAAAAGAATAGTATATAACTGCATTTATTTACCATCGTTTACTTAGAGATATCAGCTACGGTATGATCTGTTCCTTATAACTTTAGAGAACTTCTCTTTGTAGTCATACCAAAAAACATAAACCTTGTAATAAAGGAAAGCTTAAATAACTGATGAATACTATATGAAATTAAGATGCCTATAATTCCTAATAAAAACCCGTTATTGGTATATTTCAGACCTAATATGTATATAGGGATATGTAAAAACATAATTGTCATCGAAGCCATTCCAATACTCTCCGTCATTTTCTCTATCCATCTATACTTTAAGTTATTACTTAAATGAAACAGAAGAACAATACATGAAGCCGGTATAATTATATCAAGGCATAAATGATTATATATACCAGCTTTTAGATCCAATTCGTAATTAAGCTTCTGCATTTGCTCTAGAATAATGATTACACTAAATACAACTATTCCTATCCATAATATTAAATTTTTCTTTAGTATATCGACAATATTGCGACTATAATACCCAATAGCATAGTATGGTAAAGCAATTAGGACAGTGTTTATGCTCCAAGGTAACATGAGCTGACTGATCCCCCTTATATGTGCTAATCCATAAAAAACGGCCATTATAAAAATTATTAGAATTTGTGAACGAAACATATACGTTATTAATGCAAAAGTTAACTGTGCAACAAGTAAGCACGTTACGAACCAGAAGACTCCATAGTAATAACCAAGCTTTCGTCCACCGTATAGGAGGGATTCAATAGACCAGTCTTGATTCTGTATAATGATAATTCCAAGGATACATAAACCAAAGAAAATATAAGGAATCATTAACCTATTTACTTTTTTAAATGACCAGTTACGAAACTTTTTAAATTCAGGAATTGGGGCGAAGAGATAACCACTTATCATAAAGAATAGTGGCATATGAAACCAAAAGAAATAATGATGGGTAAATTCATTTCCGGTATGCCCTAATACAACGGTAATAATTCCTATTCCTTTCAATCGATCAATCCATTTATTATATTGCTGCATGTCCTATCTCCTAAGTAATAAATTTCAATGCTGTGAGTCTTATTATAGTACTCTCTTAATTAACTCAACAATATTAAAATAGAAAAAATTTCTGATTAAAAAAGAGCAAATATTATATTACGATTTAATCATCACCTACTACTGTGAATTTACTTTTTCACTTTAGGAAATGTCTTGCCTCTTTATACCTTTCTAAAGTATTTTTTTGGAAATTATATATTAACAAATCGAAGATAACAAACTTTCGAATATGAAAATATATCTAAATACATTTCGTTACAATATACCCGCTTTATAACACTCGTTTCGACATATAACACAGAAATTATCAATTTATTAAATCTAAATGCTCAAAAAAATTATATTAATAAGGGGGCTCTTATTGTAAAATAAGTTTTGTTAAATAGTAGAATATGAGAATTGTATTTATATTTACGAAATTAAAATTAAACGGATTAAAAAAGCATTATAGAAAGGGGATGTCGGTTAATGTTTCAACGCTCAGTAAAGATTTTATTAACTTTTACTTTGTTTTTTATTTTTACGCTAGGAGATACTTTTTCAACTTTAGCCTCTACAGATACTACTGCCCCCACAATAAAGAGTGTAAAGATTGATAAAACAACTGCTCAGCCAGGTGAGGACATACATATTCAAGTTGAGGCTGAAGATGTAGAGTCGGGTATCTCTGATACGACCACACATCGAGTTGTAAAAGTAGAAAAACAAAATGGCAGCACTAACCAATATAAATATGTTTATTTAACTTTTAACCCTACAACTAAGAAGTATGAAGGTACATACAGTGTGCCAAGCAATACAGTTAATGGCCTATGGTATATATCTTGGATTTATTTTGTTGATAAAGTTGGAAATACGAGTAGTTTATATCCAAGTATGGGAAGCAGCCTTTACCGGTCATTTATGGTCACTAATGATTTAATCGCACCAGACGCTCCAATGGTTAATGAAGTCACAGAAAAATCTACGAATGTCACAGGAACAGCAGAAGTAGGTTCAACGGTGACAGTGAAAGCAGACGATAAAGTATTAGGCACTACATTAACGAAGGATGATGGCACATTTTCTGTATCGATTGATGCACAAAAAGCAGGTGCAAAGTTAACTGTAACATCGACAGATGATGCTGGAAATACAAGTGAAGTGAAAGAAGTAGTAGTGAAAGATGTGACAGCTCCAAGTGTT
>Ga0102589_1005635_pt1 | contig 10795 bp, 10 predicted proteins | sample AraplaMF_Col_mLB_FD_76858 | JGI IMG/M metagenome (GOLD analysis project Ga0102589, IMG submission 76858) | Arabidopsis root microbial communities from the University of North Carolina, USA - plate scrape MF_Col_mLB | ecosystem: Host-associated > Plants > Roots > Endosphere | place: USA... | reverse complement strand
TAGTTGAACAATATGAAATTACAAGAGAGGAACAAGATGAAGTTGCTCTTCGCAGTCATACATTGGCACTGAAGGCAATCGAGTCTGGATACTTTGACGATCAAATTGTTCCTATTACAATAAAAGAACGTAGAAAAGAAGTAGTATTTTCAAAGGATGAACATCCACGTGCTGATATTACAGCAGAAAAATTAGCAGGATTAAAACCAGCTTTCCGTAAAGACGGCTCAGTTACTGCAGGGAATGCATCTGGCCTGAATGACGGAAGTGCGGTTCTAGTATTAATGAGCGAAGAAAAAGCGAAAGAAAAAGGCTTACAACCGTTAGCTAGAATTGTTGGATATTCAGTAGCTGGAGTAGATCCGAAAATTATGGGTATCGGACCAGCACCAGCAATCCGTAAAGGATTAGAAAAAGTAGATTGGTCATTAGAAGATGCAGATTTACTGGAAATTAATGAAGCTTTCGCTGCGCAATACTTAGCTGTAGAGAAAGAATTAGGTCTGGATCGTGAAAAAGTGAATGTAAACGGTAGTGGTGTAGGACTTGGACATCCAATCGGTTGTACAGGAGCTCGTATCACTGTAAGTTTAATTCATGAATTGAAGAGACGTGGATTAGAAAAAGGGATTGCCTCTCTATGCGTCGGCGGCGGTATTGGGGTAGCACTATTTATAGAAGCACTATAAAAAGAAGCAGCAATCGCTGCTTCTTTTTTTAACGAATTTACCGAAAGAATTCTTCTTCCTCAAACCTTGCTAAATAGTGAATAGTTCACGAATCAAATAAATGATGAAATAATCGATCACGATTTTCAAAGAAAAGTTTTGTCGTTTGGTAATGTTCTGTTTCTTCTAAGGCGGATTCGTGAATTCCTTCTTGTGTTAAAGAATATATAGTGGATTCAGGATAAGCCATTAAAATAGGAGAATGCGTCGCGATAACAAATTGTGAACCTTGTTCCGCTAGTTCATGCATTCGAATAAGCATGGAAAGTTGTCTCATTGGTGATAAAGCAGCCTCAGGCTCATCTAAAATGTATAAACCTTGTCCTGAAAAACGATTCATAAATAATGAAAAGAATGATTCACCATGGGATTGTTCGTGAAGTGAAACACCGCCATAAGATTTTATAGCATCTATTTCATCAATATAAGAAGCAACGTTATAAAATGATTCAGCGCGAAGAAAGAAACCGTCGTTTGGTGTATTGAAACTTTTTGAAATACGAAGGTATTCATGTAAAGATGAATGTGAATCGTTTGTACTAAAGCGGAAATTCTTCGTTCCACCTTCTGCATTAAATCCTAAAGCGATAGCAATTGCTTCGAGTAATGTTGATTTACCCGTTCCATTTTCTCCAATAATGAATGTTACATTTGGGTGGAAAGCTATTGAGTGTAATGTTCGGATAGCCGGTAAACAGTAAGGATATGCGGAAAAACTAGGGATACTTTCTTTTTTTAATGTGACATTTTTTAAAAAGGGTACGTCAATCAATATATAAACCTCAATTCATAACGGATTTTGATTCTAAAAAAGTAGCAAATACCATTGTTAATAGCACATGAGTCCTTCTTATTTTCTGAATATTTTATGTGGATTATATCATGTAAACTATCATATTCCAATGTGAAAATAAATATTGCATGTAGATTATTCATGTCGTTATGATAGTATGTAATCTATTGTAATTATAAAAAGGAGTTAAAACATGCCGTTTACATTTGCGCATCCAGCAGCAGTCCTTCCTTTTGTGAAAAAGCAGTCCAAATATATTTCAGTAACGGCTCTTATATTAGGGAGTATGGCGCCTGACTTTGAATATTTTTTACACTTTAGACCGTATGGTGTTATTGGTCATACATGGCTTGGGTTCTTGTATTTAAATTTACCACTTGTATTTCTGCTCGCATATATATATCATTACATTTTAAAAAAGCCGTTTATAACACATTTACCTAAACCGTTTGCTGGCTACTATACATATGCAGTAGATGAGAGGTGGGGGCTTCATACATGGAAGGATTTCTTTGTATTTTGCTATTCTGCTTTATTTGGTATGCTCACGCATGTCGTTTGGGATGCGTTTACTCATCATACGGGCTACTTCGTTATGAAGATACCCTTTTTACAAAGAGAATTACATAGTATTCCAGTGTATAAATATATGCAACACGGGAGTACATTTGTTGGTTTATTATTACTAGTATACGTACTATGGAAGTATAAAGATGAAACAGGGAAAGATATTATGATAGCTTCAGAAAAAAGGAAGTATTGGATTGCGGCAATCATTATGGCAGCTCTTATATTTGTCGTTCACGCGTTCGTAGATCCCTATTTTCATATTTTCCAAATAGGAGGTATAATAGTATCTGGACTGACAAGTTCGTTTTGTGGACTTCTCATTGTTTCTATAGTTTACAAAGCAAAGGACTAATTAATATTAATGAATGATAGTGTTAGGAGAAATTATATGATGAAAGCATGGAAAAATATTTTTGTTTTATGTAGTTTTCTTCTTATGTTAAGTGGCTGCTTCCATCAAGAAGAAAAGAAAGTTGAACCGAAGAAGAAAGAATCTATTCCTGAAACAAAAGAATACGGCGGGCGTGAGCTGAAAAAAGTGGGACAAAAAGTGAAAGAAACAGGTTGGGGTACTTTTAAGTTAGAGCAGATTTATACGGTGAATCAAACATTTGAAGTAGCACCAATGAAAATTCACGTACAAGGTGTGAAAGTAATCTCTTTATCACAGATGAGTGAAGGTGCAAAAAATACATTAAAAGTATATACGGCATTAACTCCTGAAGAAGTAAAGCGTAGATTAGGAGATAAAGTAAGTCAAGAAGATGCGGAGTTATATGCATCGCTAAGTGGAACAGAGATTAGTGATACGATTCGTTACGTTGAAATTACATATAAGGTGGAAAATACCGGGAATAAAAATATGCAATTTTTCTCTATGAATGATGTTGCTATTAATGATAAGCAACATTTTAAAGTAGCAACTCAAAACTTTTTATATGATGAAGATACGCTCGTTGGTACAAAAAATGTATCAAGGGAAGACTACAAGCCTGGTGAAACGAGAGATGGTATTATCGGCCTAATACTTGATGATGGAAAAGAAAAGGTAAAGGATATTAAATTTACAACAGATAATGTAATCGCAGCAGATACAGAAACGCAAGATGTTGTAAAAGAGCCACAAACTTTTAACATCTCACTTTCTGAGTAAGTTTTTTTAATATATGTGAGAAAAAACAGTCAGCACTTAAAATACTATGCTGACTGTTTTTTCTGTTCTTTTATGTATGAATCTACACTTTGAAAAGGCACCTTAATTTTAAACGCATCTTTTTGTTCATTAAATTGCTTTTCATTATAGGGGCCAAAACGTTTATTATGCTTTACGTCAATAATCCAATAATGCTCACTTTTTTTATTTGCAATTGCTCCGTCAGGGTTATTCGGATCTGACTTTTCCTCAGTTTGTTTTGCGATAATGTATTTATCATCCCAGGCTATGTCTGTAACTTTTGCAGGAATGTATTGTGTGGCATAGACAGCATCTTGAGATGGGAAAAGTTCAAATGCATTTCCAGAAGTACGTATGAGTTCGTATTCATCGTTAATCGTATAAGTTATATGATTTGTATTTCCAGCACAACCGGCTAATAGAAATGCGACGAATAGGATTATCCATTTTTTCAATATGGGAACCTCCTTTACAATGCTGTTGTAACACATTGTACAAGAAAAGTAAGCGAAACGCTAGTTTACAATGTTTTTTAGAAGTGGTACGATGAGACGGGTAAAGAAGGATATGAAGGAGTCGACATAAAAATGAAGTTAAAGATGCATCGTCCAGCGCTTGTAATGAACCGCATAGGTGCTTCCCTAATTGACATGTTTTTAATCTCGGTTATGTATGGTGCAGTAGTAGCTATTATGACTGGAAATTATAGTGCTATTTTTGATCGCTTTAATATTAGTTTTGGTGATTATAGATATGATCTCGCAGTAGTTTTTATATTAATGGCGATATATTTTATTTTGGTACCCTTTATTTGGAACGGTGTTACACTTGGTAAAAAGGTAACGAGAATAAAATTAATTTCATTGAAGAGTGAAAAGTTAACAATACAAACATTAACGATACGATTTTTTGTATTGCTATTACCGAACATATTGCTACTTGGAATTCCAATATTATGTAACGTATATATGATGTTATTCCGCAAAGATAATTGTGGTTTTCAGGATTTAATTGCAAAAACGAAAGTAATAAGTCTTGTATAAGGAAAAAAGACCTTTTTATACATAAAATAAGAAGGTCTTTTTTTATTATATAAATACAATTTATGTAATAATATCATTTTCGGTTTAAATAGATTGAAAATTAAGAAAATTATATAATGATGAAAATAATATCTTTATATAATAGGGGGGAATTTGAAATGACTGGAGGTAGTGTAATCTTTTGGGGGATTTTAATTTTCATCGGTTTAGTTTTCGATCAGCGTAATAGTAGGAAAAAAGAAGGAGTAAAAAAGTAATCGCTTACAAATAAAAGAGCAACTTTTCTTGCTTGCAGACTAATCTCATAAAGCAGTATACTGAATAACGGTAAGACTTATAGAAGGGGTAATGAAAATGAAGCTTGCAGGAAAAGTTGCCATCGTAACTGGCGGTGGCATCGGTATTGGACGTAATACAGCTCTTTTGTTGGCTAAACAAGGCGCAAAAGTAATTGTGACGGACATTGATCAAGAAAGTGGACAAGCAACAGTAGAGGAAATTACGAATCTAGGCGGAGAAGCACTTTTTGTATCCTATGATATGGACAAGCAAGGAGATTGGCAACGCGTAATCAGCATTACTTTGCATGCATTTAGTCGCATTGATATGCTTTTTCAAAATGCTGGTTTATATAAAATAGATTCTATTTTTTCACGCCAACAAGAGAACGATTCCAATGTACTTTGTATTAATGACGTATGGATAGAGATAAAACAATTAACGTCATCTTTTATGAAACAGCAAGAAGAAGTGGTGCTGAGTGACTTACCGATTTTCGGTATTATTGGCACGAAAGGACAATCATTTCATACAGTAGAAACCCTCGTATAATAATGAAAACCGCCCTCAAAATATGTGGACGGTTTTTTTGTATGTGATATAGGAAAAATTACTTTTTAACGAATACGTTGTTCAGTTTGGCTATCAAAGAAATGTGCTTTATTCATATCAAAGGCTAGTTTAATTTGGTCACCAGGTGAAAATGTATGTCTTGCATCAACACGTGCTGCAAAATCTTGATCTCCCAGTTTCATATATAAAATAGATTCAGCACCTAACAATTCAGCAACTTCGATTTTTGTTGTAAAGGCAGTAGGTTGTGAAGCTTCTAAAAATAATAGTTCATCATGAATGTCTTCAGGACGAATACCTAAAACAATCTCTTTATTTACATAGCCTTGTTCACGTAACATCTTCATTTTTCCTTCAGTTACTTTAATTTTTATTGTATTGTCTATAACGAAATCGGTTTCAGTTAATTTACCACGGAAGAAATTCATCGCTGGAGAGCCGATAAATCCACCAACGAAAATATTTTCAGGTGTTTCATATACTTCTTTTGGAGTTCCAATTTGTTGAATCTTTCCGTCCTTCATAACAACGAGACGAGAAGCCATTGTCATTGCTTCAGTTTGATCATGTGTTACATAGATTGTTGTCGTTCCAAGGCGATGGTGTAGCTTAGAAATTTCTGAGCGCATTGCAACACGTAATTTAGCGTCTAAGTTAGATAAAGGCTCATCCATTAAGAACACTTTCGCGTCTCGAACAATTGCTCTCCCTAATGCAACACGTTGACGTTGTCCGCCGGATAATGCTTTCGGTTTTCTATCTAAATATTGTTCCAGTCCTAAAATTTTTGCTGCATCTTTCACACGACGATCGATTTCATCTTTTGGTATTTTTCTAAGTTTTAATCCAAATGCCATATTATCATACACACTCATATGTGGATATAGAGCATAGTTTTGGAAGACCATTGCGATATCGCGATCTTTTGGAGGGACATCATTCATTAGCTTACCATCAATTGAAAACTCTCCTTTTGAAATATCTTCAAGTCCAGCAACCATTCGTAATGTTGTAGATTTTCCGCATCCAGAAGGACCGACAAATACGATAAACTCTTTATCTTGAATGTGTAAATTGAAGTCTGTTACAGCTGTTACGTTATTATCATATATTTTATAAATGTTTTCTAATTTCAGTTCTGCCATGGTATTTCCTCCTAGAAATAATTATGCAAACGTTTTCTTTGAGTTCATTATAAACTAATAGATTCAAAAAATAAACAAAAAAATAAAACGTTTTCATACATGAGAGGGATATTAGTAATTTTCGTATTTTTTCTTAGAAAAATAGGAATAAAAGTTGTAAGCGCTATTTTAAATTAAGATAGAATCTGTTATCATTCATTAATGAAAACGTTTGCGCCTTAAAAAAGAAAATCGAATTATGAATGAAATGGGGTAGCATAATGGAAAAACAGTGGTGGAAAGAAAGTGTAGTATATCAAATTTATCCTCGTAGCTTTATGGATAGTAACGGTGATGGTATTGGAGATCTTCGTGGTATTATTTCAAAGCTAGATTACTTAAAAGAATTAGGGATTGATGTAATCTGGTTATCGCCAGTCTATGAATCTCCAAATGACGATAATGGTTATGATATAAGTGATTATTGTAAAATTATGAATGAGTTCGGAACAATGGAAGATTGGGATGAGCTATTACATGAAATGCATGAACGTAATATGAAACTTATGATGGACCTAGTTGTGAATCATACTTCTGATGAACATAATTGGTTTATTGAGTCACGTAAATCAAAAGATAATAAATATAGAGATTACTATATGTGGCGTCCTGGAAAAGAAGGAAAAGAGCCGAATAACTGGGGAGCAGCTTTTAGTGGATCGGCATGGCAGTATGATGAAATGACAGATGAATATTATTTACATCTGTTTTCTAAAAAACAGCCAGATTTAAATTGGGATAATGAAAAAGTAAGACAAGATGTTTATGAAATGATGAAGTTTTGGCTAGAGAAAGGAATTGATGGCTTCCGTATGGATGTTATTAATTTTATTTCTAAAGAAGAGGGATTGCCAGCTGTTGAAACAGAAGAAGAGGGATATGTTTCAGGTCATAAGCACTTTATGAATGGTCCAAACATTCATAAATATTTACATGAAATGAATGAAGAAGTATTGTCTCATTATGATATTATGACGGTTGGTGAAATGCCTGGTGTAACGACAGAAGAAGCGAAATTGTATACAGGGGAAGAACGAAAAGAACTGCAGATGGTATTCCAATTTGAACATATGGATTTAGATTCTGGAGAAGGCGGAAAATGGGATGTAAAACCATGTTCACTCCTTACTTTAAAAGAGAATTTAACGAAGTGGCAAAAAGCGTTAGAGCATACGGGCTGGAATAGTCTGTATTGGAATAACCATGATCAGCCGCGCGTTGTATCTCGTTTTGGGAATGATGAAACGTATCGCATTGAATCTGCGAAAATGTTAGCAACGGTGCTTCATATGATGAAAGGGACACCGTATATTTATCAAGGAGAAGAAATCGGAATGACGAATGTTCGATTCGAATCGATTGATGAATATCGAGATATTGAAACATTAAATATGTATAAGGAAAAAGTTATAGAGCGCGGTGAAGATATAGAGAAAGTGATGCAGTCTATCTATATAAAAGGGCGAGATAATGCTAGAACACCGATGCAGTGGGATGATGAAGATCATGCTGGATTCACAACAGGTGAGCCTTGGATTACGGTAAATCCTAATTATAAAGAAATCAATGTGAAACAAGCGATTCAAAATAAAGATTCAATTTTTTATTACTATAAAAAATTAATTGAGTTACGTAAAAATAATGAGATTATTGTGTATGGATCATATGATTTAATATTAGAGAATAATCCTTCTATTTTTGCATACGTAAGAACATATGGAGAAGAAAAACTTGTTGTTATTGCAAACTTTACTGCGGAAGAATGTGTGTTTGAATTACCTGAGGACATTAGTTATAGTGATGCAGAGTTACTCATACACAATTACGACGTAGTGAGTGGGTCGATAGAAAACATGACATTACGTCCGTATGAAGCAATGGTATTTAAATTGAAATAAGAAAAAATCCTTATACCACTTCGGTATAAGGATTTTTTGATTACCATTTTAATATGGAGAATCCATATGGAGGAAGTGTAACTTGTAACACACTTGCTTCCGCTGAAAATTCTTCGTTTGTATAAATGTTAATGATTTTCTTTCCGGTAACATGGAGAGGGAGTGAAGCTGTAATGTCACTGTTAGTCGGATTTAAAACGAAAAAGATTGTTTCATCTTCATACGTTTTCGTATAAGAAATATAATTATGTTCATCATTTGCTTCAATGAATTGGAAAGTACCATGTCCTCCAAATGCTTTATATTGCTTTCGTAATGAAATTAATGTTTGTACATGTGTAAATAATGTATGATCTTGTTCTTTCGTATCCCAAACCATACATTTGCGGCAAGCGGGGTCCATACCACCGTCCATACCAATTTCGTCTCCGTAATAAATACAAGGGGAACCGATGAAAGAAAGGTGGAATACATAAAGTAACTTTAATTTATTTTTATCTCCGTTGCATGTTGTCAATATTCTTGGTGTATCGTGGCTGTCTAATAAATGAAATGCTGCTTCATTTACATTCATAGAGTAGGAATGTAGAGATTCTGTAATTTGTTTCATAAATTCATTTGCCTTAATGGAATCGTTAGCAAAGTAAGACAGTAGAGCATTTGTAACGGGATAGCTCATTACAGCATCAAATTGATCTCCTTGTAGCCATGGAAGTGCATCGTGCCAAATTTCTCCTAAGATATATACTTCAGAATTTAATGCCTTTATCTGACTTCGGAATTCTCTCCAAAAGCTATGGTCGACTTCATTTGCTACATCAAGGCGCCAACCGTCTATGTTGAACTCTCTTACCCAATAACGCCCTACTTCAAGTAAATACTCTTTTACATCAGGGTGTGCTGTATTTAATTTAGGCATAAATGGTGTAAATGCGAAAGTATCATAATTTGGAAGTGGCTCAGTTCGAATTGGGAACTCATGAATATGGAACCATTCTTTATATACTGACTGCTCACCATTTTTTAGTACATCTTGAAATTTATCGAAAAAGTATCCGCTATGATTAAATACGGCATCGAGCATTACTTTTATACCATGTGTATGACATGCCTGAACGAGTTCTTTGAACGTTTCTTTTGTGCCAAATTGTGGATCGATTTCCATGTAGTCAATTGTGTCATATTTATGATTGGAATGTGCTTTGAAAATAGGGGTGAAATATATTCCTGAAATTCCAAGCTTCACAAGGTAATCAAGGTTTTGAATAATACCAGCAAAATCTCCCCCGAAAAAATTAGTTGGAGTTGGCTCAGCGCTACCCCAAGGAAGGGTGTTTTCTGGATTTAGTGCACGATCTCCATTAGCGAACCGTTCCGGGAAAATTTGATACCAAACAGTATCTTTAATCCAGGAAGGTGCTTTGAATACATCATGTGCATGAATAAATGGGAAACAAAAAAAGTTACCAACGTCATCATTTGGAATGTTGGAAAAAAATCCTCGCTCTGCATAAATAAATGTTTCTGTCTCCGCTTGTAATTCAAATCCATAACGTAAGCGCTTAAATTTTGGTTCGATGGAAATAGACCAAAAATCAAACAATGCAGTAGAACCGGTTTTTTTCATCGGTGTACTTGATGTAATCCATTTCCCGTCTTTCCAATCATAAGGATCACCATAAATAAGAGTGGTGCTTTGAACATCATCTTTTTTCGTACGTATTCGGATGTGAATCGTTTTTTCATCGTAAGCGTATGCATAATTATCTTTTGGCCTATGATAAATGGCTTCTTTGAGCATATAGAAAATCCCCCTTTAATATCTCTAAACATATTGTTCCCTTACGTATAATAATAAAGCATATGTCGCAAACGATTGCTTTTTACATAGCTTTAATATTGCTTATAAGAGTAGTATTCATTTCATATAAAGTCAATGTATAAGGAGTGTAGTAATAATATTTAAAAATTAATATTTGCAAAATGAATAAAAGAATGTATAATGATAGACAAATAGCGCAAACGTTTTCATAGATTGAGATATTGTTTGTGCTTCTATTAAACCATCAAATGCAAACGTTTTCAATTAGTAAGGTACATATACAATTTAGGGAGGTTTTTGGGATGAAGAAAGCATTATCATTATTAACGGTTTCAGCATTATCAATTGGTATGTTATCTGCATGTGGACCGAAAGATTCAGGGAAAAAAGAAGAAAGTAAAGCAAAGAAAGATTATGATCTTCTCGTTTGGGAAGATGATAAAAAAGGTGTTGGCTTAGAACCAGCAGTGAAAAGCTTTGAGGAAAAATATAAAGTAAAAGTAAAAGTTGTTGAAATGCAAATGACAGATCAAGTGAAGAAGTTACGCCTTGATGGACCAGCGGGGACGGGACCAGATGTTGTAACATTGCCACATGACCAAATAGGAAACGCAGTAACAGAAGGTTTACTTTCTGAAGTGAAAGCTGATGATGCTGTAAAGAGTAAATTTACTGATTTATCAATAGAAGCACAGACATATAATGGGAAATTATATGGTTTACCAAAAGCG
>Ga0102589_1005632_pt1 | contig 10799 bp, 11 predicted proteins | sample AraplaMF_Col_mLB_FD_76858 | JGI IMG/M metagenome (GOLD analysis project Ga0102589, IMG submission 76858) | Arabidopsis root microbial communities from the University of North Carolina, USA - plate scrape MF_Col_mLB | ecosystem: Host-associated > Plants > Roots > Endosphere | place: USA... | reverse complement strand
CTTCCTAAACTTAATCGTAAAATCCAGTTATTTATAATTATACTCTGAACAGTAATATTTTGCAGTTATTTTTTATAAAAGATATGTTACAATTTAGCATGAGGTGGCACAATTCTATGAATATTTTCCTTTGTGGTTCAAATCAATTAACAGCATTAGATCAAGAAGAAATTAAAAAATTTTTAACTGACTATGCTCACAAACATAAAATTTACATATTATGTTATAAATCTATTGAAAATGAGGTTCTTCGTTTTTTCGTTGAGAATGAAAGACTCGCTCAAAATTTATGCCTTTACACGCTGCAACCATTGCAAGCAATAACAGATGAATTTCAAGAAGTCGTTGATTACTTAAAAAAACACGGAGCCGAATATGTTGCTTTTGATCATCCTTCTGACTCCATTTACCGATCAGATTATATGTTTTTTGTTAAACAAATTATTGAAGACACTGATTTAGTTCTCTGTTTTTATAATGGGGACAAACATACATCTGTCATCCCTGTCGATGTTGCAAAAGAAGCAGGTATTGATGCTGTCATTTATGATTTACCAGGATTACATGAAAAGCAAATGAAAAAAAGCTTTGAACAAAAAATTCGTATGATGTAAAGGGGGAGGCACAATATCATTATTGTGCCCATTGTAAATATGATAATTGAACAAGATTACGATCATTTTATCGCGAGTTTTAAACAACAATTCAATATGGACATCGCTTCATATAAACAAGATAGAATGCGCCGTAGAATCGATGCTTTCATTTCGAGAAAAGGCTTCGAAAACTACACTAATTTTTTAAACAAATTACGCGCTGATCAAAATTTATTTTTAAATTTTATTGACTATATTACAATTAACGTTTCAGAGTTTTTTAGAAATAAAGAACGATGGCAAACTTTAGAGTCGAAAGCACTCCCAAAATTACTCGAACAAAATAGCGGAAAATTAAAGGTATGGAGTGCCGCTTGCGCTGCTGGTGAAGAACCGTATACACTCTCTTTAATTTTATCAAAGCATCTAGCTCCATTTCGTTTTGAAATTCAAGCAACAGATCTTGATTTTCATATTTTAGAAACCGCAAAACGCGCTCAATATACAGAACGTTCGTTAAAGGAATTACCTACTGATTTGAAAGAACGTCATTTCACAAAAGAGAATGATCTATATTCATTGCATCAAAACATTAAACAAAACGTCTCGTTTAAACAACACGACCTTTTAATGCAGTCGTTCGATACAAATTATGATTTAATTATTTGTCGTAACGTAATGATATATTTCACAGAAGAAGCAAGAGTAAAACTTTATGAAAAATTTAGTCGTTCTTTACGAAAAGGCGGTGTACTATTTGTTGGTAGTACGGAACAAATTTTAACACCCGAACGTTACAATCTTCAGCGATTTGATACATTCTTCTACGAAAAAATATAAAAGAGGTCGTCACAATGGAGTGACGACCTTTTTACATAACTCGAATTAAAATAATACCGACAATCCATATGAAGAGAAAAAGAAACGTCATAGACCATTTATGTTCTTGCATCGTTTGTTTCAATGCCTGTGATAATTGTGTCATGTTCATTTCCGCAAGCGCTCTCCATACACTTACATCCCGATCTTTAGCAATGCGGTCTGTAACGCTAATTAAAATTGTTTCGTTAGATAATTTCGTTATATAAGCAGTAATAACCGTTACCATCAAGTTTATATTTCCTTCTGAAGAATCACTTTCCACTCTAGAGATAAGTGCACTTACATCTAGTAAAGGAATATGTACTTTTCTACCAAATGATAGTTGTACTTCAGCGAAATCATATGTTCCATCTAACAAAGGAAGTTCTTTTATATGCGCCTGCTTAATAAGTCCTTGTAGGCTTCTAATTACTTGTTCAAATACTTTTTCTGATTGCTTTCCTTCTCCAGATAACGTATGTAACTTTTTAAAAAGTTGTAACACTGTATCCATCTCTTTAGAAAGCATTTCCTTCATAATCTTTCCATCACTTAAACTTGCAAGTAAAATACCTATTTCATTATTTTTCGAAATAATTTTAGACTGTCCAGTAAACACTAAATTGCTACGCTTTCGTTCTTTCTGGATTTCATGCTCCGAAATAGCTGCAGGCTGTTTTAATGGTTGTAGCGTCTTATCTTCAATTGTCGTACGTTTAATCTCCATTTAAGCGCCTCCACTACTATGAAATAATTAGCCCCATTCTTTATTACTCTTTAAAACTAAAAACAGTACGAACAAACCTGACATGATAGTAAATACATCCGAAGCTTGTACTCCCTGTTCACCTTTTTCTTCTTCCTTGTCTTTCGTTTCTTCTTTTTGTTCTTTCTTTTTAGAGACAACTTGTTTGTTATTTTTCTCTTTTTGGTCCTTCGCCTTATGTACTTCCTTGTTGTCTTCGAACGGCTCTTTTATAACGTAAGTAAATTCCTCTTTCTCTTTCAACGGTTCTTTTATAAACTTATTTACTTTCTCATCTTGCTTCGGAATTTGAACAACTGGCAATTTTTCTTCTGGAAGCGGGTTTTTGATTTTCAAATCTTCTTGCTTCTCATTTTCTTTCTTATCTTCTAATTCATTTTCTAGTTTATTATCTAATTTCTCTTCTTTCTCTTTCTCTTCTATCTTTTTATCATCTTCGTTTTTTGGCGCCAAAACAGAAATGGTATATTCACTTTCTTCAACAAGTTTATTACCTGCTGCATCTATTATCTCTACAAGTAATTCGTATGGCCCAGCCGGCAATGCTTCTGTTATTTCAAATACTTTTTGCCAATCCATATCATGCTTGTTGTAGTCTAATAAAAACGAAAGCTCTTTATTTTCTTTCCCTTTTAATGTAACGCGCACTTCTTTTACAACCGATTCTATATCTGACGCTTTTACTCGTATATGTATAGAATCTCCCTGTTTTCGTTCAACTAAGTTCTCTTTTACTTCATCAATAGTAACTTTCTGTAACTTTGGCAATTCTTTATCTATAGTTGGCGTTTCATTTTTAATACGAATGAGCGGAACTTTCACTTCATTTTTTACGATCTCTTCTTTCTCATTCTCTTTGTAACTTTGAACGAGCTGAAGATTCCAATCACCTTGCAAATCAAAATCCCCTGCTTTATAGTTAGCAACCCAGCTCTTCGTTTCTTCATCATACTCAAAAGATAGTATTCTTTCTTGCGCATATTGCTCGCCATTTTTTTGTAACTGCAATATACCTTTCATGCTTTGAATGTTTTTCCCATTTGGTTCTACAGCAATTCGCACTTCTTCGCCAACTTTAAGCTCCGGCTTATTTACTGTAATAATTCCCTGTTCTGTTTCTATCTTTCTTTCATTCGATTGTTTATTTGCTACTTCTTGTTGCTCTACTTCTTTTTGTTTCTCTTCATCTTGCTTCGTTTCCACTTGTTCTGACGATTCTTGAGATTCCTTATTTTCTTCTTGTACATTCACTTCATTTATTTTTTGATCTGACTCAATTTGTTCCTCAGCCTGACTTTGCAAGGGGAAGAACAAGCACACATGTATGCATAGCCAACTCATTAGAAAAAACTTTACGTTTTTCATCTACTAGTTCAAACTCCTATTTCAATGCCTTATAGTGATTTCGTCACTTTTACTCCAAAAAATCCATCTACATTTACAAGTTCACCATACGCCACTAATACATCATTTACATAAATACGAATCGGTTCATCAATATCCTCATCTAGTACAACTGCTTCATTTTCTTGTAAACTTAATATATCTTGAATCGTTTTCACTGTACTTCCAAATACAAATTTCACGTTCATTTCTACATTTTGTAGAATGGACGTGTCCATATATACTGGTTCCATTTGTTTTACTTCTTTAAATTCAATAGGTTGCACAACTGGTTCTACAATTTTTTCTTCTTCAATTTCTTCTGTGGCAATCTCTTCTTCTTCCACCATCGGATACAGAAGTCGCCTTACCATTTCTTTCGCTTCGGAAATTGGCAAAATTTGATACATCTTCGATTGAAGCAAATCGCCAATTTCAAGATTGAACGTAATTTGAACGAGTTCGTCCACTTCCATTGACTCTCCCAAATATTCCATTTCTTCTTTTAACGTTACAAATTTAACATTTGGCGGCGTCATGTCCATTTTTTCTTGAAACATTTCTGACATCGCCGTAGCAGCATGCCCCATCATTTGGTTCATAATTTCTTTAATACCGCTCAGTTCTAATTCAGTAAGCTCTTTTTCTGGGTCAACTTCCCCTGTTCCCATCATCATTAAATCTACCATTGTTAAGGCGACATCTTTCGTAAATACGAATACATTCTCATTCTTTAGCCCTTCAACAAAGTCGACATTTAAAATAACAAATGGTACTGGTACTCCATCATAATGACGAACATTGATTGCTTCCACATTTGGTGTACTAATTGTAACTGGCTGATTTAAAAGCGTTGACAATACTGTTGAAGCGGAGCCAATTGAAATATTTGCAATTTCACCAAGCACATCTTTCTCTTCTTGTGTTAAATGCTCTTTTTCAACTTCTTCTACAATCTCAGTTTCCACTACTTCTGCTGGTTCGTCTGTTTCTTCTACTCCACCAGATAATTGCATTAATTTATTTACCATTTGTTTCGCATGCTCAACTGAAACAATTTGTACAAGTTTAGAGTTTACAAGATTATCTATCTTTAAATCAAACGATACTTTAACAATCGTATGATTCCCATCGATTTCAGAGATTTTCTCCATTTCTTCTGATAACTTTACAACTTTAATCGTCGGCGGAGACATATCTACTGTATCTTGGAAGAATTCCGACATAGATGTAGCTGCGAATCCCATCATTTGATTCATCGCTTCTTGTACAGCACTTAGCTCTAATTCACCAAGTTCTTTTCCGTCCTCGACTTCACCTGTTCCCATCATCATTAAATCAGCAATGGACAATGCAACATCTTGCTTAAGAACAAGAAGGTTTTCCATATCTAATCCTTTTGTAAAATGAATGTTTAATACAACATGTGGAACTTCGACATCTCTTGAATCATATAAATCTACCAACTCTATACGAGGAGCAGTAATGCTTACTTGCCTATTTAAAATTGTTGATAATACAGTCGAAGCTGAACCAAATGATATATTTGCAATTTCGCCAAGAATATCGCATTCTTGGGGCGTTAAATGCTCATTTTCTTTTTCTAGCACAATCGTGCTCGTATCCCCTTTTGTGTGTTGCTCAGGCATTTTCCCTGCCTCCTCATTTCTGTTTTTCTATCAAATAATATAAACTCTTATTTTATGTTAGCAAACTCATTAGTATAAAACGTTACTATGTATGTATCCCATTATTAGATTCGTAACGATTAGCCAAAAAGCTCCCCAATTGTATACAAGTGGGGAGCTTTCCTTCATTCCTATTATAAACCTTCTGGGTTTAAAATGAGGACCACTCGTCCATCACCGAGAATCGTCGCACCAGAGAAATAGTTAGAACTCTCTGCAAAGAAGTCACCTAATGACTTTAAGACTATTTCTCTTTGACCGATAATTGTGTTTACAATAAGTCCATAGCTGCGATGTGTGTTACGAACAATTAACACAGGAACCATTTGACCATCATATGACGCAAACGCCTCATCTACTGTTTTTTCACCAAATACAGTACTTAAATGTTTCACTTCAATAATTTGATTACGATAATTTAATACATCTTTTCCTTGTAAGGATTGGATGTCTTCTCTCTTAATTCGAATTGCTTCAACGATATTTCCAAGAGGTAAAGCATAACGCTTATCATTCGTTTGAACAAGCATAGATTGAATAATAGATAACGTTAATGGAAGTTCAATTCTAAATGTACTTCCCTTTCCTTCCTCAGAATCAATAATTAAATGTCCACCTAAACTATGAATCGTATGTTTTACAACATCTAATCCGACACCGCGTCCAGAAAGATCTGATACAACTTCAGCTGTACTAAATCCCGGTTGGAAAATAAGATCAAACACTTCACGATCTGTTAATCTATTCGCATCCGCTTCAGTTACAACGCCATTTTTAATCGCTTTTTCTAATACTTTCCCTTTATTAATACCGTTTCCATCATCCGTAATTTGAATAACGACATGATTTCCACTATGAAAGGCTTCTAATTTAATCGTACCTGTCTCATTTTTACCTGCATCACGTCGTTTTTCAACAGTTTCAACACCGTGATCGATTGCATTTCGAATTAAATGAACGAGCGGATCACCGATTTCATCAATAACAATTTTATCTACTTCAGTATCTTCACCTGTAATTTGTAAATCGATTTTTTTCCCTAAATCTTTCGCTAACATACGTACCATACGCGGGAAACGATTGAACACAGTTTCAATCGGCACCATACGCATATTTAATAGTACATTTTGAATATCTTTTGAAATATCGCCTAATCGATTTAAATGTTCAATTAGCTCCTTGTTTTGAATCGTTTGAGCCAATTCATCAATGCGCCCACGTTCAATTACACTTTCTTCAAACATATTCATTAATCTTTCGATTTTCTCTAATTGAACACGAATTGAACGATTCTCCACTTTAGCATTTTTCGTTTTTGTAGTACTTTTAGCTGGCATAGCACTTGTAGGTTGATTCGTTGCCACTATCGGTGATTCTACCTGCGTAGCCACAGCTGGTTGTAGCATTTCTTCTACTTGCACAACTTCTTGTGTAACAACTTTTTTAGAAGCTACTTCCCTCGATATAGGTTCTCCTTGCTTTACTTCCACTTTCTCAATTTCAGAAACATGAAGTACTACTTGTTTCAATTCTTCTATACTACAATCAGTATCCATAAATACTGTAAATTCAAATCCGAAAGCATCTGCTTCAATTTCTTCAATACTCGGAGCTGTTTTTTGTATATTCCCTACATTTTGCAATGCTTCAATACACATAATGGCACGTACTGCTTTTAAAATCGCTTGCTGTTCAACTGTTATATGCACTTCATGCGAAACTCCATCATCGGTGTCTATATGATTTTGCTCTATATGTTCCTTAGGAGTTTCTACATTGCCGTTCAATAATGCTTCTAATTTCTGTTTAGTTGAGGCTACATCAATATTGCCCATTCCACCTTGTTGCACATCTGCAACCATCTTCTCCAAATTATCAATGCACTCAAAAATCACATCAATAATATCCGCATTTACAACTATATTTCCATGACGAATTTCATCTAACACATTTTCCATCTTATGCGTTAAATCAGCCATTTCCGTAAATTCCATGCTCGCAGACATACCTTTGAATGTATGAGCGGATCGGAATATTTCTCCTACAACATCCATATCAGCAGGATTTTGTTCTAACACTAGCACATTTTCATTTAGCGACTGTAAATGTTCTTCTGACTCTTCGAAAAATATATTTAATAGATCTGTTTGCATTTTTATCCCCTACCTGTCTAACAAACATTTCATTTATGTATAACAATTTAGTGTTTTACAATGAGAAAAAAGGGGGCCACACGTCGATCCGCTATCACTGTTTTGATTCCTTGTGGCACCCCTTCTATATTAACTATTTGCTACTTTTGTTAAAGCTTCAATTACACGATCCGCTTGGAATGGCTTTACAATAAAGTCTTTTGCCCCGCCCTTAATTGCATCTAATACCATACCTTGTTGTCCCATTGCAGAACAAATAACAACCTTTGCACTTGAATCAATTTTAATAATTTCTTTTAATGCTTCAAGCCCGTCCATTTCTGGCATAGTAATATCTAATGTTACAATATCAGGTTGAAGTTCTTTATACTTTTGAATTGCTTCTACCCCATTCTCTGCTTCGCCAATAACTTCAAATTCAGCATTACTTTTTAATAAGTTTTTAATCATCGTTCGCATAAACATCGCATCGTCTACTACTAAAATTTTATGTGCCATTCTTTTTAATTCTCTCCTTCTATGTATAAATATATCTTAATATTTCACCTTATCATTCTCACTCATTATACAAAATAAAATGATAAAATTTAATATTTTTTTAAAAGAATTTTCGTATTTTCATTATTTTATTATTAAAATGATAATATACTATTCTTTTATGTAAATGACAACGCGACGGTTTTTCTCCCAATTTTGCGGTGAATCATTTGGTACAACTGGCTTTGTGTCTGCATATCCTACCGCAGCTAGCCTTTTATCATCCACATTATACACTTCGATTAAGTGGTGAATCATATTTGCTGCTCTTGCTGAAGACAGCTCCCAGTTAGAAGGGAATTTGTCATTATGAATAGGTCTACTATCTGTATGCCCTTCAACAACAATAGGATTTGGTACTGATTGGAAAAACCCAACTAATTGACTTATTATCTCTTTCGCTTCTGGTTTAACGTTCGCGTCACCCGTATCAAATATTAAATTATCTACTATAACGACGCTTACTCCTGTATCCTCTCGATATACATTCACTTGACTAATACCGTTATTATCTACATATGCTTTTAACTTTTTATATAATTCGTCCATTCTCTTTTTAGAGACCATTTTTTCATCATTTTTTTCATGTGAAATATCTGGTATTGTATTTTCCATTACTTTTGCATCTACTTGCTCCACGTCACTAAACTTTTCAAGCATCTGTGACAATTTTACTGCATCCTGCTTTGATGTAGCAACTAGTAATACAAAGAAAGTTAATAATAACATCGTTAAATCTGTAAAAGTCGTCATCCAACGAGGCGATCCCTTTTGCGGTCGTTTCATCATCACCATACCACTCCTTGCAATATTAGGCTGCTCGTTTTACTTTTTTTATCTTTGTTTCGTATACATATGTATCGAGTTTCAACTTTAATTTAGAAGGGATTTGACCGCGATATAATTCTGAAATCGCTTCAATAACAAACTTCTTCTCTGTATATAAATCTTCAATACCACGATACACTTTTTCAGCAAGAGGGATTGCAATCATATTCGCAAGTACTGACCCATACAATGTCGTTAACATCGCAACTGCCATCCCTGTACCAATTTGCGATGTGTCTTGCAAGTTTTGAAGCATAATAATAAGACCGATTAAAGTACCTATCATGCCCCAAGCTGGAGCGAAATCGCCAATTTTATCTAATAATACTGCCCCTTTTCTTAACTCATACACTTCCGTTTCAACATCTTTCATTAACACTTCTTTTAATTCATCTTCATCGTAACCACTTAACATTAATCGAATTCCTTTTTGAATAAAAGGATTGTCTACTTGCTCTCCATCAACTTCTAAAGAAAGTAGGCCGTGTTTTTTAGACTTTTTCGAAAAATTCACAAACAAATCCGTTAACTGTTCTAAATCTTCTTCTCTTCTATGTAAAACAGTAAAAATACTTTTCGTATATTTTTTTATTTCTCCAAATCGATATGCCACAACAATTGTCGCTGTAGTTCCCCCTATGACAATTAAAATAGATGAAACATCTAAAAAGTTTTTAAAAGCTTTTATTCCACCGCCGCCAAGCATAATTGCCGCTATTACAATAGCAAAACCTACTATAATGCCCACTGGGCTAGAAATATCAAACTTCCTTTTTTTTCTTTCTGGTCTAGCAAACACTTGATTTTCGTCTCCCATATTCCTGCCCTTCCCTTTTCATTTTTTTAAAACATTTTTTTATTTTAATAATGCGTTTTCACATATAATAAGTATTATACGCTTATCATCTATTTATCGCAATATACTCATAGAATTGACACATTTTATTTCCATATTAGAATTATAGTATAGATATATGAGGAGGATCACGATGGAACATAACATTTTACAAGTCATTGCACTAGCCGAAAAACTAAAATATGAAATGCGACATAGCTGGCTTTCTAACGGCCGTCAAGAAAGCGTTGCTGAACATACGTGGCGCATGTCTCTAATGGCCATTTTAGTTGAGCCTTATTTAGATCAAAAAGTAAACATTGAAAAATTACTTAAAATGGTCATTATTCACGACCTAGTCGAAGCTGAAGCTGGTGATATTCCTGCTTTTGATACAATGAATAGTTATGAATTACAATTACAAAAACAAAAAAATGAGCAAGAAGCAATTTTAAATATTAAACGCACATTAAAAGGTTCACTCGGCATGGAATTATATAATTTATGGATGGAGTTTGAAGCGAAAGAAACATACGAAGCAAAAGTTGCTAATGCACTTGATAAGCTTGAAGTAAAAATTCAGCATAACGAAGCTGATATTGATACGTGGCTACCAATTGAGCATAAAATGACTTTCCAAGTAGCAAAGCATACAAACTTTGATTCTTTCCTATCTAAATTACAAAAGATCATCGAACAAGACGGAGAAAAGAAATTATTAGATGCCGGCATTGACGTGGAAGCTTGCAAACAATAATGAAAAGACACTCAATTTGAGTGTCTTATTTCATTATTGTTGATATAGCTTGCTTGTAAATAAGTTGTTGTTTTCCATCAACTAACATTAAAACGGTAAATTTGTCTATCGCAACAACTTCTCCTACTATTCTAACGCCACTCTTTAAAAAAATTGTAACAATACCTTTTTCTTCTTTTATTTGTTTATATAGCTCTTCTTGTAAATGTTCCAAATACTTTTCTCTCCTTTTTTACGGAATATCTTAATATAAAAAACTACAAATTACTTATTTATGTACTTTATCTTTTACATTCATAAACTTATTAATAAGTATATCTAAATCTCGGCTAAATAACAAAACTTTATCATGATCCAATCCGTGTCTAGCAACAAGTTGAATTAGCTCTTTCTTT
>Ga0102589_1005631_pt1 | contig 10802 bp, 11 predicted proteins | sample AraplaMF_Col_mLB_FD_76858 | JGI IMG/M metagenome (GOLD analysis project Ga0102589, IMG submission 76858) | Arabidopsis root microbial communities from the University of North Carolina, USA - plate scrape MF_Col_mLB | ecosystem: Host-associated > Plants > Roots > Endosphere | place: USA... | reverse complement strand
ATTCTAAAGGCTGGTTCATCCAACCAACAATCGTTGCTGACGTTGCAGAAGATGCTCGCTTAATGAAAGAAGAAATCTTCGGACCAGTAGTAGCATTCTGTAAAGCAAAAGACTTTGATCATGCACTTGCAATTGCAAACAATACAGAATACGGTTTAACAGGAGCAGTTGTTACTAACAACCGTGACCATATTGAAAAAGCACGTGAAGACTTCCACGTTGGTAACTTATACTTCAACCGTGGATGTACTGGTGCAATCGTAGGTTACCAACCATTCGGTGGCTTTAACATGTCTGGTACAGACTCTAAAGCTGGTGGCCCTGATTACTTAGCACTTCACATGCAAGCAAAAACTACTTCTGAAACTTTATAAGAAATAGTAGAAAAGATCTTCACAGACTGTGAAGATCTTTTCTTTTTGAGAAACTCTCGATAATAGAAGCTAGTTAATTTCAATTAAGAAAGGGTTACCAAATATTACTATTTGTTCTTTGGAATTAGTTAAACCCTATTAATAGTGGGATAAACATGTAAATAGAAACAAAACAGCGAGAAAAATTGACTTATTCGTCATATTTTTTAGTATTCATTTTGAGAATTTCCTGTATAATACAATTTGAAAGAAAATCTATGGTTAGACAAGAGAACACTCCTTTCGGTTTTGCTCACTGAAAGGGGTGTTTTTTTATTTTTATAGATTAAAAACCTTATATTAAGAATATTAAATTATTAGATAGAAGGAAACCTCCCTATTTAAATGGTATATTTATATAATATTATGTAAATATGATAAAAAATTGAATTTATTGTTAAAATTTTATATAGTATAGTCAGTGTTTATATAGTCGAATATCGAAATTTTAGGTATTCATTTTTGTTTTAACATTAATTATATTCCGATATAAGAGGTTTGTGCTTTTTGAAAAGACGAAAATGATTAGAAAAAATATTCTTTGGGAAGGGATGATTGTTAGATGAGTAATGGGGTGAAAAAAAATTATGTTGAATATGTTGACGTACTACGCGTATTTTCGATGTTTGCGGTAGTATTTCTTCATACTGCTGCAGGAAGTTTGCGAGGGAATATTGGTTCAGGTACTTGGCATATAACTAATGCACTGACAACGGTTTTTAGTACAAGTGTGCCTATCTTCTTTATGATTTCTGGTGCGATGTTAATGAGGAGTAGTAAAACGACATCGCTTAAAATAACTTATACAGAACGGTTGCCAAAATTAATCGTGCCATTTATTATATGGTCCATTATTGCCGTTTTATACTTTACGCCAAGACCGATACAAATAACAAATGTTATTAAGAGTATTTTATATATACCGAATCAAGCGGCGACAGTACATCTTTGGTTTATGTATGCCATTATTCCTTTGTATATTCTTTCTCCTCTGTTGAAGAAAATGGTAGATGCTTTAAGTAAAGATCTTATAAAGTATATGTTAATCCTTTGGTTTACAGTTAGTTCGCTATTGCCAACAATTGCAGTACTAGTTCCGGATAAATTAAAACCAATATTCACGTTGTATCCTAATTTTGATATGAACTTTTTAGGTGGATATATAGGGTATTTTCTCTTAGGTTATTATTTAATGACGTATGAGAAGAAGGTATCAAAAAAAATGTTGCTTTCTATAATTGTTATAGATACTCTTCTTATTATATTAGGTACTTGGTATGAGACGGTTAAAATCGGGGAGTACTCTGAGGATTTCAAGGCATATGTTAGAGTATTTGAAGTAGTACTTTCAGGTTCAATCTTCTTATTAGTAAAAGAATATTTTAGGAATTACTCAATGAAGCCATTTATGTTTAAGGGGATACAAGTTTTATCTGCTTTTTCATTTGGTGTGTATTTAATGCATAATTTAGTAGTTGTATATATTGGGAATAAATTAAATCTATGGCCAGCACAATCAATTGTGATGTTACTGGTTGCTTTCATAATAATTACGGCTATAACAATGATAGCAATTATAATTTTTGCAAGTATGAAAATCACATGTTATCCATTAACAGGAATGAGTTTCTCGGAAGCTTCTCGTACATGTAATATTCAATTTTTATGGAAAAATTGGACTCAATCAAAAGATAGTAAAAATGATAATGTATCAATGTAAATAATTAGTGAGATTGTTATAGGTATGATATGAATCCCTAAAAATAGGAAATGAAAAAATGATAAATATGATATAGTCAGAAAAAAACCTTTTGAAAAATTCAAAAGGTTTTTTTTCATTGTACAAACTCTTTCGTGCTAAGTATTTCAGCATAGATTTTATTCAAACTAGCCAAAATTGTATTGTGAATATAAACAGCTGGTATAGTAGCATTCTTAAAGGAAAGATCTTTTGTAGCACAAGCGTCATGTATAACGGTACAACGAAAACCAAAATCAAATGCAGCCCTTACGGTAGCATCAATACACATATGTGTCATCATCCCGCATATAACGACGTGCTCAATATCTAAACGTTGTAATTGCTCTAGAAGATTAGTTTCTCGGAAGCTATTCGGATAATGTTTGAGTATAACAGTTTCTTCTCTAAGCGGACGGACATTCTCGTGAATATGGACACCTTCTGTATTAGGTAGGAAAAAAGTAGCGTCATCTTTTATAGCTACATGTTGGATATGAAAAATAGGTTCGTTGTTCACTCTAAAGTGCTGTAATAGCTGACTAGCATATTCACTTGCTTCTACTGGATTACGTAATTCCATCTTTCCATTTGGAAAATAATCATTTTGAATATCGACGAGCAAAAGGGCTGTTTTCATATATTCATCTTCCTCCGAGTTTCATATTCAAATAATGTTATTCAATTCATAGAGAGGATTCTCCTTTTAAAAAATATGAGGGAGGAGAATTTAACATAACATTGTATTGTAATTTTTTATTTGAAAATTTTAATAGAGAAATAATTAATATTTTTCCGAAAAATGTATTGACTCTTATTATTCAGAGTTCTATAATGAGAATTAATTAAATGACAATTAAATCGATACACTCTTATCCAGAGAGGTGGAGGGACTGGCCCTACGATACCTCAGCAACGGGTTTTTTAATACCGTGCTAATTCCAGCAAGCTTAAAGTAAGCTTGGAAGATGAGAAGATGTGAACGAGTACATATAAGTGCTCTCCTTCTTATCTTTTACAAGTGATAAGAAGGAGAGCACTTTTTATTTTACCTCAAAAGCTCTACTTCAAGTTTTACAGCATATAGGAGGGAAGAAAATGATTTCTTTTAACAATATAAGTAAAGTATATGAATCAGGTGGGCAATTTGTTCATGCAGTGGAGGATGTAACGCTATCAGTTGAAAAGGGAGAAATTTTTGGCATTATCGGATTTAGTGGTGCTGGAAAGAGTACGTTATTACGTTTAGTAAACATGCTAGAGAGACCAACTGAGGGAACGATTTCAATAGATGATAAAGATATTACATCATTATCGACGAAAGAATTAAGGAAACTAAGACAAAGAATCGGGATGATTTTTCAAAGTTTTAATTTATTTAATTCAAGAACAGTGTTTGGGAATATTGCTTATCCATTAAGGTTAGCGAAAGTACCAAAGAATGAAATAAAAGAAAGAGTAAATGAACTGCTGAAGTTTGTAGGATTAGAAGATAAAGCAAACTATTATCCAGAGCAACTATCAGGTGGTCAAAAGCAACGTGTTGGTATTGCTAGGGCACTTGCAACATCGCCAGATATTCTTATATGTGATGAGGCAACATCAGCTTTAGATCCAGAAACGACGACAGAGATATTAAACTTATTAAAGAAAGTAAATCGAGAATACAATGTAACGATTCTTCTTATTACACATGAAATGCACGTGGTGAAAGAAATTTGTCACCGTGTAGCTGTAATGGAGAAGGGGAAAGTTATTGAAGAAGGAAAACTATTTGACGTTTTCACACAACCAAAAACAAAAACAACTCAAAACTTTGTACGTTCTGTTATTAATGATCACTTACCGGAAAGTGTGCTAGCGAAAATTCAAAACGGAGGTCAGATTTACCGCTTAACGTTTACTGGTGAGGAGACAGGACAGCCTGTACTATCATATATTGCGAAAAATTATAACGTTGATGTAAATGTTCTTTACGGAAATATTATTGAACTCCAAAATGTTTTATTTGGAAATCTTCTAGTAGAACTACAAGGTGAACAAAGAGAGATTCAAAAAGCATTACAACATCTAAGACTGCAAGTGCAGCTGAAGGAGGTAGAAGCTCATGCGAGTTGATTGGAGCATATTTTGGCCTCGCATATTAGATGCGACGGGGGATACCCTCTTAATGGTAATTGTAACTCTTATATTTGCTACAATTCTCGGTATACCTCTAGGTTTACTGTTGTATGTAACGAGAAAAGGAAACTTTTTAGAAAATAAATGGGTCTTTTCTATTCTTAATATCATAATTAATACAATTCGTCCGGTTCCATTCATTATCTTTTTAGTAGCTTTAAGCCCACTAACAAGAAGTGTTATCGGAACGACGATTGGAACAGCAGCAGCAATCTTCCCAATGACGTTAGTTGCATCAATTGGTATTGCTAGAATGGTTGAAACAAATCTGGTTTCTGTTCCGAAAGGGGTAATTGAAGCAGCGCAAGCAATGGGAGCTTCACCAATTAGAATTGTTTTTGAAATTCTTGTGCCAGAAGCGTTAGCGCCATTAATCTTGGGTGTTACGTTTATGACAGTTGGTTTAATTGAATTTTCTGCAGTTGCTGGGCTTGTCGGTGGTGGCGGTCTTGGTGACTTAGCAATGACATATGGTTATCAACGTTTTGATACGTCAGTTATGTTTGTAACGGTTGTTTTACTTATTATTCTCGTACAAATAGCTCAAAATTTAGGAAACTACTTTGCAAAAGTCTTTTTACGTAGATCATAAAAAGGAAGAGGGGAAAAGAAAATGAAGAAAATTTTAGCATTTGCATTATCAGCGATCGTAGGGATTACAGCTTTAAGCGGCTGCTCAGGTGGAGATACGGGTGCAGGAGCGAAAGAGAAAGTAGTTCGCGTCGGTGTAACTGGAACAGATGGAGACGCTTGGGAAATTTTGAAGAAAAAAGCTGAAAAAGAAGGGATTAAAATTAAACTGGTTGAGTTCTCTGATTACACAACGCCAAATAAAGCGTTAGCTGATGGAGATATTGAATTAAACTCATTCCAGCATATCGCTTTCTTAGAGCAATTTAAAAAGGAGCATAAGTTAGATATTACAGCTGTCGGTACAACGCAAATTGCACCAATGGGCTTATACTCTGAAAAATATAAGAAAGCAAATGAAATCCCAGATGGTTCAGAAATTGCTATTCCAAATGATCCAACGAACCAAGCACGCGCATTAAAACTTCTTGATGCAGCTGGATTATTAAAGCTTAAGAAAGATTTCGGCCTATTTGGGGATCCAAGTGGTATCGCTGAAAATCCGAAGAAGCTAAAGATTACACCGGTTATCGCACAGCAAACACCTCGTGTATTAAAAGATGTAGCAGCTTCAGTTATTAATAATGGTGTTGCTGGTCAAGCTGGATTAGATCCAGCGAAGGATCCTATTTTCTTAGAAGATCCAAAGAATGAAAATGCGAAACCTTATATTAATATTTTCGCAGCTCGTACGAAAGACAAAGATGATCCAACGCTGAAAAAAGTAATTGAATTGTATCATTCAAAAGAAGTAACAGATGCAATTAAGAAAGAAACGAATGATGGTTCAATTTCAGTAGATCTTTCACTTGAGGAGCTTGAAAAAATCGTAAAATAATTATTGGGTTTAACGACTAACAGTAGGAACCCCTCCGCTGTTAGCTCGTTCAACATAGAATCTACTTAACAAACAAAATCCTAATTCTGTACCTTCCAATTTTGTATAACATAGAATCCAATGTTTGTTAAGTAGAGTGATGGACCAGGAGTTTTCCTGGTCTTTTTTTTATTAATGAAAATAGCTAGCAAATAGTAAGGCAATCCAAATTATAACGGGATAAGAAAATAAGCTGAAAAGGAGTGTAATTACGAATTGCTTTTTATGAATGAAGTATTTTTCGGATAACAAGAAGAAAATAGAAAAGATGACAATGAAAACGGCTGATATTACGCCAGGATTATAAGAACGATAAATGAAATACAAGATAATATGCTGAACGGCGTTAAAGAAGATACAGCCCTGTATAAAAAGGATCAAGTAAATAGAAGATATGATGCTTAATTGATATAGAATGACTATGATTAAGACGAAGGTTGTTAATATGGAAATTGCAATGAAAAATTGTTTGTTAGTTATAAAATGGATTGAAAATCGATTAGCGATATATTGTGGCATTCGGAAAGCTTCTTCGAGGTTATGAAAAAAGAATAGAAGGGGGATTAGCCAGATTATATTAGTGGTGAAATGTCTTGTTGAAGATGTTTTAATCAACTTATATCAGCTCCAATAAAGGGATAGAAAGCCTATAAGAAAAGGCTTTCTACAAGGGTATAGTTATTCAATTATGATGCTTTTTAAATTACTCTCAGGTTGCGGTTGTTCTTCCGCATAAGAGGAGAGCTCCTCTTGCAAAATATTTAGTGCTTGCTTAGCTGATTGCTGAATCGGATTCGGTAGCTCTTCTAATATACGCATACCGACTTTTATTTTTGTACGAATTATTCTTCTTAGTAGCTCCTCATGCATGCACTACACCTCCAAACCGAATGTTTAGTACATCTTCTTCAAACTTCGCTCCTTGAATAGAAAGGTGTGTTAATGTTTTTGGTAATGTGATGTTCCGTTTAACAGAACCAGCTCGAATAATAAGTTCATCACCTTTTTGATTTAATGAAAGTTCACTTTTGTTTGAGAAGGGAATGGATAGAACGAAAATATACTCATCGCCATCTTTTTTCACATATTGTGTGCGGCCATTAAATTTCACTTCAGTAGGAGAAGGGTCTGATTTAAATAAAGCATTTCCTACACGCTCTAACATAGGTAAACCAACAACTTCTTGTTCAAACATGGGAGCTTCGTAAATAGGAAGTGGCTGAAAACTATCTTTAATTAACGCCTTATATTTCTTTTGTGTATCTTTCCATGCCTGAAAGTAAGGGTCGGTAACAGTGTTAGGGATGACGCGGTTAATCATAATGGCATCAACGTTATAATCGTATAAGTTTAAATACGTAAAGCTGCGCTGAGCTTCTTTAATGACCATTTTTTCAGGATTTACAACGATGCGGATACTTGTTACCTCTCGGTTTGATAAAATATCTCTCATTTCTCCAAGCTGTTCAAGTGTATTTGTTAATTCGTCCATAATATCATCGGTTGGAAGGGGGACACCAAGAAGTGGTTGAGCTACAGGACGAACAACTTTTAAAATCTTCCTTTTAATAGGAAAGAGTTTTTCCATCCACCAGCCGAGCATGTCTGGAAAGCTAAGCATTGCTAAAGTTTCTCCAGTCGGTGCGCAATCAATAATGATGACGTCGTAAGTGTTGTTTTTATAGTAATCGAGTACTCGAAGTAAGCTAATTAAATCTTCCATACCAGGGAACATCGTTAATTCTTCTGTTGTAATATCATCAGCTGCTTTGGAAGTGAAGAGTAGTGTAATATATTTCTGCAATTTCCCCCAGCCTTTTTCCATTTCATAAATCGTATTAATCTCTTGTGCCCATAAATTTTTACGAATTTCTAATGGCTCAGAAGATAGTTTTATGCCAAATGAATCTCCTAAGCTATGAGCAGGATCTGTACTCATTACTAATGTTTTTAATCCTTGTTTTGCACTTTGGATTGCTGTTGCTGCTGAAATGCTAGTTTTTCCTACGCCGCCTTTACCTGTATACAGAATAATTCTCATCATTAATATCCCCTTTGTTTCGAATATCGAATATTACGAGTGTCGAAATATTTAATTGAATAAAAACCCAACTAGGGTCTTATTCAATCGGAATGTTTTTCATTTTAGGTGTAGAAACCTTTTCTTCTGTTTTTTGCTGTGACGTAGCAATGTGATTCATGATCTTTTGGAATATTTGTAGTAAGAATGCTTTTTCTTCTTCTGACAATGCGTCTGTCACTAGGCTAAAGTAATGGGCTGCATTTTGTTTTACTTCTTGAACGAGCATTACGCCGTTTTCTGTTAAGCGAATTAATACAATACGTCGATCGCTTTCATTCCGGTAGCGCTCAATATACCCCTTTTTTACAAGACGGTTTACAACGCCTGTCGTTGTACTCATCGGTATATCAAGAAGGTCGGCGATTTTTGTCATTGTAATATCTGTATTGCGCTCCATCCAAAGTAAACAAAATACTTCTGTTTTAGAAAGTGTTAAATCAAGGCTTACCCATTCTTCAGGATAGAAAAGTTTCTTGGCGTTATCTAGCAGTAAGTCTAAAAAATGTTCATATTGCAGCAATTATTTCCACTCCCGTATATTTCGAGGTTCGTAATATTTGTTTTTATTTTATGTGGAATTGAAATAAATGTCAATAATTTTAACTGTTTTTTCAGATTAGACAGAAATCTATCTTTAAAATAATATTTTTTTATGATAGATTTATAAATAGCAAAATAGAATTTACATAAAAATCCATCATGATAAATATATTTATCTATAATGGGTGTATAGCTAACGAGGGGGAGAACGATGAGAAGACGAAATACGCAAGCGTTCACGTTTTTAGCATGGACTTCATTTGTTTGCGCGCTTTCAGGTATGCTAATTGGGATTTATACGTTAGATGAAACGCTTAGTGTAAAAGGATACTATTTAATTGGAACATTATTTTTAACAATGTCTTGTTTTGTGTTACAAAAAACAATTCGTGATAATGAAGAGGATAACGAGAGATTTCCAAAAAATAAACCGTTAGATAAAGAGTAAATCGTAAAGAAAGGCATTTGCCTTTCTTTTTTTATGTAAAAATACCGTAAGTGCCGTGTGTTGACTTGCTTGAAGTACTGAAAATTTGGTATCATCAATAGTATTGTAGATTGAACGATATATTATGGAGGTGGCCTAGCCGTGTCAAGAATTTCCGTTGAGAATGTAAAGCACGTAGCACATTTAGCACGTCTTGCAATTACTGATCAAGAAGCAGAAAAATTTCAAAAACAACTAGATGCAATTGTTACATTTGCAGAACAGTTAAATGAATTAGATACAACAGATGTAAAACCAACAACTCATGTATTAACTATGAAAAATGTTATGCGTGAAGATGTACCAGAAAAAGGTTTACCAGTTGAAGAAGTATTAAAAAATGCACCGGATCACAAAGATAATCAAATCCGTGTTCCAGCAGTATTAGAATAGAGGAGGGGAATTTCGATGTCATTATTTGATCATTCTGTATCAGAGTTACATAAGAAGTTAAACAACAAAGAAATTTCCGTTACGGATTTAGTAGAAGAATCTTACAAACGTATTGCGGATGTTGAAGATAACGTAAAAGCTTTTCTTACATTAGATGAAGAAAATGCACGCGCGAAAGCGAAAGAATTAGATGCTAAGATCGGCGCTGAAGATAATGGTTTATTATTCGGTATGCCAATCGGTGTAAAAGATAACATTGTAACTAACGGTCTTCGTACTACTTGTGCGAGCAAAATGTTAGCAAACTTTGATCCAATTTACGATGCGACAGTTGTGCAAAAGTTAAAAGCTGCTGACACAGTTACAATCGGTAAATTAAATATGGACGAGTTCGCAATGGGTTCTTCAAATGAAAACTCAGGTTTCTACGCTACAAAAAATCCATGGAACTTAGATTACGTTCCAGGCGGATCTAGTGGTGGTTCTGCAGCAGCTGTAGCAGCAGGAGAAGTATTATTCTCTCTAGGTTCTGATACGGGTGGTTCTATTCGTCAGCCAGCTGCATATTGCGGTGTTGTAGGTTTAAAACCAACTTACGGACGCGTATCTCGTTACGGATTAGTAGCATTCGCATCTTCACTTGACCAAATCGGACCGATTACACGTACAGTAGAAGACAATGCATACTTATTACAAGCTATTTCAGGTATTGACCGCATGGATGCAACTTCTGCAAATGTTGAAGTTGGAAACTACTTAGCTGGTTTAACAGGCGATGTTAAAGGTTTACGCATTGCTGTACCGAAAGAATACTTAGGCGAAGGTGTTGGCGAAGAAGCTCGTGAGTCAGTACTAGCTGCTTTAAAAGTATTAGAAGGTATGGGCGCAACTTGGGAGGAAGTATCTCTTCCACACTCTAAATACGCTCTAGCAACGTATTACTTACTATCTTCTTCTGAAGCATCTGCTAACCTTTCACGCTTTGATGGCGTGCGTTACGGTGTTCGTTCTGATAATGTAAATAACTTATTAGATCTTTACAAAAACACACGTAGTGAAGGTTTCGGTGATGAAGTTAAACGTCGTATTATGCTTGGTACATTTGCTCTTAGCTCTGGTTACTATGATGCATATTACAAAAAAGCACAACAAGTACGTACATTAATTAAGAACGACTTTGAAAACGTATTTGCTAACTATGATGTTATTATTGGACCAACAACACCAACTCCGGCATTTAAAGTGGGAGAAAAAGTTGACGATCCAATGACAATGTATGCAAATGACATTTTAACAATCCCAGTAAACTTAGCGGGTGTTCCAGCGATTTCAGTTCCATGTGGATTCGGTGCTAACAACATGCCACTTGGTCTACAAATCATTGGTAAACACTTCGATGAAGCGACAATTTACCGCGTTGCACATGCGTTTGAGCAAGCAACGGACTATCATACAAAAAA
>Ga0102589_1005629_pt1 | contig 10804 bp, 16 predicted proteins | sample AraplaMF_Col_mLB_FD_76858 | JGI IMG/M metagenome (GOLD analysis project Ga0102589, IMG submission 76858) | Arabidopsis root microbial communities from the University of North Carolina, USA - plate scrape MF_Col_mLB | ecosystem: Host-associated > Plants > Roots > Endosphere | place: USA... | reverse complement strand
AAATTAGCTCACGCACGTGAAGAAGGATTAGAAAAAGGTCGAGAAGAAGAAAGAAAAAAACTAGTTCGGGGCATGCATACAAACGGAATGATTTTAGAAGATATTTCAAAATTTACAGGTTTAAGTGTAGAAGAAGTACGACAGATATTACGATTTTGAGAAAATAATAATTGAAGATATATATACTTTCTATGCTTACACATGAATAGTAAAAAGGTTTGTCTAAAAAAGTGAATTTTTTGGACAAACCTTTTTTATTATTGACCTAGAGTCAACTCTAGGTTGTAAGATGAAGTTGTGGAAGGTAAGGGGGAGATATGATGTATACAATTGGCAAAGTTGCAGAGTTAACAGGAATGAGCATTTATACACTTCGTTATTATGAAAAGTTAGGATTAGTGCCGCCACCAAAACGAAATAGCGGTATTCGGCAATATACAGATGGAGATGTGCAGTTTTTGCAATTTCTATATTCTTTAAAACAAACGGGAATGTCATTAGAGGAAATTGCTGAGTTTGCGAGTGACGGTTGTATTTTAGAAGAAATTAAGCAAAGAAAAGAAGAAGTGCCGTCGAAAATAAAAAAACGCATTTCCATTTTAAATGATCATTTAAAAAAGATAGAAGTGCAAAAGAAACAATTAGAACGAGTAATTCAACTTACAGAACAAAAATTAGAGATTTATTATGATTTTTTAGGAGAAAAGTACTTGGAGGACGATGATGAGAAATAAAGTGTATCTACAGTTGCTTGGATTTGCATTATTTACTGGTGGAACATTTAATGTTTCAAAATATGCAGTACAATATTTTTCAGCTACTCACATTGCTGCATGGCGTTTTGGGGTAGCGGCGTTTGTTATGTTAGGTATGTTAATAATTAGAAAAAATTTAAAATGGGAAGAGTGTAAACAGAATATTGGTTACTACATGTTGCTTGGGATAGTTGGGGTATTTGGGTTTAATTTCTGTTTCTTTTTAGGAATGAAAAATACCGAGGCTATAAATGGTTCACTTATTATGGCTACGAATCCACTTGTTACAACGATATTAGCGAGGATGATTTTACAAGAAAAAATAATGAGAAGACAGGCAATTGGAATGGTATTTGGATTTCTTGGTGTGATTCTTGTGATTACACAAGGGTCATTATCTGTTATACAAAATTTATCTTTGTCCACAGGAGATTTGTTTATTTTATTGGGGAATATTTGCTGGGGGTTATATAGTGTATTAGGTAGAAAGTTTATTAAAAGTGGAAGTCCTATGCACACAACGACATATACGATGATTGTTGGAGCAATCGCTTTTATTAGCATTTCTTTTGTACAGAAAAATATAGTGCCAATCATGGATATTCCTCTCTTCGCTTGGCTTTCCATCTTATTTATGGCTATTGGAACGAGTGTATTAGGCTATTTATGGTGGAATAATGGGGTAGCTCAAATTGGGGCTGCTAAAACATCATTGTTCTTTAATTTCGTTCCAGTTGTAACAATGATTGTTTCTTTCCTCAACGGTGTAAACATAACTTCGGCACAAGTACTCGGAATGATTTTAGTAATTAGCGGTGTTCTTCTTTCTTCGGGATTTTTTGTATTACGTGTTAAAAAAAGTAGTATAAATCTGTAATTTTTATAACAATTTACAAATTAAGATGTTAGAATAATAAGAAAATAAAAAGGGGGATTTAGCAATGTTTACACTAAGAATCGATGATGAAATCCAATTACAATTGTTAGAAAAGCATCATAAAGATGAGTTGTACGAATTAGTGGACAGCAACCGAGAACATTTACGAGAATGGCTTCCGTGGGTCGATCGCACAAAATCAGCTGAAGGATACAATGAAATTTTACCAATGTGGCTGCATCAATTTGCAGATGGAAATGGTTTTCAAGCAGGTATACGCTATAAAGGAAAACTTGTTGGAATGGTCGGTACTCATCCGGTAGATTGGGGAAAGAAAGCGGCAAGTCTTGGCTACTACCTTGCAGAAGAAGCAAGCGGAAAAGGAATTATGACGCGAAGTGTAGAGGCTGTGCTCCGTTATGCTTTTGAGGTATTACAATTAAATAAAGTTGAAATTCATTGCGGGGTAAAAAATGTAAAGAGCCGTGCCATTCCAGAACGACTTGGCCTTCATTTAGATGGAATGATGCGTGATGGAGAATGGTTATATGATCATTATCACGACATCGCGGTATATAGTATGTTAGCGAGAGAATGGAAGGAAAGAAGCGTATAGAAGAGCGCTTCTTTTTTCTGAATTTATTAACAATTAATGGTATTATATGGATAAGAGGTGATGGAAATGGTATTTCACATAAAAAAGAACCCCATTATAATATTTGGTATGTTTCTGATGTTATTATTCATCGTAATTTCCCCTGCTATATCACTTATACTAAACGAACAAGGATGGCTAATGGCATTTGTAGCAGGAATCTTATGTCTAGCTGTAAATATTATTCAGATTTTAGACATATTTGTGTTTCAACATAAAATTATTAATGGTGAGCTCGTAACAGGATATTGGCTCATAAAGAAGAAAATTCCGCTTGCAAGCATTCGGGTGATTCGGTTTGTTGGAAAAAGTAAGAGAAATTTAGAAGTTACGTACGGCGATAATTTTGAAGTGCATATGATTACAATGCCAAAAGAGAAAGAAAAGTTCATGGAGCTACTTTTGCAAGGGAACCCTTATGTAAGAATAGAAAATTAAATATAAGGAGTAGCCGATGAAAAATATAAAAGTATTATTTTGCTTTGAAATGTTAACGGTTCTTATGGTTTGTATAAGAGGCTACGTCCGATGGGAATGGCCTCTATACATGTCAATTGGAGTAGGGGTTTTAGCGATCGTACTTCTCTATTATTTTCATTATCGATATGGAAAAAGCGAAGAAAAGAAATCTTTCAAGCAATAGAATAGCAATATTCAACGGAGGTTTCTATATGAGTATTCGTTGGCATGCACCGAATTGTCGTCAAGATCATATGATTTTTGATACGCTTTGGGAAGCAGAAGAATGGGGATGTTCTATTAGTAACGATATGTATGCAGGAGTATTTAATGGATATACAACCCCGGACGAGAAAGTTGCCTATGTTTTAGCCTTTCGCTTGGCGGGTGTTGACCGGTTTCACGTTCATACGGATACAGTTTGGCTTGGGGATAAAATGATGTATAAAGTATGGGTTACTCCATCTATTTAAGGTATGGGAATCGGGGCGGCTTTGTGTAGTGTTTTTTCAATATTAGGACTTATTTTACGCATTGCAGTAGTATATTGTGCTAAAGAGAACGAGATGAGCTTAGGACGAGAAATGATACTTCAAACTAAGTTCATTTTTCATAATTCGGAGGTTTTCACATGACTAGAATAGGGATCATTCGGCACGGAAGTACACCGTGGAATAAAGAAGGAAGAGCACAGGGGAGTTCCGATATTTCTCTTGATCAAGCTGGAATAGCAGATGCATATAAACTAGCAGGGCGTTTGCGTAAGGAGAATTGGGATTCAGAGTTATATAATTGCACCGTACATTTAGACTAGGGCGTATGCTTTCACATTGAGCCTATCTGTGTAGAGATAATACAGTTGATCTATTTCGGAAGGTGGAATGTCAAGAATCGTTATCTATTTTCAAATACATATTTATAAGCTGGATTTGAAGTATTGACTAAGAGGGGGTGTGGATATGTCTGCGAAAATGGCAGTAGATGTTTTGTTTAATCAACAAAAAATCTAAGGGGTTGTATCTCCGGCTGCACCCCTTAATAAAGGGAGAATAACATGAAACAGTTTTTTAATCACTTTTTAACAGGTCAAACAGTTATATTAAAACAAATGGAACAAAGCGACCTTGAACGCTTTGCTGAACTTGAAAATGAAAAAGGTGCGTTATTACTTGCAAATGACGATATTCCATTCCCGTCAACATCGGAAGATTATACGAAGTTTTTCAATGGTATTAGTGCTAAAAAGGAAGAGTTTATTTTTGGGATTTTTGAGAAGGAATCGAATGAACTGATTGGCTCATGCGGTGTTTTCGCAATCAATTGGAAAAATAGCACTTGTTTTGTTGGCATTTCTATCGGGACACAATGGCAAAATAAAGGCTTTGGTACAGATGCTATGAACACTTTGATTTCATTCATTTTTAATTACATTCATATAAATAAAATCAAACTGCAAGTGTTCAGCTTCAATGCCAATGCAATTCGTTCTTATGAAAAATGCCATTTTGTAAAAGAAGGCACTTTTCGCAATGAAATTTTTAGATTTGGCACATTTCATGACGTATATGTGTTTGGCTTATTAAGAGAAGATTGGAACAATCTACAAATCAATTAAGTAAAAAGCAGTAGTTCAAGTTTTCTTGAATTACTGCTTTTTTTATTAATTGTTATAACATCAAAAAAAGATGTCAAAATTTGCTTTTCAAGTATATCTTCCTAAACCATTGACATTGATAATCATTATTATTAATATTAATTTGATTTTTCATTTCATTAAGGGGGACTTTTATGAAGGTTCGTGGTTTGGTTAGGAATGTTCATTTATGCCTTAGCATGATAGCTGGTATATGTATTGTGCTAATTGGATTGACTGGAAGTTTGCTTGTCTTTGACAACGAATTGAATCGTATGATTTATCCTGATTTATACAAAATAACGAAGAGGCAACCGGTTACGTATCAGAAAGCTTTGCAAACGGTAGCAAGCACATACCAAAAGGGAGAAATTCAGCGTGTGTATACGCCAGATGATCCACACTCTCAAGGGATTTATTTGTTTAATTTGAAAGAAGGAAAAGGGACAAAATCTGTATACGTTGATCCAGGGACTGGTAATATAAATGGGGATTTAGGGGAAAAATCGTTTTTTAATCAAGTCAAGGAAATTCATTATCATTTACTTCTGAAAGATTTTAACGGTAAAGAGATTGTTGGTATTATTGGATTTGTTTTATTTTTTATTAGTTTATCTGGCTTGTATTTATGGTGGCCTGGAATTAAAAAGTGGATGCGTGGTTTTGTTATACGGCGCAGTAAGAATACATATGTAAAACAGTATGATCTACATAAAGTCATTGGGATCATTGCTATGCCATTTTTATTAGTGGTGTCATTAACAGGTGCACTTTTTACATATGATAAGACAATTTTTGGGTGGGTCGGAGCAAAAACTAGTGTCATGCCACCGAAGGAGAAACTTATTTCTAAGCCTCTTTCAGGAGGAAAACTCCCTCTTGATCACTTGTTAAGCGAAGCTGAAAAGGCGGTTCCTCAAGGGACTATTACGCAAGTAAGGATGCCAGCGAAAGCGAAAAAAGGAAAAGTTGAGGGTGCTGTGGAGATTCGCTTGAGTCGCTCGTATGATCCAGGGAATGGAAATGTGAAAATATGGGTTGATCAGTATAGCGGGAGAGTGTTGGCGAAACAAGATCCAAAGGTGGATGATGGACTGACGTATCAAACATGGCTTAAACCATTACATACAGGAACGTTTGGTAGTTCATTTACAAAAGTCTTATATGTGATTGGTGGTCTTACACCATCCATGTTAATGTTTACTGGCATATACATGTGGTGGTACAAGAAGAAGAAACGAAAGCTAAAACTAAAACACTCTTCAGTAACTGCAGCGTAATGATAGAAAAATAGATAAGAGCTCCCGTCAGAATTAAGGCTTTCGGGAGTTCTTATTGTATTACACAATTTTTTTAGAGGTCTTGTTATTTGAATAGAGTTGTTCCCAAAGTTCGTACATTTTGCTTCTACCATTATCAATTTCAGGATTGAATTGGATTGCAGCTTGTTTGCGAACGGTGCGGACATGCTGCACTGCTTGTTGTAATTTCTGATCAATTGTACCAAGTCCTTTTCCGGCATGTTTGGCGATTGATATTCCTGCTGTTGTTCCTTGGGACATGGCAATTTTACCGCTTTCGATGCCAGTAATATTACCAGCGACAAATAGCCCGTCAAGAGGAGTTTCCATCGTCTCTGAATGGTGAGGGACGTGGCCACCGAGTTCAGGAATGTATTGAAACGGGCATCCAGCAACAGCAGCAAGTTCTGCTAGCGGATATAGGCCGCCTGCAATGCAAACGAAATCTGCATTGTAAATTGTTTCAGATCCACGAATAACATTGCCATTTGCATCAATATTGGCGATACGTACCCCTTCCACTTGATCTTTACCGATAATTTCGAGTGCAGCTTTTCGAAGTTGGAGAGGAGTACCATTTACTTTCATACCGCTTTTCGGATAAAAGTTTAAACCAACTTTTCTCATCCAGTCATTCTTCATGAAATGGCTTCCGATGCGTAGTAGCGGTGATGGAGCGAGATGCGCTGCATTTAAGAGAGACTTCATGACTGTTTCAGGGTCACCAGCTTGTTTACTAAGAGCATTTTTTTCCGGAAGCACAATGCGATCAACTGTTATGCCAGCTAGTTGTAATTCATTCAAAATCGCAAATGATAAAATATTCGCTCCGATAATGATTCCTTTTTGGCCAACTTGGACGCGGTGAACATTTGTCATGACTTGCGCTGCACCGATTGACATGACACCAGGAAGGGTCCAGCCCGGCAGTGGGATAGGATACTCAGCGGCCCCAGTAGCTACTAATACAAATGGTGCCTCTAGCGTACCGCAACTTGTATGCACATTCCATAGGTTATTTTCTTTCGTTAAATTGTAAACAGATACGCCGCAACGAATATCGACCGTTAATTGCTGCGCCTTTTGATAAAGACGTCTCGATTCTTCAATTCCATTCCACCACTCCCCAGAAGGCTCTTGATGAAGTTGGCCGAGTAATCTGCCACCTGGCTTTATAAATTCATCAATAACGGTTACTTTAAGACCAAATTCCGCCGCGGCGATAGCTCCTGCTAATCCTGCTGGGCCTGCTCCAATTACAATTACATCGATCATCGCTTTTCCACCATCCTTCTTACAATATTCGGATGCTGTTTCCCGCTTTCAACGACCATATCTTTTTCAATGACTGTTAAGCAAGCTCTTACGTTTGGTTGGTGATTGACAGTTACACGACATTCTAAGCAGTGGCCGATATTGCAATAAATTCCTCTAGGCGTTCCAGTATGTTCGTGAACACGTAGTTTTCTGATTCCATTTGCTAAAAGAGCAGCGGCAATCGTTTCATTTTCATATGCTTCATATTCAACGCCATCAAATTGAAAAGAAATACGTTCTCTATCATTTAAATTCCCTAAAATGGGATGATTCATAATTCTAGTCATTGTTTTTCACCTACTGTTCCAAATGTTACTGGCCGAATTGGGGGCTGATATTTTAACGGAATTTCACTAGGTGAGGTGTTAGGAATGACACTTTCAATAATGTTATCTAATGCAATTCTACAAGTGCGGCCTCCACAAAAGCCCATTCCTGCCCGTGTTCTTAATTTTAATTCTCTTGCTGTGCATTTATGTTGATTTGCTGTTTCATGAAGTTGTCCGTAAGTAACTTCTTCACAACGGCAAATTACAATGCTATCTTTGTTCCCCATTTGAATTCCTCCTCCATTGTTGTTCATCAAAATATTATGCAAAAAATGTGCCAATATAGAGGAGGAAGAGGATTAATTTAAGCCAAGTCGCTTTAAGCGATTATATAAAGTAGCTCTTGTGATACCGAGTTGTTTTGCACATTCTAATTTATTGCCATCTAAAATATGTAACGCTCTTTCAATGATCTTTTTCTCATGTTGATCCATTTCTTCTTGTAATGGCATGATAGTGCAATCATTTTCTAGAAGTACATGATTGGCAGTCTTTACCGTGTCTTCTAAGCCGATATTTTTTGTATGGAAGGGTAAATACTCTTTTTTGATTACGCCATCTGTCGAAAATACGATAAGCCGCTCTATAATATTACGCAATTCGCGAATATTACCAGGCCAATCATAACGAAGCAGTTCATGCATGACTTCTGGCGGGAATTCATGAATGGGCCGCTGATAACTTAAAGAAAAATCATGTAAGAAATAATGCGTTAATTCAATAATATCTTCTTGCCGCTCTCTTAAAGGAGGAATATGTAGACTCACTACATTTAGCCGGTAATATAAATCTTCACGGAACTGTCCTTGTTTCATTAATTCTTGTAGATCACGATTTGTGGCAGCGATGATACGGAAGTCGATGTTGATTTCTTTTTCCCCGCCAACCCGGTAATATTTCCGCTCCTGCAGCACGCGTAGCAGCTTTACTTGCATTTCGAGCGGCATTTCGCCTATTTCATCGAGAAACAATGTCCCGCCTTTTGCTAGTTCTATTTTTCCTTTTTTTCCTTTACTGTCAGCGCCAGAGAAAGCGCCACGTTCATATCCGAATAGCTCACTTTCAAATAAAGATGCCGGTATCGCACCGCAGTTAATCGAAATAAACGGCGCTTTCGGTTCCTCGCTTGCTTCATGAATTGCTTTAGCAAACACCTCTTTTCCGACGCCGCTTTCGCCTAATATGAGAACAGTGGATTTTACAGAACATACTCTTCTAGCTAAATCTACTGTTCTTTGCAGGGCGGCACTTTTTCCTTTAATAGAATGAAAGGGATCGGATGAATCTTTATATTTTGCTACTTCTTGTTCTAGACGGTGTACTTCATTGGACATATTAAATAACTTCTCATTCAGTACAACTTGATTTGTAATGTTTGTTTCTGAAACAACTGCACCGATAATTTGGTCGTTAAAGTAAACGGGATTAGAGTTAATTAAGACAAATAAATCAGATTGAGGTTGATGATGTTGTCCTACTATGCGTTTTCCTTTATGTAGAGATTGTAAGATTTCTAGATTTTTATAATCAAAGAAATCCGTAATGGGGCGGCCAATTATATCTTGTTGCTTAACCGAGAATATTTTTTCGGCTCCTTCTGTCCATGTACGAACACGTTCTTTGTCGTCAATGACCGTGACAGAAGAGTCTGTCGTTTGAGTGACAGTTTCATAAAAGGCTTTTAATTGATTATAAGAGCTATGAAGAAAATGAATGAGTTGCGCGGCTGTTATACAGCCTACTGGATGTTTGTTTGTATCAAGAATAATAACTGTGGAATGATGACTAAATGCCTGAATCAAGGTGAATAATGAATCATCCTCATATACGACTTTGCATAGAACATCAGGTGTGTTTGATGTTGAACGATAATAAAATTCCCCGTTTTTTTGTTCGATCTGTTGTGTATCGAATGATATATCTATTAAATATTGTTTCATTATTTCTTTTACTGAAGGCAATGAAAACATAATGACCCCTCCCATACTGTAAAAAAATATTAACACTGTAAAGGGAATTATACACTTATTTACAAAAAATTTAAAATGTTTTGCGATAAGGTGAAACTTTAATCAGTGGGTGGTTTTTATCCCCTGCTCATCTTTCTTATTTTACTCTTCATCTCGAGGCGGGGGCTTATTGCTCATTAAAGCAGGATAAAGTAGCAAGGGAAGAAATAATGATTCATTTTGAGAGTTTTACGTTAATTGGCACACGAATTGCATTTTTAAGCAATGAGGTCATTTCATCGAGAGGAGGAATGTCATATGAAACATTGTGACGTGTTAGTCATTGGTGGGGGGATTATTGGCTGCTCGATTGCTTATTATGCATCTAAATACGGAAGAGACGTAACGATAATTGAAAAAGGGGAATTTGTTAGTGGCACGTCTTCAAGATGTGACGGCAATATTTTGGCGATTGATAAAGACCCAGGTTTTGATAGTCAAATGTCGTTGTTTAGTCAAAACTTAGTGGATGAATTAAGCAAAGAATTAGAACATTCATTTGAATATCGTGCTCCGGGAAGCATCCTTGTTTGTGAATCAGAGGAGGAGATGGAAGCAGCGCAAAAATGGGTAGATCGTCAAAAAGCTGCTGGTTTACCATTTCGAATGCTTGACCGCCAGGATATTCGGCAAGAGTCTCCTTTTTTTGCAGATGATTTATTAGGAGGGCTAGAATGCGCCACTGATTCCACAGTGAACCCGTATCTTTTAGCTTTTTCACTTTTAGAAGAAGCAAAAAAATTAGGAGCTAAAGCTTTCAAACATACAGAAGTAAAACAAATGAAAAAAGAAGAAAGTGGTTCATTTATTGTAGAAACGACAAACGGAACTTTTACTGCGGATCATGTCGTTAATGCGGCTGGTGTATGGGCACCTAGAATAGGAAAGATGCTCGATCTGTCAATACCGATTGAACCGAGAAAAGGGCATATTATCGTCGCTTCAAGGCAGCAGCATGTAGGGTCCCGAAAAGTAATGGAGTTTGGTTATTTAATTTCCAAGTTTGGTGGAAAGCGCGTTGTCGATCCACTAACTGAAAAATACGGAGTCGCTCTTGTCTTTGAACCAACAGAAAGTCAAAACTTTTTAATTGGCAGCAGCAGAGAGTTTGTCGGTTTTCATACGGCAGTAAATAATGAAGTCATTAAATGTATTGCGAACCGGGCAATCCGGTTTTATCCGAAAATGGCGGATATGATGGTCATTCGTTCCTATGCAGGATTGCGGCCATGGACGGAGGATCATTTGCCAATCGTGTCGCGTGTGGATACAATTCCAAATTATTATATTGCGGCGGGCCATGAAGGGGACGGTATTAGCCTCGCAGCAGTAACAGGAAAAATAGTAGAAGAACTCATTAACGAAAAAGAAACATCTATTCCTGTTGATCCGCTTAGCATTAACCGATTTTCAGAAAGGATGTTGAGCCGATGAGGGCACAAAGAGTCTTTACAACGATTGATACACAT
>Ga0102589_1005628_pt1 | contig 10810 bp, 9 predicted proteins | sample AraplaMF_Col_mLB_FD_76858 | JGI IMG/M metagenome (GOLD analysis project Ga0102589, IMG submission 76858) | Arabidopsis root microbial communities from the University of North Carolina, USA - plate scrape MF_Col_mLB | ecosystem: Host-associated > Plants > Roots > Endosphere | place: USA... | reverse complement strand
CTTCTTGGAATATTTGCGCACGATTCTGCGAGGTATAATTTAGCGTCATAACTGCTATCTGCTCTTGATCCTCATCGCCCACGACATCAAGAATCCGTGTCGTCTTTAATGCGAACCCGGTGGCCGGAGCAGGACGTCCGAACTGCTGCAACAGATTGTCGTAGCGCCCGCCGCTGCAGACAGGTGAACCTAACTCCAGTGCATAACCTTCAAATGTCATCCCCGTATAATAAGAGAAATCCCCAATCATCGTCAGATCCAAAAGGACATGTTGACTTACACCATAATCTTCCAGTGATTCCCAGACCTCCAACAAATGTTCAATCGAAGCCCGTGTCTGCTCGTCTCCACTTAATTGCAGAGCCTGTTCGCATATCTCTTTGCCTCCACGAAGTCTTAGAATCCCTTCCAACTTCTGTTGTTCCGCTGCATCAAGCCCCCACTCGCGAATACGTTCCCGATATCCGACATAGTCTCGGCTCAGCAAGCAGAACTTCAATGTTTCTTGATCCTCGCTGCGGCCATGCAGCACTTCTTCGAATAGGCCATTTAAGAAACCGACATGTCCCATAGCAAATTTAAACTGCGCGACCCCTGCAGCCTGTAGTGAGGCGATAGCGAGCGCCACGACTTCCGCATCCGCCTCAGCAGTTGCATCACCAACGAGCTCCACTCCCGTCTGGAAAAATTCCGCTTCTCGTCCCGCTTCCTCTTCGATCGTCCGGAACACATTGGAGTGATACGACAACCGAATCGGAAAAGCTTCATCCTTTAATAAGGATGAGACAACACGCGCGATAGGGGCCGTCATGTCCGAACGCAATACGAGTGCAGTACCCCGATTATTTAACAGCTTGAACAGCTTATGATCCGATGTAGCACTTGCAACACCGACTGTATCGTAATATTCAATCGTTGGCGTCAAAATTTGCCGATATCCCCAGCGTCCCATACAATCTAGTACATTTCGCTCAATCGTGCGCAGCTTGGATACCGCATGCGGCAAATAATCTTTGACACCTACAGGCTTTTCGAATACTTTAGGCTTTGACATTCCATCCACCTCGAATGATACTTTAGTAAAGTAATGTGCTACCATGGTAGTATGCTACCAAATTAAAGATTATTGATCATGTTAACATGATCCATACCCCACGTCAATCACCAACATCCTAATTCAACTTCCTATTTATTTTACCAGAATTAACCGAACTCGTCCCATTCATGTCACAATTTCAGCTATTTACGGAAGGATAGTGACAACGTGAATCTCATCACTCTTCATGAGAAACACAACAAAGCCCAGCGACCTTCATGTTCAACCATGAAAGCCGCTGGGCTTTATATGCTGTAGAGAAATGCTATACGGTTGGCAGCATGGAATAAGGTGTCATTGGGTGAATATCCTGCCGTCTTCCCTGATGCTTCATCAACTGAATCAGCTTATCCGGATTCATCTTCTGATTCCCTGCATTCAACCGATACCCGATACGATCCGCACGTGTATTGATGCCCGCATTTACGGTGAACATGAGCGAGATATCCGTCTTCTTAGCAACTTGAATGACTTCAGGACGATATGCACCATAAGGGAAAGCCAACACACCATACGTATTTCCAAGTTTTTGACGCAGCATCCGCTCCGATAGAGTCAGATCCTTCGTAACGCGAATCGTGAATTCCTCTTTTGTCTCAATACGCTTGTAGTCTTTCAAATAAAGACGTTTGGACAGCACAGGCTTCATATCGCCTTTCGCATTATAAGGACCATATTGATGGGAATCAAACGTGTGATTGAAGAAGCTCATCCCGCCTGCTTTCATCTCCTTCATTTGCTCCCATGATAATTTTGGACGTCCTACGTGCTTCGGGTTATCAATCGATGAGACGATGACGAAGTTGGTCGCCGTCAACCGCCACTTTTTCAGAATCGGATAGACTTCTGTGTAGAAGCTCTCATATCCATCGTCAAATGTCAGCAATACAGCATTATTAGGTACGGGTTTATGATCTAACATAAACGCAACATAATCGTCCATCGAGATCACCCGAAAACCACGATTGACGATGGCTTCCAGTTGATCATTGAAGAGCTCAGGCGAAATGATCGATTTGATCTTCGGGTTATCCGAAATCTCATGATACATAAGAACCAAGACTTTATCTTTATAATAAACTCCATTTGGAACAGAATTAGGTTTCGCCACCGCTCTCTGTCCGCCACCACCAAGCAATTCAATCATCATTAACATGACTGCCCCTAGCAGCCCTATTTTCCACTTCATTCCCCTAAATGCCTCCCCAGACAACCCATGGAACAAAAATCCATGACATACTCGCTACATTAAATTACCATGTTTTCTGGAATACGTCATTCTATTTTCACAAAAAAATACCTACAGCACGGGGCCGTAGGTATCTGCTTCTATGTTAGGTTATTTGGGGGAGATGATCTGCATCGGATTGCCACCGACAAATTGGCCTGCTGCCACATCTTTGTGTACGACGGAACCTGCCGCTACAACCGCATGGTCGCCAATCGTCACCCCAGGTAAAATCGTGGAGTTCGCACCGATCATGACGTTGGAACCAATCTTCACATCCCCTAGGCGATATTCCTTGATTAAATATTCATGGGCCAGAATCGTCGTATTGTAGCCAATAATTGAGTTATCGCCAATAGTAATACGTTCAGGAAAGAATACATCCACCATGACCATCAGGCCAAACGCCGTGTCTTTGCCAATTTTCATGCCAAGCATATGGCGATAGATCCAATTCTTTAACGGTAAATGAGGACAATATCTAGCCATTTGAATGCAAATAAAGTTTTTGACGCCCTTCCATGGACTGACTGTGCGGTAAATTTGCCAGAGCGCATTCGATCCTTCTACGGGATATCGCTCAACATTTCTCACACGCCATCCTGCTCCAATCCGACTAAGGTGTATAAATCCCGCATATCATGAATGACATGCTTCGGCTCGTATGGCCTTAACGCAGCCTCACCTTTCAGTGACCAACCGACAGCAACGGAAATGGCACCAGCCGCATTCGCAGCTTGAATATCTGCCGGGCTATCACCCACCATCAATGTCGTCGCAGGATTCGCGCCTAGCTGATTCATAGCCATTAATACCGGTTCCGGGTGCGGCTTTGGATGCTCCACATCTAGAATCGTAACAACCGTTCCCAGATAAGGGAATAAGCCGAACATCTGCAAGGCGCGTTCTGTCGTCTCACGAACCTTGGTTGTAACCACTCCGAGCTTAATCCCGTGACGATGTAAATTCTCAATGACTTCAAGTACATAGGGAAACTCACGTACCAATTCATCATGCCGTTCACGATTATAAGTCCGATAAGCATCTACGAATGGCGTAACATCCTCTTGACCCGTAAAAAGACGCATCTGACTCTCTAACGTCTGCCCCATGCTCGGGATGATCTGTTCGCGTGTGAACGTCGGCGGTGTATGTTCTTTGAGTACATGAAGGAATGTCTCAATAATTAATTCATTCGTATCAATAATCGTACCATCTAAATCAAATAAAACTGTTTCAATCACGATGTAGGCTCCTTCTTGTCTGACGACTCACCGGCTGAGCCATCCTCATGTTGCGGAGTGCGGTTAACTGGTTCTGCAACGCTTGTTGCCTGGCTTGCTGCAGCAATCTCTTGTACCGCAGAGGTTTTCGTATTGATAACTGGATCTAAGTAACGTGTGTTAGCATAGCCTTTGACGCGGCGCACGATAATCAGAATAATCGCTGCGACAACAGTCAGAATCGCTACCAATTGCGAGATACGCACATTGCCGTAAGCTGGATCCAAATGACCCGGTTCGAACACGACTTCCATTGGCGCCCAGAAGAATCCAACGAATGAAGCGAGCCAATCGGGGCCAAGGAATGCAAGGCTATCCGTCCGCAGACCTTCCACGAAGAAACGCCCTACCGAATACCAAATGAAATAAGACATGAATAATTCCCCTGCGCGCAAGAACGATTGACGACGCAGCACGATGAGTATAAGAATCCCGATGAGATTCCATAACGATTCATACAAGAATGTCGGATGATGATAGACCATGCCTGCAGCTTCTTGCACATACATCTGATTGACGATAAAATCCGGTAAATGAAGTGTATTGCGAAGGAAGGACTCTGACACAGGACCGCCGTATGCCTCTTGGTTTACGAAGTTCCCCCAACGGCCAATCATCTGCCCTGCCAATAAGGAAGGCGCACAAATATCCGCAATTCGCCAGAATGAATATCCCTTCTTGCGGACCAAGATGATTGCACAGATAATCGAACCGATGAGCGCGCCATAGATCGCGATCCCACCGTTCCATATTTTGAACACATCCAAGAGATTATCCTTGTATTCATCCCATTTAAACGCAACATAATAAATCCGCGCACCAATGATTGCTGAAGGTACACCGAACAATAACAAATCCATGAAGAAATCTTGCGGAATGCCGAATCGACTACCTTCGCGAATCGCAAGTAATAAACCCACTAATGCCGCAGTTCCGAGGATGATGCCATACCAATGAACAGCAATCGGTCCGATGGAAAATGCGATAGGGTTCAACAACAAATATTGCATAACTCACACTCCTACTTCTGTCCAATTCGTAAATCTTAATCCAAATCGTCCGTATCCTCGGAGATCGTCTCTGTCAGCTTATTCGTAAACTGCAAAGCAGCGTTATAACCCATCCGTTTCAGGCGATAGTTCATCGCAGCCACCTCAATAATAACGGCTAAGTTTCGGCCCGGACGAACAGGGATCGTAACGAGTGGAATATCCGTATCAATAATCCGTGTTTTCTCTTCATCAAGCCCAAGACGATCATATTGCTTGTCTTGCTGCCAAGCCTCCAGCTTGATGACTACACTAATACGCTTATTGTTCCGTACCGCACCGGCACCGAACAATGTCATCACATTGATGATCCCGATCCCACGGATTTCGAGCAAGTGACGAATCAATTCGGGTGCTGTTGCATGCAGCTGGAAATCAGAAGTTTGGCGAATCTCCACCGCATCATCCGCGACAAGGCGATGACCGCGCTTCACGAGTTCTAGTGCTGTCTCACTTTTACCAATTCCACTGCTTCCTGTGATGAGCATCCCTACACCATATACATCGACGAGTACACCGTGAATCGTTGTCGTAGGTGCGAGACGTCTCTCCAGGAATCCTGTAATCCGGCTTGAAAGAGTTGTCGTTGCAACTGGGCTGCGTAATAATGCAATATTCTTCTCATTCGCCAAATCAACAAACTCTTGCGGAACATCCAAATTTCTTGTGACGACGATACATGGTGTCTCTTCTGAACCAAATTGCTCTATCCGGCTCTTCCGCTCTTCAGGCGATAGCATCTGGAAGAAAGCCAGTTCCGTCTTCCCTAGAATTTGCACGCGGTCGACGGGATGATATTCGAAGTAACCCGCCATCTCAAGACCTGGACGGTATAGATCATCGACCTTAATGACGTGTTTTAATCCTGCTTCCCCTGCAAGAACCTCTAAGTTGAATTGTTCGACCAATTCTGAAACTTTTACCTTCTTAGACATATCTTCCTCTCCTTATCACCGATGTCATTATCGTAGCTGATCTTGCCATTGAAATCAAATTCTATACGCCCTATGAGGCAATAACCCCACAAACTTATGAGAAAAACCGCCCTGCAAGAGGACGGTTTTTGATTATAATACGCTATGACGTGCTTAAGCTTCGTATTGGAACACGTTCAGCTCATTTTCTTTATCGAATACATGAATTTTGTTCATGTCGATTGCTAGCTTAATGTTTTGACCTTCTTTAGTATTCGAACGTCCGTCTACACGAGCGATTACGCTGTCTTTACCTACACCGTTCAAGTATAGCAACATTTCATGACCCAAGTTCTCGGATACTTCAACATGTGCGCTGAAGATGCTGTTAGGCGATGCTTCCAAGAATACTGGCTCTTCATGCATATCCTCAGGACGAACACCAAGAATAACTTTTTTGCCAATGTAGCCTTTATCTTTAAGTGCTTGAGCTTTACCAGCTGGCACCTCAACATCAAGTCCAGTTGCTCTGAAACGAACTGCTCCACCTTGCTCAGACAAGTCGCCTTCGATGAAGTTCATTGTAGGAGCGCCGATAAATCCAGCTACGAAGATGTTCGTAGGGTGGTTGTACAGAATGTCAGGGGAAGCTGCTTGTTGGATGATACCGTCTTTCATAACAACGATACGATCACCCATCGTCATTGCCTCGATTTGGTCATGCGTTACGTAGATAACAGTTGTCTCTAGACGCTTAGCCAATTTGGAGATTTCCGCACGCATTTGTCCACGAAGTTTCGCGTCCAAGTTGGAGAGCGGCTCATCCATCAAGAATACTTGCGGCTCACGAACGATCGCACGGCCCAAGGCAACACGCTGACGTTGACCACCAGAAAGTGCTTTTGGTTTACGATCTAGCAAGTGCTCGATATCAAGGATTTTCGCTGCTTCACGAACACGCTTGTCGATGTCGTCTTTTTTGAACTTACGAAGCTTCAAACCAAACGCCATGTTTTGATATACGTTCATATGTGGATACAATGCATAGGATTGGAATACCATCGCGATATCGCGATCTTTCGGCGCTACATCATTTACGACACGATCTCCAATATACAATTTACCTTCGGAGATTTCCTCCAAACCTGCGATCATACGAAGTGTTGTTGATTTACCGCAACCGGATGGACCAACCAATACTAAGAATTCTTTATCTTGAATGTCTAAGTTAACATCGATTACTGTCGCTTTGTCGGAACCTGCATATTTTTTGTAGATGTGCTCTAATTTAACGCCTGCCATTGAATATTCCCCCTACACAGAGATTTATTTTATACATTTATCTTATCTCATGTCCCATCATCTGACTATACACATACTTCACAAAAATACTACTTCCTTTTCGTCACTTTATACAATAAGAGAATCAACTTCACAAGAACCGCATCGCCAAACGTTCTTACGTCAAGCCCTGTCTCTTGTTTAATCTTATCCAGTCGATATAAAAGCGTATTCCGATGAATGTATAATTTCTTGGCAGTATCACTCACATTGCAATCCAGTAAGAAGAAGGCTTCAAGCGTTGTCAGCGTCTCTGGATCTAGGAACACGTCGCTACGAGAGAGCACCCGATCGATAAATTGTCTGCGTACCCCATCTGGGATACTGTTGATTAACCGCTCCATATGCAGCATCCACGGCAAATGAATGTTCGATGTGACATGGAAAGCTCGTCCGAGATACATGGTCTCTCGTAATAATCCTACCGTCGATAGGAGTGTATGAGCAGGCACCATTGGATAAGATATGGCCAGATGACATTCCCCAAGCCATTCATTCGACAGAAGTTCGTACAGCCCTTCGCAGAATAAAGCCAACGCTTCTTCCGGCTTCTCTGAACCGTCCTCTTCTCGATCTTCGGCTGATGCCAAGAGTTCCTCCGCACATAAGATGAGCCATTCTTTCTCTTCGAGCGGAATCAAGTACACTTCACCGCCAAAATACGACTTAAGCAGCTTATAGAGCTCCGTATAAGTCGTGTGCGTCAATTGCGGATGCTCCGAGACGAGTAGGAAAGGAATCATCGAAGGCAGCAATCGGCCTTTTAATCCGATACTCTCCGGAAGCTCCTCATCTTGCACGCCTGTGTATTGCCCGCCAAGTTTCCCATGGATCCACTGACCCAGCTGGTTCGCTCGTTGTTCTTCACTGCTTCCCGATTTATGACTTCCTTCCTTATTCGATAACTGTGAAGATTGTAGAATCCACTCAATTAGTGCACGTTCCGCCCCGGTCAACTTATCCGATTCGACAGTCAACAGTTCAACGTCCGAACCGACCTTCTGATGCCAGCGAAAATAAACCTTACCACCCAGCTCAATGCTAAGCGCCTGTTCATTCATCACATCAGCTGACTCTTGCATTGATCGCCATTCGGTTTCTGAGCATGCTACTACAGAACATGTTACGCCCAACAGCTTCTCTAATCTGCTCTTTGTTGCCATATCCGTCATTAGCCCAACCGCCTCTATCCGAATCATTCACTGCTTGTTCGCTACTATTGTAACATAACCAATAGAATTATTTCACGACGCGACGAGCCATGACGAATCGCTGCCTCCAGATCGGATGATTTATTGCCGTATATTGAACGCCGCCTTTTCCATAGGTATGGATCATCAAACCACTACCCGCATACATAGCCACGTGTGCAATTTGCCGACGGGACTGTTTGCCGGTGAAAAATAATAAGTCTCCGACGCGAAGCTCCTGCTGGGCGATACGCTCTCCCACCTTGGCTTGTTGTCTGGATACACGCGGTAGTGTAATGCCTTCCTTCGCATAGATGGTCTTGATAAAAGATGAACAATCGAACGTATTCGTCTGTCCGTAACGAGCTCCAAGCACATAGGGCACGCCAATATAGTTCCCCGCACGCAATACGAGTGAGAACCTCATGCGATCCGTTTGGGATAAGACGCGTCGGACGCCAAGCAGAGGGTATCGACGATTCACTTCCTTCATCGAGCGGTAGACAATTGACTGTTCAGGGCCAGCATAGGCAATATGCTCTGGGTCTACGACCATTGCGACCCACATCTGCTGACGATTATTCGGATGCGAATCGCCATAGTACAATAAATCACCAGGCAGCCATGCTGCTGCAATTCGCGCTACAGGTATTCCTATTTGATATTGCCCTTCAACTTCTTTGGGCATATGAACGTCCAGCTTGTGAAAAATATCCGTCATCATCGCAGCAGTAGTAAGACTCGATGGTTGTACTGGCGAAAGAGATAGGACTGCTTTGTTTTTTTGTGCCCATGCAATTTGTGAGAATGGGAAGGAATCTGTATTCTTTCCGTGTACCTCTCCCTCTTCTGCATGAACGAGTGAGGCCCCCAGTCCTAAAGGTACCGTTAGGACTATAAGCAATACACCCCGCCATAACAGCCGGAATATGCGATGCATGTTACCTTGTGCCTCCTTCAATTTTGCCAGTTGCATTAAGGCATGGAGAGCATAACGACAATCGACAGCAGGCCAAATAATACCGTAACCAGGTATATGAATGATACAACCTGCGGCTGCGTTAACCCCCAGCGCATTAATGCATGATGTGTATGTAATTTATCCGCACGATGTAGTCCTTTACCTTCCTTAAGACGTCTGGAGAACACGATAATGGTATCCAAGATCGGAAAGCCTAAGGCAAGCATCGGAATGAGAATGGTGACGAAGGCTGTACTTTTGAATGAACCGTTCACAGCAATGACGGCCAGTGTATACCCTAGGAACGTCGCTCCCGCATCACCCATAAAAATTTTAGCCGGATAGAAATTATATAGTAGAAAACCTAAACATACGCCGCACAGCGCAATCGTGACGATCGCAGTCTCAGCATCTCCTTTGATAAGTGCAACGACGCATAACGTCAACGAGGAAATCGAGGCTACGCCCGCAGCTAACCCATCTACGCCATCGATGAAATTCATCATATTCGTCATGGAAAATACCCATACCACTGTCGATACATAGACGAGCCAGCTAGGAAACATCAGCATCCCTTCATGGAAATCACGAATGCCGGTAATCTGGATATGGAACCATAGCGGAATGGTGGCCGTCAGCAAATAGATGATCAATCTCGGCCACACAGGGAATTCCCGCCCAAGTGCCTTAAATCCATCATCGACTAGACCAATGATAACTAATAATGTGCCGCCGATTGTAATCGATAAGGATAGCGCATCAAACCCTCGCATGAGGAGAATCGTCACCATAAATCCTATATAGATAGCGATTCCACCCATCAGTGGAATCGGATTATCATGAATTTTACGCGTCGTAGGTCGGTCAACAAATTTCATGCGGATCGCCATAAGACGTACGATTGGCACAACAGCAGCAACGATACCAAAACTAATGACAAGAGCAAGAATATATCGGATTGGTGATCCCCCCAGGATAAGACAGAGCTTTGTGCTGGTAGTCTCCCCCGATTCCTTCGAAAGCATGCAAAAAACGCTTCAAGTCAAATGACCTGAAGCGTTGAATGTACATGATTTAGATAAAAAACTGGTGAGCCATGAAGGACTCGAACCTTCGACACCCTGATTAAAAGTCAGGTGCTCTACCAACTGAGCTAATGGCTCTTATTAAAAAATAAGAAATGGTGGAGGCTGATGGATTCGAACCACCGAACTCGGAGAGAGCAGATTTACAGTCTGCCGTGTTTAGCCACTTCACTAAGCCTCCATACTATTCAATTATGATTCCCATAAGTGTTAACCTTATGCTAGGAATCAAATGGTGGCTCGGGACGGAATCGAACCGCCGACACGAGGATTTTCAGTCCTCTGCTCTACCGACTGAGCTACCGAGCCATAATGAGATTTTGAGCAAAAAAATAAAGTGTAGGAGATGTTAGTCTCTCCACTTTAGGTAATATAATGGCGGAGCTGACGGGATTCGAACCCGCGGTCTCCTGCGTGACAGGCAGGCATGTTAGGCCTCTACACCACAGCTCCATATGCAATTATATTGATGGTGCCGTCGAGAGGACTTGAACCCCCAACCTACTGATTACAAGTCAGTTGCTCTACCAGTTGAGCTACAACGGCGTATTAATATGGTGGAGGCTAACGGGATCGAACCGCTGACCCTCTGCTTGTAAGGCAGATGCTCTCCCAGCTGAGCTAAGCCTCCGTATAAAATTGGTAGCGGCGAAGGGAATCGAA
>Ga0102589_1005627_pt1 | contig 10811 bp, 9 predicted proteins | sample AraplaMF_Col_mLB_FD_76858 | JGI IMG/M metagenome (GOLD analysis project Ga0102589, IMG submission 76858) | Arabidopsis root microbial communities from the University of North Carolina, USA - plate scrape MF_Col_mLB | ecosystem: Host-associated > Plants > Roots > Endosphere | place: USA... | reverse complement strand
GAAGGGCCGCCCAAGTCTAGCATCGAGGTCACTTTCAGCCCCTGGTAGCCGCACGGGTTGATGCGGGCGAAGGGTTCCAGGTCCATGGCGATGTTGAAGGCCAGGCCGTGGAAGGTGCAGCCGCGGCGCACGCGGATGCCGAGGGCGCCGATCTTGGCCCCGTTCACGTACACGCCCGGGGCGCCTTCGCGGCGCTCGGCGTGGATGTTCCAGTCGGCCAGGGTGTCGATCATCGCCTGTTCGATCCGGTGGACGTATTCCTTGACGCCGACCTTCAGCCGCTTCAGGTCCAGCAGCGGGTACAGGACGATCTGGCCGGGGCCGTGGTAGGTCACCTGGCCGCCGCGATCGACGTGCAGCACCGGGATGTCGCCGGGGAACAGCACGTGCTCGTCCTTGCCGGCCTGGCCCAGGGTGAACACCGGGTCGTGCTCGACGAGCCACAGTTCGTCGGGCGTTTCGGCGCTGCGCGAGTCTGTGAAGGCCTGCATGGCCCGCCAGACCGGCTCATAAGCACGCCGCCCCAGATCCCTCAGCACAGCCGAAGACATAGCCCCCTCCCCTTCAAGGGGAGGGCCGGGGAGGGGATGGGTTCCAGCGGCGGCAGCGTCCACAGGAGCTACAGCGTCCACTTCACTTCCGGATGCTCCCGCAGCACCGCATGCGCCAGGTCGTACTGCTCCCGGCTCTCGGCGCGGAAGCTGATGCGCACCGACACGTAGCGGCCGTTGCTGGAGTGCTTCCAGCTGACCGATTCGTTGACGACTTCGATGCCCGCGTCCAGCAACAACGTCGGCAGCACCGTCTCCAGGTCCTTCTCGGCCGCGCCCATGGCGCTGAGCTCGAAGGTGCCGGGGAACTGGAAGCCGTGGTCGGGGTTGTCGGATTTGATTTCCATGAGGGCGATTATCGGGGCGGCGGGCGGCGATCCCAAGTCCGTCGCTATCATTGCGCCATTGCCACGAGCAGGGAACGCCGAATGAGCGAGGAATGGGACTTCTACTTCTGCCAGGTTGACGACAATCCCGCCTCGATCTTCGTCGATCTCGGCCTGCACGGCGACGTTCCCTTGGCCGCGCTTCCAAACAGGGCCTACCTCAGCGTGGCCATGCGTCACCCGCGCGATGACGGGCTGTCCAGCCAGGAAGAGTACAAGGCCCTGGAGGCACTCGAAGACGAGGTCCGGGCCCACCTGGCCACTGCAGAGACCGTCTACGTCGGACGCAACACCAGTGATGGCCGGCGCGACTTCTGGTTCTACACCGCCGATGCAGCGAACTGGGAGCGCGTGGCCAGCGACTTCATGGCCGCCTTCCCCGAATACGCCTATGACACCGCGGCCGAAAGCGATCCGGATTGGGCGGCGTACCTGGAATTCCTCTACCCCAACGAACAGGGCTGGGACTTCATCACCAATCGCCGCGTCTGCGACAGCCTCGAGGCCGGCGGCGATCCGTTGACACAGGAGCGCGACGTCGATCACTGGGCGTACTTCCCCGACCCGGCCTCGCGCGAAGCGTTCGTCGACCGCGTCCAGGCGATGGGATTCCAAGTACGGAACCTGTTGCCTCCGGGCGAGGAGGACTCAGAGCTTGGAGTACACCTGTTCCGTCGCGATGTGCCGAGCCACCGCGGCATCCACGACATCACCGTACCGCTGCTGCGCGCGGCACGCGAAGCCGGTGGGCGTTACGACGGATGGGAAACCGAACAGTTGGCCGCCAGCTGAGACGCTCGAATGGATCCCGGCGTTCGCCGGGATGACGGTGGGGAGAGCGGGAGGCGTGACGGCCTGGGTCCCGGCGTTCGCCGGGATGACGGTCTGAAACGAAGAAGCCGGCTTTCGCCGGCTTCCCGATGCTGCAGTCAGGTGCGGATCACTCCGACTCCCACCACATCCACAGCTCGTCCCACAGGCGCTTGAAGAAGCCGCCCTGCTCGACGGCGTTGATCGCCACCAGCGGACGCTGCGAGATCACCTTGCCGTCCAGCATCACCTTCACGGTGCCGATCTTCTGGCCCTTGGCGATCGGTGCGACCAGGGTCTTCGGGACGTCCATCATCGGCTTGAGCTGGTTGTACTTGCCGCGCGGCACGGTCACCAGCAGCGGCTCGGCAACGCCGAGCTGGACTTCGTCGGATGCACCCTTCCACACCTTCTGCTTGGCGATCTGCTTGCCGACGTCGTAGAGCTTGTGCGTCTCGAAGAAGCGGAAGCCCCAGTTCAGCAGCGCCTGCGAATCGACCGCGCGCTGGTTCTCGCTGCTCGAACCCATCACCACCGAGATCAAACGCTGGTCGCCACGCATGGCCGAAGCCATGAGGCAGTAGCCGGCGCCGGAGTGGTGGCCGGTCTTGATGCCATCGACCGACGGATCACGCCACAGCAGCAGGTTGCGGTTGGGCTGGGTGATCGGGCCGACCGTGAATTCCTTGATCTTGTTGTACGAGTACGCGACCGGATAGTCGTGGATCAGGGCGCGGCCGAGTAGCGCCAGGTCGTGCGCGGTCGAGTAATGGCCTTCCGCCGACAGGCCATGCGGATTGACGAAGTGCGAGCCCTTCATGCCGATGCGCGCGGCGTACTGGTTCATCAGTGCGGCGAAGGCGTCGGTGGAACCGGCGACGTGCTCGGCCAGCGCAATCGCGGCATCGTTGCCGGACTGCACCACCATGCCCTTTTCCATCTGCACCAGCGGCGCGGTCTTGTTGACCTCGAAGCCGGAGTAGCTGCCGTCGGTACCGGCGCCGCCGGTGCGCCAGGCGTTCTCGGTCATCATCACCTGGTCGGTGTCCTTGACCTTGCCGGCAGCCAGTTCGGCGGCGATGACATAGCTGGTCATCACCTTGGTGATGCTGGCCGGCTCGACGCGCTGGTCGTAGTTCTCGCCGGCCAGGATGTTGCCGCTGGCGGCATCCATCAGCACCCACGCGGCGGCGGTGATCTGCGGCGGCGGCGGGACCGGCAGCGAATCGCTGGCGGCCGGCAGCGCGGGCGCGGCGGGCTGCGGCGTCGGCGCCTGGGCGATGGCGAGGCCAGTCACCAGCGTGGTGACCGCGGCCAGGGCGGCGGCTCTGGCAAGAGCGGGTACTTTCATTGTCTCAACTGCTCCGGAGGCCGGCGGCGTGCCGGCCAGTTTTCTGAGGGGTGGAATTCTAGTCGCGCACGCTAGTCGCGCACGCGTTGCGGCTGGCCAAAACCAAGACCGGCGATACGGGCTGCAAGTTCCGGGGCCTGTGCGGCCTGCAGCGGGCCCACGCGCAGGCGCCAGATGGTCTGGCCGTTGGCGCTGGCATCGCTGATCTGGGCGGTGTCGATGCCGGCCTGGCGCAGCGTCGTCAGCGCGCGGTCGGCGTTGGCACGGGCGGTGAAGCTGGCCACCTGCAGGACCACGCCGTCGCTGGCGCTGGCGGCGGGAATGGCAGGTGTGGGCGCCGCTGGCAGCGGCGTGGTGGCCACGCTCGCAACCGCGGTCGCGGCGCTGGCCGCCATCGAGGTCGGCTTGCCGGTGGCGATGCGCACGCCTGGGGGCAATTCGCCGGCCCGGGCGCTGGCGACCGGCATCGCGGCGATCAGGCGGTCAATGGGGGTCGGCGCAGCCGGTGGCGCGGCAGGCTTGGCCGGTTCTGACGCGTACACCGGTCGATCGTCGTCGCCCGGCTGCAGCGCGCGCACTTCGACGCGGCCGGTGCCGCGCGCGGTGATGCCCAGCTTGACCGCCGCGGCGTAGCTCAGGTCGATGACGCGACCGTCGTGGAACGGGCCGCGGTCGTTGACCCGTACCACCACCGACTTGCCGTTGTCGAGGTTGGTGACGCGGGCGAAGCTCGGCAGCGGCAGCGTCTTGTGCGCGGCGGTGAAGGCGTACATGTCGTACACCTCCATGTTGGACGTGCGACGGCCGTGGAATTTCTGGCCGTAGTAGGAGGCGGTGCCCTTCTCGACATAACCCTTGGTGTTGTCGAGCACCTTGTATTGCTTGCCCAGCACCGAGTACGTCGCGCGGTTGCCGATCGGCGAGCGCGGTTCGTTGGTCACCTCCGGCTCGGGGATCGCGTCGACATCGGGCACATGGTCAGGCGTGCTGTCGGACACGCCCGGCTTGTACAGGCCGCCGGCGGTGTAATTGCCACGCGTGCGCGGATCTTCCTGCGCCGGCGCGTACGGCGATTTCTTCTTTCCCTTTCCGTCCGGCAGCTGGCTGTGATGCACGCCGCCCTTGTCGGGGATGCCAGCAGGCTGGGAAACGGACTTCTTCGGCGCACTGGCGCAGGCGACCAGGCCCACCGCCATCGTGGCGATGAGCGTTGAGCGGACAAGGCTGCGATGCATGGCCGTGGACCTCATGGCGAGGGCGGGACGACGACAGCGGCGGTGGCGGCGACGGGTTCATTGGCGCGGCCGGCGATGAGTTCGCTCAGCTGGTACACCGCCATCGCGTAGTGCTTGGAGATGTTGTAACGGGTGATCGCGTAGTAGTTGCGGAAGCCGAACCAGTACTCCGGCCCTTCAACGCCATCGAGCTTGACCACCGTGGCGGTCTGGCCCGGCGGCACCGTGGTCAGCGGGCGGAAGCCGCGCTGCGCGAGGTCCGCCATCGAGTAGACCGGATCGAGGTTTTCCGGATCGATCGGCTTGGCGTCGACGGTGGCGTTGGCGCGCACCGTGACTGGCCCGCCGCGCACCCAGCCGCCCTTCTTGGCGAAGTAGTTGGCGATAGAGGCGAAGACGTCGTCGAGGTTGTTGAACAGGTCGCGCTTGCCGTCGCCGTTGCCGTCGACCGCGTACTCGCGGTAGCTCGACGGCATGAACTGGCCCCAGCCCATCGCGCCGGCGTAGCTGCCGGTGAGCGTGGTGATGTCCAGGCCGGTTTCCTTGCCCAGTGCGAACAGCTGGCCCAGCTCGCCGCGGAAGAACGCCTCGCGACGGTTCTCGCGATCGGCCTTGGCCGGGTCGCCGGTGCGCGGATAGGCGAACGCCAGGGTGTACAGCGCATCGAGCACCGGATAGCTGCCGGTGTTCTTGCCGAAGTTGGTTTCCACGCCAATGATCGAAACGATCACTTCGGCCGGCACACCGTACTTCGCCTGGGCGCGATCGAGTTCGGCGCGGTGCTCGGCAAGGAAGGCGCGGCCGCCGTCGATGCGGGACTGGGTAATGAAGATCGGTCGATAGTCGCGCCAGGGCTTGGCCTCGGCCGGCTTGGACATCGCCGCGATGATGCTGTCGCGGATCTCGGCGCGGTCCAGCACGGACTCGATGTAGGCCGGGTCGATGCCGTACTGGGCGGCGGTGTCGCGCACGAAGGCGGCCCGCGCTTCCGGCAGCGCCTTGCGCTCATGCGGCTCGGGCAACGCCGGCGTACCCGGGACCGAAGTGGCCGGGGCAGCGGGTTTGGCGGGAGTTTGTTGGGGGGCTGGCGCCGAAGCTTGGGTGGCGCAGCCGGCCAACGCGAACAGGAGCGCGCTGATCGCGGCGCTACGGAGAGTGTGGCGTCGGGTCATCGCCGCGAGGGTAGCACGCGGTTAACAAGGTCAAAACCGTGTGTTCGGGGATGACTGAACCGGGAGTCAGGTTCGGCTACCTGAATGGGAAAGGGTGAAGCATCCCCTCTCCCTGGCCACGTTCGTGGCCTGTCCCTCTCCCACAAGGGGAGAGGGGTAAAGGTTGCAGCAGCCCATCGGAGAATCCGCGTTGCCCTCTCCCCTTGTGGGAGAGGGACAGGCGCGCAGCGCCAGGGAGAGGGAGCTAGCGCGCGTACACCGGCCGATGCGCCCGCACCGCCATCACCACGCCCAGGCCCGCCAGCAGCGACACCGCCGAGGTGCCGCCATAGCTCAGCAGCGGCATCGGCACGCCCACCACCGGCAACAGGCCCGAAATCATGCCGCCGTTGACGATCACGTACACGCAGAACGCCAGGCCCAGCGCGCCGGCGATCAGGCGCGAATAGCCGTCGCGCGCTTCCGCGGCGATCCACAGGCAGCGGCCGATCACGAACAGATACAAGGCCAGCACCGTCGCCACGCCGACCCAGCCGAACTCCTCGCTCAGCACGGCGAAGATGAAGTCGGTCGTGTGCTCGGGCAGGTAGTTCAGGTGCGACTGCGAGCCCTGCCCCCAGCCCTTGCCGGTGAGGCCGCCGGCACCAATCGCGATCTTCGACTGGATGATGTTCCAGCCGGTGCCGAGCGGGTCGGACTCGGGATTGAGGAAGGTCAGGATGCGGTCCTGCTGGTACGGCCGCAGCAGCCAGAACCAGGCCACCGGCGCGATCGCCGCGACCGCGCCGAAGGCCATGCCGAACCACCACCACGGCAGCCCCGCCAGGTACAGCGCGAAGGCACCGCTGACGGCGACCAGCATCGCCGTGCCGAAGTCCGGCTGCAGCAGGATCAGCCCGGTCGGCACCGCGATCAGCACGCCGGCGACCAGCACGGTGCGGAACCGCGGCGGCAGCGACTGCCGATCGAGGTACCAGGCCACCATCATCGGCAGGCTCAGTTTGAGCAGTTCCGCCGGCTGCACGTAGACCACGCCCAGGTTGATCCAGTGGCGACCGTGCTTGCCGGTGCCGATCAGCAGCACCAGCACCAGCGGGATCAGCGACAGCCCGAAAACGAGCGGCGTCCAGTTGCGCAGCTGGTTGGGCGGAATGCGCGACAGCGCCCACATCAATCCCAGGCCGGCGACGAAGAAGGCGCCCTGGCGCACGACCAGGCCGATGGCGTGGTCGGCGGCGCTGTAGAGCACGGCCAGGCCGATCACCATCAGGGCGAGGATGGCGCCGAGCAGCGGCAGGTCGAGCGTGCGCATGAAGCGCACGAGCAGGTCGAACAGCCAGCGCAGGATCTGTCTCATCGGGTCTGGCCTGCGTCCTGGTTGTTCCGGGCGCTGGCCGGCGGAGAAGTTGGCGGTACGGGAGCCTGCGCCGCACCTGCGGGTGCGGGTGCGGTCGCCGCGGGCGTTGCTGCCGCTGCGCCCACGACATCCGGCGGCAGCACCGCCACCGGCAGCGGCGGGCGCACGTACTTCGGATCGCTCGGCACCGGCTCGGGCATCTTGCCCAGCAGCCACGCGTCGAAGATCTTGCGCGCGATCGGCGCGGCGGTGCTGCCGCCGAAACCGCCGTGCTCGACCGAGATGGCAACCACGATGGTCGGGTTGTCGGCAGGTGCATAGCCGACAAACAGCGCCTGGTGCCGCAGGTTGTACGGCAGCGAGTGCGGGTCGAAGCTGATGTTGCCCTTGCGGCTGATCTTCTGCGCGGTGCCGGTCTTGCCGGCCATCATGTAGGGCGCGCCGATCGCCATCGCTCGGCCGGTTCCGCCAGGGCCGTGGATCGTGCCGATCATGCCTTCCTGCACCGCGCGCAGGTTGTCGGGGTTGTCGGTGATGCGCGTCGGCGCCGGCTGCTGCAGCGGCGTCCACGGTGCGAGATAGCCATCGCGGCGGTCGGCAACGATGTGCGGACGCACCAGGTTGCCACCATTGGCAATCGCGGCCGTGCCGCGCGCCAGCTGCAGCACGGTGGCGACCCAGTACCCCTGGCCGATGCCCGCATTGACGGTCTCGCCGGCGTACCACGGTTCCTTGCTGCGCTTGCGCTTCCACTCCGGCGACGGCACCACGCCGGGCTTCTCGCCGAGCAGGTCGATGCCGGTGGGTTCGCCGAACCCGTACTTGCGCATGTACTGGTCGAAGCGCTCGATGCCCATGTCGTAGGCGAGCTTGTAGTAATAGAAGTTCACCGACGCCGAGATCGACTTGCGCAGGTCGGTCCAGCCGGCGCCGCCGTGGGCGTCGCGCCAGCCGCGGCGCTGTCCGGGGATGTAGAACGTGCCGGTCGAGAAGAACTTGTCCTCGGGACGGCGCAGGCCGCTGTCGAGGCCGGCCAGGCCGATCAGCGGCTTCACCGTCGAACCCGGCGGGCCGCCACCGAGCACGTTGCGGTTGAACATCGGCCGCGACGGGTTGTCCATCAGCGTGCGGTAGTCGACGTTGGAGATGCCGTTGACGAAGAGGTTGGGGTCGTAGCCGGGCAGGCTGACCATGCCCAGCACTTCGCCGGTGCGCGGATCGAGCGCGACGGCCGAACCGTCCATGTCGCCGAAGGCGGTGACCATGGCCTGCTGCAGGTCCATGTCGATGCTCAGGCGCAGGTCGGCGCCCGGCGTGGCGGGCACGTGGCCGACCTGGCGCATCGGCCGGCCGTCGACGTTGGTCTCGATCTGCTCGTAACCGACCTTGCCGCGCAGCGCTTCTTCGTAATAGCGCTCCAGCCCGGTCTTGCCGATGTGGGTCAGCGCCGCGCCGCCTTCGCCGAGCGACTTGAGGTCGTCGGCGTCGATGCGCGCGACGTAGCCGATCACGTGCGAGAACAGGTCGCCATAGGGATAGCGGCGATTGAGGTAGGACACCAGGTCGACGCCCGGGTAGCGCCAGCGGTCGACGGCGAAGTGCGCGGCCTCTTCCTCGCTGACGCGCAGCTTCAGGGTGATCGGCTTGAATCCGCGGGTGGCGCGGCGCTCGTCCTCGAAGCGGGCGATGTCTTCGGGCGTCAGCGCGATGACCTTGGCCAGCTCCGGCAGCCAGGTTTCGGTCTTGCCGGCTTCGAACGGCGTCACTTCGATGCGGTACGCCGGCACGTTGTCGGCCAGCACCCGGCCCTTGCGGTCGAGGATCAGCCCGCGCCCCGGCACCACCGGCCGCAGCTTGATGCGGTTGGCTTCCGAGCGCGTGGCGTAGTCGGCGTGCTGCCAGACCTGCAGGCGGAAGTACCACAGCCCGAGCCCGGCCAGCGCCAGCAACACGCAGCTGAAGGCGATCGCGGAGCGCAGACGGAACTGGTTGGCTTCGGCTGCGGCGTTCTTGAGGACGCGACGACGCGGACCCATCGTCAACGCCCCCGCCAGCGGCCCAGTCGCAGCGAGTCCAGGCCCACGAACAGCAGCGGCCACAGCAGCATGCCCGTCAGCGGCGCCAGCCAGAACGAAGCCGGCAGCGTCGGTTCACCCACTGCGATGTGGATCGCGGCGGTGACGATGCGATCGTTTAGCAGCAGGCCGCCGATGGCCAGCGCCTGCTGCGACATCGGGAAGAAGCGCAGGCGCGCGCGGAAGCGCTGCAGGATGTAGGCCATCACCACCAGCCGCAGCGCCTGCTCGCCGAACAGGCTGCCGTAGACCAGGTCACCGGCCAGGCCGATGAGGAAGGCGACGCCCAGGCCGATGTGGTCGGGGTCTTCGATCACCCAGTAGGCCAGCACCAGCGCCAGCCAGTACGGGCGCAGCGGCGCCAGCGTCGGCGGCAACGGCAACAGGCCGAGGAACAGCGCCACGACCAGGCTCAGCGGCAACACCCATTGCGGACGGACGCGGGTCATCGGCGCGGCTCCGTCGTCGTGGGTTGCGGTGGTTTGGCGGGCGTTGGCGCCGCAGCGGCGGGCTTCTGCGCGGGCGCCGGAGCGGCAGCGGCAGCGGCAGCGGCAGCGGCAGCGGCAGGTTTCTGCCCCGGCGCGGCCGCCGGGACCGCGGCGGTGCCCTGCCCGATCGCGATGGCGGCACCGGCCGGCGCGGTCGTGGCGTTGAACGCGGTCGCGCCCGGCAGCGGGCTCGGCTGGCTCAGCAGCACCAGCACTTCGCGGCCGCGGTCGAGCTGGGCGGCGGGCGTGACTTCGCCGATCAGGAAGGCGCGGCTGTCGTCGGGACGCAGCGAGGCGATGGTGCCGACCGGGAATCCGGGGGCGAAACGCCCGCCCAGGCCCGAGGTCACCAGCACGTCGCCGACCTTGATGTCGCTCGACAGCGGCACGCTCGGCACGCGCAGCAGGTCGCTGCGGCCCTCGCCGTAGACCACCAGGCGCACGCCGTTGCGCGCCACCGCGACCGGGACGGCATGCGAAGGGTCGGTCAACAGCAGCACGTTGGCGTACATCGGCGTGACCGCAATGATCTGCCCGAGCAGGCCGCCTGCGTCGATCACGCTCTGACCGACCTGCACGCCGTCGCGCGTGCCGGCATCGAGCACCAGGCGCTGGCGGGTCGGGTCGAGGTCGATGTCGAGCACCGGCGACAGCACCACGTCGAGCTTGCCGCGGTCGGCAGCGTCGAGCAGGCCGCGCAGGCGGGCGTTGTCGGCCGCAAGCGTCTGCAAACGGGCCATCCGCGCCTGGTTCAGCATCAGGTCGTTGCGCAGGCGGCGGTTTTCTGCGGTCAGCTGGGTCAGCGTGCCGGCATCGTCGCTGATGCGTTCGACCATCTGCCCGGGCCAGCCGGCGACCATCCACAGCGGCTGCACCAGCAGCGTGGCCTGGCGTCGCACCTGGTTCAGCCAGCCACCGCGGTGGTCGAGCATGATCAGGATCACCGCCAGGGCCAGGTAGGCCAGCAACTTCAACGTACCGGCGACATCACCCGTGCGGGCAGCGGTGGGAGGACCGGCGTAGGAAGGCACAGGAGGGCTGGGTCGACAGAAGTGGGAATGGAAGGGTGGAGCACTGTTTTACCCGTTTCCCGCGTGCCCCTGGGCGAGAATCGGTCAAGGAAACGGATTTGCGAGCCTGTTACGCGAGGGCCGGATGCCGCGGCAACCGCAGCCATCCGGCCTCGTTTATATCCCCACTCGCACCGCACTTACTCGGGCGCGAAGAACTCGTTGCCGTGCATGTCGACCAGCTCCAGCGCACGGCCGCCACCGCGGGCGACGCAGGTCAGCGGGTCGTCGGCTACCTGCACGTGCAGGCCCGTCTCCTCGCTGATCAGGCGATCCAGGTCGCGCAGCAGGGCGCCGCCACCGGTCAGCACGATGC
>Ga0102589_1005624_pt1 | contig 10813 bp, 10 predicted proteins | sample AraplaMF_Col_mLB_FD_76858 | JGI IMG/M metagenome (GOLD analysis project Ga0102589, IMG submission 76858) | Arabidopsis root microbial communities from the University of North Carolina, USA - plate scrape MF_Col_mLB | ecosystem: Host-associated > Plants > Roots > Endosphere | place: USA... | reverse complement strand
CTGATGAATACGTTCGGCAAAATTCAGAAGATGTTCGGCATGTTCCAGCAAGCACGATCCATGTACAGCACTTTTCAGTCATTAATGGGCCCAATTGCGCTCACAAAAGGAAATCGTGCAAAAGCAGAAGGTCGCCGTCATTATGGAAAGCCAGTACGGAAGTCACAGCCGTCGATCCAATCTCGTTCATCTCGCAGCAATGCCAGCAAAGGACAACGGGGCGCACGGAAGTAGTGCAGCCCCTGTCTCCTTACAACGTTCCTTAGGCTGCGAAATCACCTTAAGCCGATAAATAGAGTGCTCACCAGCACATCAGCATGATTACGTGATTCCCATTGATGGGTTATATAAAATAGAACAGGGACAAAAGAAGGAGCCAGCCTTCTATTGTCCCTGTTATCAAATATATTAGCTTATGAGTTAGCTTTGAATTTTTTCAGGCTCCGGATACGTGATGCCGAATGTATTTACAGTAACCTTTTTCATTTTTTGGTCTTTCTCCGGCTTGTCGTTAGCGCCGGTTGGTACATTCACGATCGCTTGCGCGATTTCCATCCCTTTGATCACTTTGCCAAAGGCTGCGTAATCCCCATCCAAGTGTGGTGCGTCTGCTACCATGATGAAGAATTGGGATCCTGCTGAATTCGGATCCTGAGAGCGTGCCATTGATAATACGCCTTCCGTATGCTTCAGGTCATTCTCTACTCCATTGTTCGCAAATTCTCCCTTAATGCCATAACCAGGCCCGCCAATGCCGATGCCTTGAGGATCTCCTCCTTGAATCATAAATCCTGGAATAACACGATGGAAGATCGTCCCGTCATAAAATCCTTTGTTCACGAGAGAAATAAAGTTGTTTACGGTGTTCGGAGCTTTGTCAGGATACAGCTCAATCTCAATGCTGTCTCCGCTTTCCATTTCGATCGTGACAATCGGATTTTTGGAATTGGAAGTCTTTTTGCTATCGCTGTTATCTTTCGGAGCCTCCTTGTTCGTCTCTTGACCAGACTTGGTTGTGTCTGCCGCTCCATTTTGCCCAGTACTTGGCTTGCTGCCGCAACCAGCCACGATAAGCAGTACGACTAGCATGAGCGTGAAGAATGTAATGGATTTTGTGCGATTCAAAAATATTTCCTCCTTGTCCTTGCTGCAGCAACGCTGCAGTTGTCTCTCTATCACATTACCACATATGAGCAGCGAAGCATAATCTTGAAATGATCGTATCGCCAAGTTAATGAGAATGCTTGAATCAGTTATCATGGATTCAAGGGGACGAGTACATCCTATAGTTGAGCAATGAATCCCTCAATTTGTCAGTGTTGTTCTCTTTCGTTGTGTGCTAATATGGACAATGTGTTCAAGAAGGATACATATGTACACTGTGCGAGGACATATATATTGATTTGTTTGCGTGCACTGGAGGGGAGTACATCATGAGAAAACTAGGATTATTACCGCGTATTATTATCGCAATCCTGCTCGGTACTGGAGCGGGACTAATTATGCCAGATTGGTTTATAAGAATATTTGCTACGTTTAATCATTTATTCGGGCAATTTTTGAGCTTTCTCATACCGTTAATCATTCTTGGTTTTATTATCCCAGGCATTGGAGAGTTGGGGAGGGGAGCTGGCAAGCTTCTTGGCATAACGGCATTGATTGTATATGTATCCACGGTATTGTCTGGCATGCTGGCATACGGCGTCGCCAAGACAACATTCCCGTGGCTGCTGTCTGGAGCATCTGGCCTTCGGGCGAGCAATCCAGAAGAGATGCTGCTAACAAGTTACTTCAAATTGGACATGCCACCGGTATTCGATATTATGACTGCTCTGCTGCTGTCCTTCGTGATCGGTGTCGGCATTACGTTTGTGAAGTCAAATGTCTTGCTTACCGCATCGTTGGAGTTCAAGGAGATTGTAGGCAAGGTAATCAATGCGATATTGATTCCACTATTGCCGTTCCACATTGCGGGTATCTTTATGAACATGACACAAGCAGGCGAGGTTGCATTCATTCTGCAAGTGTTCCTTAAAGTGTTCGTCGTCATTTTAGTGCTGCATGCTGTAGTCATTGTTGGACAGTATACGATCGCGGGCATAATGAACAAGCGCAACCCGATCACGATGCTGCGTACGATGCTCCCGGCGTATTTAACAGCGCTAGGGACGCAGTCTTCTTCGGCAACGATACCCGTGACCATGTCTCAAGTGAAGAAGCTTGGTACCGATGAGGAAGTATCAAACTTCGTGGTACCGTTATGTGCAACGATTCATATTACTGGCTCAACGGTTACGATTACTTCCGTAGCAAGTGCGATCATGTACATTAATGGCGCGCCATTATCGGTAAGCACAATGATGCCGTTCATCTTCATGTTAGGCATATCGATGATTGCAGCACCAAGTGTTCCTGGCGGCGGCGTCATGGCGGCAACCGGATTGTTCCAATCCATGCTCGGCTTCGATGAATCAATGATTAGTCTTGCCATTGCACTGTATATTGCACAGGACAGCTTCGGTACGGCTGCTAATGTAACTGGTGATGGCGCGATTGCCCAAATCATTCATTCGATTAAGAACAAGTGGCAGGGGAAGACAAGGGCGGTAAAAGCATCAGAATAACAGAGATAGGTTGATTATAGGGAAGGGATAGGCGATGCACAGCTTGTCCCTTCTTTTTATATATGTTACATGTGGTAAAATGTAGAAGGGTAGTAAGGCTGCGTTCTATGAAATTCATTCACATGGTGAGGTACATAAAGGAGGTTGTCATCGTCTTGAAATGGAATAACTCGCTGCCAATGATGAAAATGATCATATCCATGTGCATCTTTGGCTCTATCGGATTTTTCTCCGAGCATACTGGATTACCGTCAATGGAGCTTGTCTTCATACGATGCATTTGTGCAACATTATTTCTGGGGATTTGCTGGGCGGCTTCAGGCCAATACCGGCGTGAACAGTGGAGCAAACGGGAATTGCTGCAAACGATAGCTTGCGGTGTATTTCTTGTGGGCAACTGGGTGTTCTTATTCAAGTCCTTCGAATGGATGTCGATTACGATTGCGATATCGATTTATCATTTGGCTCCGGTCATTGTCGTGCTAGTTGGAAGTATCTTATTCAAGGAAAAATTAACAGTCTGGTCTATTTTATCTGTAGGGATATGCTTCGTCGGTACCGTTCTTGTTATCGGTATCGAAGGAGGCGCAAGCTTGGACGAGCTGTTCACATCAGGGGTAGTGTGGGCATTCATGGCAGCCGTGTTTTATGCAATGACCACATTGATAGGCAAGGGTGTTGTCCAACTTAGTGGGTATGCGATTACGATTGTCCAGACGAGCCTCGGGATCGTGCTGCTGCTGCCTTTCGTTGATATGTCGTCTTATGGTGCATTAACATGGAACAATTGGTTCGCAATTGTGGCGACTGGGTTCATTCATACCGGATTTGTATATTTATTGTTTTTTGACAGTTTGCGAGAGCTGCCAACACGGGTCATTTCTGTACTCGTATTTCTCGATCCCGCCGTGGCTATTCTACTGGATACGTGGATCACTGGATTTCGACCGACGGGGATGCAAATAGGGGGGATCGTTCTCATCTTTGCAGGTATGGCATGTGCAATGATAAAGCCTAAAGCCAAAGCGAGGCTTAGCTATGATGGAACGCAGCCTTGAATACATGACCATATCCATTTTGCAGCGATCTTGCAGTGATCATGCAGTGATCACCGCAGGAAAGAAGTATATAGCACGATCATCAGAACATCAAAACTTCAGTATGTCTTAGGAGATTTGCTGCGGGCATTCTATCTATCAGCCGGGCTGCCAGTGAGCTGGTTGAGCGCTTCTTGATCGGCAACAATGAGATGACGAACGATGCTGGCGATAGGTGAAATCGAGGAGGGCAGCGCCTCGAAGAACATCGGTGATATTCATCTGTGCATCGTCGACGACGACAGCCAATTGATAGCTGATGATACCATCTGCCCGCTGCACGATGAAATCGCCACGTGATTCAAGCTTGCATATCATCTGACCATGAACCCCATCGTGGAAGGTAATGATTACATCGCAACCTTAAATCGAGTTGAAGGAATCTTCGAAGAGCGGTTCGCTTGCTCCTCCGCAGATGGCCTTCTGCATGTCCCAGGATAAGCGGGGCCCTCCGCTGCTAAGCCATGTGGAGCATGAGCAATGGACTGCAGATCTGCGCGACTGCAATAGCAGGGTTAGAGCCGATCATTCATGCGCAGCTCCTGCAGGGCTTGTTCATAGTAAGACAAGCGCATGCTTGGCGTATATGGAGCGTAAGGGCCACCGTCCTGAGGCCCTTCATCTCGATCTTGGCCAAGCCAATTCAGATCGTACATAATTGCTCCACGTATTCCGCCTTAGAACGCTGCGTATCAATATCAATATCCTCAATCTGTAATATGAATTCTCCGTGAATACTCCGCATCTGCAGCCATGCCAACAGAGCCGTCATTGCATTGCCAATATGCATTGGCCCTGATCGGCTTGGGGCGAATCTTCCTCGTCTATTCATCGAATCACCACCATTTCCTGCTAATCAAATTTTTAAGTATCATATAAGAACTTTTCGAATTCGCCCAATGCACCAGATAATCGTTGCACAGCGTACCAATCAGTATTGTCAATCGCTTCTCGATGCATGCCATATAACGGAATGGAAATCGCAGCAGAGTGCATTTTTCTCTTCAGAAAAAAAGATTGACAATCCCCATTGAGAGTACTAATCTAACAATGCTGATAATCATTATCAATTATTAGAATCGGATAGCAAGAAGGTGGAGCATGAAAAGGATAGTTGTCGTGATGGTAGTCATCTGTGCCGTGTTATGGTCAAGCGGTACGTCTGCTGTGATAGCGCAGCAGTCCGACGGCTACGAAATAGCGAAGCAGCTAGTATCAGCAGCTAAGAAGGCTGTTGACGCGGCGAGCAGTTCTCAGATTTCGGAAGGGAGTCAAGCCTTCCAGCAATTTAAGGAAGTATGGAAAGACAGTAAACGTGCTGTCAAGAAAGAGAATTGGAAGGCAGCCAGCAAGATTGAATCCACGATGGCGCTTGTGGCGAACAGCTTGCTGAACGATGATCGAGCTGAATTGATCAAGACACTTGAGCAGCTCTTATCAACGTTGGAGACGTATGAGAAGAGTATTCTCGTCACGAGAGCGAATGAGAGTGAAGGTGCCCTGACGTTGAGTGAGTATGTGAAGTCTCTTCAGAAGACGAAGCAGCACATTCAAGAGGGGAAGATAGATGAAGCCAAATCAAGCATTGAGATGCTTGTCCAATCTTGGCTCACCGTAGAGGCTGATGTGGTCACACAATCCCAGCAGGTGTACAACGAATCGGAGCAAAATTTAGGGCTGCTGCTCTCTTATATTGAGTCCAATCCAGAGAAAGCGGTAAGCACGCTGCAGCAAATGATAGACAGTCTCTCTCCGCTGGAGAACAATGCGTACAACATGTGGGATGCCGCATTAATTCCAATTCGGGAAGGCTTGGAAGCTCTGCTTGTCATCGGCTCCTTACTTACCATTACGAAGAAGACGAATGAACGGAATTCTTCTCGTTGGATATGGGGCGGAACGATGCTTGGTTTGGCAGCCAGTCTTATTATTGGACTGCTCGTATCTTTTGTGCTGTCTGCATCGATGTTCGGTCAGAACAATTTTGTACTTGCAGGTGTATCAGGCGTATTCTCCTCCCTGATGCTGCTCTATGTAGGGTATTGGCTCCATAGCAAGTCCAATATTGAGAAATGGAATTTGATGCTTCAGGAGAAGAAGAATGCGGCAACAGGGAGCAAGAAGATGGTTTCCTTTGCATTCATTGCCTTTTTGGCAGTGCTGCGTGAAGGGTTAGAGACGGTCATCTTTCTCATAGGAATGATTGGAAAGATGAGCACCTTCGAATTGATTAGCGGTCTGCTAACTGGCTTCGTCATTCTCTTCATTGTTGGTGTGCTCATGTTAAAGCTGGGGCTGCGGATACCATTGAAGCCGTTCTTCCTCATCTCAACCATTATCGTTCTCTATATGTGCATCAAGTTTATGGGCAGCGGTGTACATAGCTTGCAGCTGGCAGGGCTGATTCCCTCCAGCATATCTGATCATATGCCGACGATCTCGGCACTGGGCGTATTTCCGTCGTTATACAGTACGATCCCGCAGATGGTCATTATCTTATTTATCATTGGCATGCTGATTATACCTAACGTGAAACGTAGATCGCTAAACAGAGAGGGACGAAATCTATGAAACGAATCTTTTTAATTACGACAATTGCCTGCACATTCTTGTTCGCGGCTGGGTGCTCCAGCAATACGAGCAATGGTGCTGATGCTGCTAATTCCGAGAAACAGACGGTTCAAGAGGTTGCACAGGAGAACGGAATCAGCAGTGAGATGAAGACATCGGTGGATGAACTGAATCAATTAATCGATAAGCTGGAGCAAGCTGTTAGTACAAATGAAATGGACAATGTGAAGAAACAGGGCAAAGAAATGAACAGCTACTGGCTAACGTTCGAAAATGGGGTTCGTACCGAATTCCCGTTCGAATATACAGAAATTGAAAAGCATCTTCAACCTATCTATATCGAAGCGGTCAAGGAGCAGCCGAACACGGAGAATATGAAGAAAGAGATTCCGTTGCTGAAGACGGCGCTGACCGAACTCGCTTCTGCGAAGAAGGGCACTAACAAAGCGAGCGAGCAGCTGCAAAAGGCAGCAGGTGAATATAAGACGTACGTTCTGGAGCAGAGCAAGGATCTTGTCGCGGCGACGACAGCGTTCACTGATGCAGTCATTAAGGGAGACATGCAAGCCGCGAAGGAACTCTATCCAAAGGCACGGGTCTTCTATGAACGTATCGAACCGATTGCAGAGAGCTTCGGTGATCTGGATCCGAGCATTGATGCGCGTGAGAACGATGCTGAGGATCTTGCGAAGTGGGGTGGCTTCCACCGGATAGAGAAGGCGCTATGGATCGAGAAGAAGCTGGACGGACAAGCGGATGTTGCTAAGCAGTTGATGAAGGATGTAAATCAGTTGGATGGTTTGATCCAAAATGTGCAGCTAACCCCAGAGCAAATTGTAGCTGGATCTATGGAATTATTGAATGAAGCAGGTATCTCGAAGATAACGGGCGAGGAAGAACGATATTCCCGTTTGGATTTGGTAGACTTAGCAGCCAATGTTGAAGGCTCTAAGGCTGTGTATTTGACGGTGAAGAGCGCCCTTGTCAGCTCACATTCGGATTTAACAGAGAAACTGGATAAGGAATTTGAGGAGTTCGAGATTGCGCTGAACCAATATCGAGAAGGGGATTCATTTATCGCCTATGATAAGCTGGATGAGAAGCAAATTCGCGAGATGAGCCAGAAGTTGACTTCATTATCGCAGACGATGTCTCAAATTGCGAATGTATTGTAAGAGAGGAATGACCTGAAATGGACGGTAAGCAACCAAGCAAGCTGAGTCGACGAGAAATGTTAAAGCTTACTGCACTGACAGGGACGTCAGTTGCGCTAGGGGGATTAGGTGCGTTCACGCTTCTGAAGCCTGAGTCGAATGCGCCGAATGATGCGAAGAATGAAGGAATCAAGAAAACTGAGAAGTCGATTCCCTTCTATGGCAAACACCAAGCGGGAATCGCAACACCGCAGCAGCCGTTTGCGTATGTGGCTGCCCTCGATCTCACAACGAGTCGCCGCAGTGATGTCATGAAGCTGTTCCGGGATTGGACCAGCCTCAGCTTTGTGCTGACGAAGGGAGAGCCGATCAATACGAAGCAAGACAATAAGTACTTGCCGCCGATTGATACAGGGGAAGCATTAGACTTCTCATCAAGTCGTCTTACCATTACATTCGGATTTGGCCCGAGCTTCTTCATGAAGGATGGAGTTGATCGCTATGGCTTGGCGAAACATCAGCCAAAGCACTTGAAGACGCTTCCTCCATTTGCGAATGAAGAACTGCATCCAGATCAGAGTAACGGGGATCTATGCATACAGGTATGTGCTGAAAATCAGCAGGTAGCCTTCCATGCGATACGCAACTTGACGCGCAACGCGCTGGGTCTTGCTACAGTCAGATGGATGCAGCATGGATTTCTAGGCATGAAGGAAGGGGCAACGCCACGCAATTTGTTCGGCTTCAAGGACGGAACTGCAAATATCGATACGGGCAAGGAAGCGGAGTTGGATCGTGTTGTATGGGCAGGAGAAGATGAACCGGAATGGATGAATGGCGGTTCCTATATGGTTTACAGGAAAATTAAGATGTTCCTGGAAATATGGGATCGATCCTCCTTGCAGGATCAAGAGGATACCTTCGGGAGACATAAATATTCTGGCGCACCGTATGGACGCGCGAATGAGTTCGATGCAGTTGACATGAGTGCGCAGCCTGATAATTCTCATGTCCGCTTAGCGAAGGGAACAGGGCAGGAAATCGTGCGAAGAGCCTATTCGTACACAGGTGAATTGGACACCAAGACAGGCTATTCGGATGCAGGTCTACTATTCATTAGTTATCAGCAGAATCCATATAAACAGCTTGTCCCGATGTTAAAAATTCTTGGACAGAAGGACAAGATGAACGAATATACGAAGACGGTAGCGAGTGCATTGTTCGCCATGCCGGGCGGGTGTGCTCAAGGGCAATATATCGCACAGGCATTATTTGAATCCTAATAGAAAAAGAAGTATAAGATAGAGGAACAACCCCGGCTGCAACAGCCGGGGTTATTGGCGTAAATTAGAAACCGAATCCGCAGCCAAAGGAACGAGTAATAATGACGAGCAAAATGAAGAGAACAAGAATTACGCCAACGCTAGTAAAACCTCCACCACAAAAGCCTCCAACTGAACCACATACTTCGGACATGTTCATTGGCTCCTTTCGCCATGCATTTATCTTACGTTATAAGTGTATGTAGGTCAGGAGCATGGTGACTAGACGAATGGAGGGAAGAGAACGCCTAATTTGGGGCGAGTGGCTATGCTGTTTGACAAGGCGCTCGTGATGCAACATAATAGCTCTATTGTGCCTATTCTTCGTGAAGTCAATAGGCGAAGAACGATAGATTTGGGGGAATTGCTGTGATGCAATTATGATGAGTTGGCTTTACTTAATCGGTGCGATTACATTGGAGATTATCGGAACCATCTCAATGAAGATGTCGAACGGTTTCACAAGACCAGTTCCTTCCATTCTCATGATTGTTTGTTATTTGCTTGCGTTTACGAGCTTGAATTTCTCACTGAAGCAGATTAATGTTAGTGTCGCTTATGCGATATGGTCGGGTGTTGGTACTGCAGCCATCGCCGTTATCGGATATTATTTCTTCTCTGAGTCAATGTCTTGGATTAAGGTTGTATCGATCTTGCTTATTATTCTCGGCGTAATTGGTTTGAATTTGCAAGGAGGCAGTCACGAAAGCCGTCCAGCCGATGTGACGCCGCAGTCCATTGATACAGCTGCTTCTCCGGTGACTGTAGAGGACGCATCAACTTCTATTTAAGGGAATATATTTAGCGGCGAACCATCTATATTCTTTCACTATCATGATTTGAATGGCAGCCCTCGGCGAGTTACCTCGTCTGAGGGCTTTTTTTGTAGATGGCAACAGAAGTATGGGGAGCACAGGGATTGGAAATGGAGTTTGACATTCTGGAGTCGAGTAGAGTACTATGGATTTTGACTACAGGGTCAAAAATAAAACTTATTGGTTCTTAGGAGGGGTGGAGAGCATTGTCAACAAAAAAGAAAGGTTCAGGTTCGCTTGTTATCCTTATGGTTAACATGTTCATTGCTATGGTTGGAATGGGGCTTATCATTCCGATTATGCCGAAATATGTTACAGCGTTCGGGGCTACGGGGCAAGCGATGGGGTATTTGGTGGCGGCGTTTGGATTAACGCAATTTCTGTTCTCGCCGATTGCTGGCGAGTTGTCAGACAAATACGGCAGAAAACTGCTAATCGTAACGGGAATTGGGTTATTTACCGTTTCACAGGTACTGTTCGGTATAGCTGAACACATGTGGATGTTGTATGTATCACGACTGCTAGGCGGTATGTCAGCAGCGTTAATGACACCTCCGATGATGGCCTATGTAGCGGACATTACAACAGAAGAGAAGCGAGGGAAGGGGCTCGGCATGCTTATGGCTTCCATGACGCTCGGCGTTGTTATAGGGCCTGGTATCGGAGGCATGTTGGCGGAATACGGAATTCGAGCTCCTTTTTACGCAGCAGCAGCACTTGCTGGATTGTCTACGGTAGTCTCATTGTTGTTCTTGCCTGAATCCCTCTCTGTCGAAGAACGGATGGCAGCGAGAAGCAACACAAAGAAGAAGGAAAATTTGCTCCGGCAGATGGCCGCTTCTGCGAAGGCACCGTATTTCATGCTTCTCGTTCTGGTATTCGCATTAACATTTGGATTGCAGAACTTTGAAGCGATATTTGGTTTATATGTAGATGTGAAATATGGATTTACGCCGAAGGATATCTCCTTAATGATTACACTCGGAGCGATAATCGGAGTCATCTGTCAAGCTGTCCTTATTGAGCGCCTGTTGCGAACATTCGGTGAGAAGAAGATTCTGCTCACGATGTTTGGATTATCTGCAATCAGTATGATTTTGCTATTGTTCGTCTCGAATTATTTTCTTATTTTCTTTGTTACGATGTTATTCTTCGTGGCAACATCCATCGTACGGCCTGCAATCAATACGTTATTGTCGAAGATGGCAGGGAATGAGCAAGGGTTCGTTG
>Ga0102589_1005622_pt1 | contig 10819 bp, 4 predicted proteins | sample AraplaMF_Col_mLB_FD_76858 | JGI IMG/M metagenome (GOLD analysis project Ga0102589, IMG submission 76858) | Arabidopsis root microbial communities from the University of North Carolina, USA - plate scrape MF_Col_mLB | ecosystem: Host-associated > Plants > Roots > Endosphere | place: USA... | reverse complement strand
CGCCGTGGTTGATGTCATTGTTGGCGCTCAAGCCAATCTCAGATGCATGCTCATGCGCAATTATTCCTTCATTCAATCCCAGCGCCAGGAGAACTTCCGTTATGAAGGTCATCCGCTGCATACCCGTTACAACGGAGCGCCATGTGTACTGGCTATCAAAACCCTTCGCTGCCACTTCGGGAACGTACTGCGCGATACGTAGCAGCATCCGGGCAATGAAGGCGGATGCATATGTGGCTTGAACAGGCAAGTACGTCCCTAAGACGGTTCTTGCGCCCAACATCAACATCGTGTTCCCCACGCTCGTATGGTTGGCGTCTACAGCGTGTGTATCACAAGCGCAGAGAATCACAATTGGGGGAGCCTCGCTAAACGCTTCCTTGTAGTCCCACAACGTGACAGGACGGCCTTTGATGACAAGTTGACCTTGGCCTGTCTCCGGGTCTACTCTACCGTGTCCATCAAAAATCAGCACCGAGCCGCGAAACGAGTTCCATGCGTCGACGAATTCCTCAGGCGTGGACACGTCAACAAATCTGACCCTCAAGTTGGATATAAACCCTTTTGCCCGGACGGCTTGAATGGCATCCTCGAGGCTGCCCCTGATGGGGTCGTCGTCAGTGAATGAGCGAATAATGAGGATGTCCTCGAACGAAGAAACACTGAGAAACCTCGTCTGTGTTTTGGCAACAGAAAGCTGGTCAAAGCTCAAATTCCCCGGCGTCACAGGTATCCGGCTTGTCTCAAAGGCCATCATCAGGGGCAAGTTCCCCACCGGCAGCCACTCCAAGGGCAAATCGGTAACAAGCTTTATCCCTTCGGTCACAGATTCCGCCTCTTGGGTGATGAGCGGAAGGTACCGGGGCTCTATTGCCTTGGTCATGCTGTCCATGAGGTCCCTTGCGTCTCGATTGAGCTTAAACACGAGATGCTGATGTGTCCCCCTCGCCATCCTTGCAACAACCGACAGCTTGGAACGGATAGCGTTGATTCTAGGCTCAATGCGTAGGACAGGCGTTATCGTCCGGCTGGAAAAAAGGCTCAACGAACAAACGAATGTCTGCATCTCCCTAGCGTGCTCCATGAAATAGCCAGCCATCTCATCGCTTGTTGCTACGTCCGTCGACACTTCATGGGTGTAAGTCTTTTGGCGCGCAAGAAGCAAGATAACTTCATGCAGTCTCGGTCGTTCACGCTTAAGCTTATTATTCTTAGCAACCTCATAATAAGCGCTGAGCATCGAGGGAACGGCGATGCAAAGTCGATGCTTGAAGCGGACCGCGAGCGCACCACTATTCAGCCACTCGCGGTGTTCATTCACTTCGCCGACGGATGCTAATACGGCATCAACATAGTCGGCCTGCTTTTCGCTTTTGAGTACAACCCCTTGCTCCGCAATTGCCCCTAGCGCCATGACAGCGGCCTGGTTCATCACGGTTAAGCCGTGTGGCCTTGGCTTGTGGGTCAGCGGTCTACCGGGCACGGCAATTGGACCAACCTTGGCCGATTTGATACGCGCGAGACCGTCCTGGGCGGCCGCTGTTAGGGATGATTCCAGTGTCTTCTGAAATCGAGCAACAAATTCCCGCCAATCCGTCGTAATGGGCCAAATTCTCTTGCCATCATCACCTTGCACAGATAGATGAACCCAGTCTCTAGGAAGGTCAGCGAGCAGTCGCTCTACTTCTGGAGCAGTTAAGGGGTCTGAGAGCACACAGCGAAATGGCATTTGCTCCAGGGACTTCATCGTGCTCGGCAAGGCATCCAAGAACAACGGAAAAATCAAATGCTCAATCGCCCCCGTAGACCTGAAAGCCGCGATGGTTTGCCAATCGCTCGACATCTCACGAATATCTGAAGGTAGCTGCGTCGCGGCCACATGAAGCCCCGACGTACGCATCAAGCCACGGAAATAGAGCCGGAAACCACTAACTTCCGTCAGTTCCGCCCGCTCAAATGGCACGAGATAAACGATTCGGTTGGCTTGGTTCACCAACTCATGCAAAGGGGGCTGAATTGACGTCGCTTCGCGCTCGGAGCTCATGGGAATCTCGTGTTCGTTGATGGTTCCGTCGGGCAGAAATTCTCGTCTTCCTCGTTCCGAAGGAACCCGTGAGTACGGCATTTTTTCACAGTGCCTGGCACTTCGAAATGCCCCGGTTGGACACTGAGACCGCCCTCGGTCAGCACTCAGCCCCTGCGCTAAGGAATAGCGGTCCGCTTACTTTTCCATCCACGCTCCCGTGCGCCAATACCGTCGTGAACGTACCCGTCCACTTAGACACGAAGGAAACAACCTATGGAAGAGGACGAACTGTTGAACGGGCCAGCAGTCGGGAGTGCCGGCGCAGCAGCAAGGCCTCGACGTCGAGTGTCGAGGCTCGCTCGCACATCGCCGGAATCTGGGCTTGTCACCCATGGATGGCTTGCAGCCGAGCTAGAGCGACCCAAGTTTGCCTTAGTTTGGAAAGTGAGCTGACTCACTTCACGCGGCGGCCGGGAAGCCCTAGCGCCTAGGCTGCTTCGAACATGTCGAGCGCTTCCACCGCCTTCAAGCGACGGCGGCCGGCGGGAGTCAGCACGTAGGCGCCGCCATCCTTCCCGCGCACCAGGCCGCATTGTTCCAGGAGCAGAAGCGCATGTTTCAGGCGGTCCTGCAGCATGCCCGCGCTACCGAGCCCATCCTTAGTGACCACCCTCTCCAGTCCCTTATCGCCCAACATCAACACGAAACGGTTGCGCCCATCGCGCGTACGTTCCTGCACTACCGTGAAGTGCAGGAGCAGGACGTAGTAGCGCACCACATGCTCGAGGAATGCTGCTGGCGACGCCTCCTGGAATTCGTCCAGAAGCGACTGGAGTCGAGTGAGCGACAGCCGGTCATTCGGGTACTGTTGCTCAACATGGTTGTTGGTCCGCAGATTCCGCGCTTCGAGCGCGCAGAATACGAGGGCGATGTAGGCCTCTCGTAACGCCATTGGCGCATCGTCCAAGCGTGGCGAGAAATTGCATACGTCGAGCAACCTATCCAGCAGCCCGCCCATTTGCAAGTAAGGTTGGAAGGGACTGGCTTCATAGAACGAATCGTGTGCACCCTTCAGCGCCATGAGTTGCGCGGTGAGACTGCCTGTGGATTGCGAGTGTTCTTTCGGGAGAGCTTTGACCAGCAGCTGACCAAGGGCTTGCGCGCAATCGGAGATGTCTCGAGGCCGTCCAGAATTAACCGCATCTCCCACCCAACTCTGGGCGTAGCGGAAAAGCGTGTCCAGTGCCAAGCGTAGATACTGGCGCAACTGGAGATTCGCCCACCAACCCTGAGCCTCTTCGATGCCGTAGAGGTTCAGCGGTATCCCGGCCCGGCTAGCACCCCGCGCCATGGTAAACCGGATGTCTTCCTCGGTTGCGCCAACATTGCCCTGCTCGGCGTCCAGCGCCCGAAGCGCAAGCGTAAGCCCAGCCCAGCGCTGTTTCCAGTGGGGGCCGATGGCAGTTTCCCCATCCTCAGGGTAATACTGGTCGAGAAATGCCTTCGCTTCACCGGGGGAGGGATTGAACAGGTCCAGCATGTCGCCCATCTCCAACACTTCCTCGCGAGTGACCGTCAAGGACTCAAGGTCGGCCAGCCAGTTCCTCCACGGGTGGTCGGAAATGGCGTCCTCATAGGCATCCGCGAGCGCTTCGCCGGCTTCGGTTAGCAAGTAGGTATTGGCCACCGTCGTAGACGCTGCCAAGAAGCGCAAACCGTTCACCAAGCTCGGGCGATACTGCGGCGCCGTCAGATAGTGGGCGCCCTCACCCACTATGAAATCGGGATTGCTCTCGAGCTGGCGCGCTGCAGCGCTGCCGAGAAGCGCGTCAAACCTAAGGGTGGCGACCTCCTCGTCGTCTGCAGGGAAGGTCCGGTTGGCACCAGCCAAGGCTCCAACGCCTTGCATCACGTTGTACCAGGTGAGCAGGAGCTGGATTTTCTCCAGGCCGGCCGCAGACAGTGCAGCGATGTCGGGATTCGAGCTCTGGGCAGCATTCTGGTCAATCTGGCGCACCATCCAGCAAATGGCCGAGTAGATACGGATGAAGCGCACCGCATTGTTAATGCCCGGGAACACCGAGCGATAGAGCGCCTCGTTGACCGGCGCGGTGCCTAGCGGGTCGACGTTCTGGGTGTTGTCCAGGTACTTGGTGAAGAGTGGGAGGTCGAGCATCACTTATCCCTTGTAGCGGCCAGCTAAGCCACGCTGCGCAAGTTCAATCGAGTCGAGGTCGTGAAAGAGCGCGCGCTTACACGAGTTGCAGACAATCGCACGCTTCGCCTGCAGGACCCGCAGGTCATCGTCATGAACCTTGGTATAACAGCACGGGCATGCACGACTCTGAGCCACCCTTCGCACAAGGCCGAAGACCTTGTCCTTGGCTTTTCGATGCTGCTTCAGCGCATCAAAGACTTCTGCATACCCTTCGGGGACGTCCACATTCTTTGGGTCCGCAACAGTATCAGCGATAAGCCTCTCAAGTCGCTGAGAAATCGTTGCGCTGTCCTGTATTGCCCACATATGCTCCACGACCGCATCCCGGTCTTCCGCCGGAACTCTCGCCATGCCACGAGAGTTGAGCGCCATCCTGGCCAGTTCCTTCACCTCGTCCGCTTCGCACGGCCTACCGGCGAGGCGCTGCAGCGCCTCCTTTAGAGTCGGAAGCGAAGAATTCTCGTGATAGTGCGCGGCACAACAGGCCATGGCACAGAAGTAGGGAAGCAAGCGTTCCCGGTTGACCTCGCTGTAGTCGAAGGTGGAGAACCGACTGAGCCACGCATCAAGGACCAGCTGTTGCGGTTGCTTCCTTTCCGGTTTGTCCTGCTCCTCTTGCTCGTCCTCATGTGCCGGCGCTAGCCTCTGGAGCGCGTGCTTGAGGATGGCACTTCCCGAGAGTTCTACTATCAAGGGGACGATAGCTGACTGAGCATCCAGCTCGAGCGCTTTCGGCAAGCTCTCGACGAGACGTTGATAGAGCGTGTCGCCCTCCCCATCCTGGTCGCCATCACCATCCTTGCCCGCGTCGTCCGAGTCGTTGCTGGCCTCGAACTCGGATTTGTCTGTCATTAGGAGACGCATTCTTGGCGCAGTGCGCGCGTCTGCTCGCTCGGTGGGCGGGCCGCCATCGTCAGGCGACGTCGGCGTATTTGTGAGGTCGCGGTTCAACCACCGAAAGGCGGCTTCAAGGGAGATGCGCGCCACATCGGAAGCGACGCCAAACGCACGATACTGCTCCACCCCGGCACGCCACTCCTCGTAGCTGATTTTGCGCTGTGGCCCCGCGGCGGTGTCACCTTCCGTCGTCGTCGACTTTCCACCGCCAACGTTCAACTCACTGTCGGCTTGCACCGGCGAATGCTTGGAGTGCAGTCCGTGAAGCCAGTTGAAAATGGTCGCAATGTCGCTAAAGTGGAAGTCGCCGCTGAGCACCCTGGTCGAGGCACGGGTCAAGCTGCGCTCGTGGTCGTTCGCGGACAATTCATACTCGACGTTGAGCCAACCAGAGGCGTGCAAGTCCACACCTGTCATCTCCAAGCGCATCGCCCGCTGACTATTCAGGTACTCCCTCATTCGGACGCCGAAGGTCCCGTCCTCAAGAAGGGAGACATCGTCAATGCGAACCAGGTGGAGCGAGCCATCCCAGATGTCCAGGGTCACGGTCTGGGCTTTGTCCACTGGGGTCACCTGGCCGACTATCCGATGCGCGGTGGTCCAAGTCGCCTGCAACGCGGGATTGCGCGCGGTCATAGCTGGCACAGAGAAATGGCAGGGCTCGAACTCGGTAGGCGCTTCAACCTCCTCCCATGAGAAGGGAGACTCATTAAGGCGCCGCACGAGCGATACTTCCACGTTGTCCGTGGTTTCGAGGCTTTGACCTGTCGCGTTCACGGAGCCCGTCATCACCACGACGCCATCATCGCCCTTCACCTCAAAACACTTGGCGTGCGGGAACCGGTGTGCATGCTCCGTGTCAGCTACCACAAATCGGAAGGGCTCCACGAACGCCGCCGCTTCGAAGGGGGCGATGTTGCGATACCTCGCATCGAGGCCAATTCGGATTTCGTCCACGCCGACTGCTTCCGCTAGCCGATGAACCGGCGCGCCGGACGGCGCATGGTATGGGGACAAGACAGTCAGCGTCCGTGGCTCAGACAGCTGAGCGGTTAGCGCCACGAACTGGTCGGCCGCCGGCCTCTCGACAGTATGAATAAGCCAGGTGCGGCGCATGGTTTCGTCGATGTCCCCCGCGGCTTCCCGAAGCTGCTCCGCCCGACGCTGGTAGCCCTGCAGAATTGACGCATCTTCTGGCGATAATTCGTGCTTGCGCATCAAGGCTTCGACGAATCGGGCGAACTCGCCGAACACCGCCGGCTCACGATAGGAGCTGACGGCATCGAGAACCTCGAGGTTCTTTCCATGACCTGCCAGAGTAAGGTTCGCACTGCCTATGACAAGGTGGTCATGTTCCCTGCCTTGTAGGTAGACAAGCTTGGGATGAAACACCTTGGTCCCGGCCATGTAGACCGGGAAAATCCGGTAGGCATTGCCGGCGTGAAGACTGGAGGCCTCCTCAGTCGACTTGCACGCCTCGCGCGCGTCGACCAAGACATCAATCTGTTCACACCCAAGGTTGCGCAGCGCCGGCAACGCGAATGTCTCAAACCACGAAATACTGAAGGTGTACGTGGTAAACAACGCCCGACGAGGCTTTGCCTCGTGAATCAGCGAAAGCAGTGTTTTCTGCATAACCCGTCCTTCAAGCGGCCGCTTCTTTATGAGCAGTCCGCAGATTGTCTTTGCTCTACATTATGTCCGCAGACATTCTGCGGACAGGGGCAAAGGATACACCTGGCGCCGGGCGCCTACTATGTCCCACTTGCATCCTCGCCTCCTCCAGCGATGACCGGCCTCATGGGCATGCCCCCGAGCAACCATACCGCCCGCATCCCTGCAGCTCAGTGGCTGTAGCCCCGCGGGCGCATGGGCTACCCTACCCCATGAGCCTTCCCGCGAGGGAAGTGCTCGACCGCGAGAGGCGGGCAACCAAGGTGGATTCGGAATGAACGCACCTCACAGGATTGCCTACTGCCCTCCCCCGGGACGGGAATGAATTTGTAGCCGCGAGTCCACCATATAGGTGGATGGTGGACTCAGGACCAGCAGCCGTGTAGCAAGCCCACCAATCTGGGGTGTTTCACACCCGGCCCGCGCAGCGACGAGCATCCCAGTCCGGCGAGGACAGGAGGCAAGGTCGCTCGCTTCAAGCTCCACCCCAGCCTCCTTGGCTGCCCTTGTCGTACACACTCGGGACGCAATAACCTGCCGAAGGCAGATATGCAGCTCAACGAAGATGGCGAGCGTCAGCGAGCAGGGCTAACGCAGCAGGCGCGTTGAAAAGGATTCAACAGGGTTAGCTTTAGTGAGTTTCGACAATACTGCCCCCGAAGGAAGGGAGTTTTCTGAACCGCCGCAGCCACAAGTCCACCATTACAAGCCGCAAGTCCACCTTCCCAGCCACAAATCCACCGCCCACGCAGTCCGGCTACGTGACCGGAGTCGTTTGTCATCGAAGCAAATAAATCGAGCCGACACGCGCAGTGGCCGGCGTTGCCTTTCCATACTTGGTCCGCAAGACGCCCGAGCGACGACTACAACTGAACGAAATCGTATGCCGGCCCATATAGTTGGCTAGGACGATGTCAGCGCATTTGCGATGGGTGCCACAACGCTTGTAGTGATGTCCGGCGCCCTACCCACGAAGTTCGCTGAAGGCGAGCAGATTTATGCCTGCATTTTTTTCTCCGAGCCATACCTGCAGTTTTGTCCCCTTCCAACTTCAAAGGCAGGACCCTCTGGACGCTCCACACCAATAGCGCGATGAAGAGGCGGCGGCCCCCACGTCTCAACTGCGGCAAAGCATTTATCATGCCCCCCTTAAATCGACATGGCACGGGCAGAGCGCTCACCGGAAACGCTCTGCCTCCTTCCCTTTATCACGCCACACGAAGCGCGTTGGCAGAGCAAAGTGCCTTAGCGAGCCTGGGCAATGTGCTGCTCGTAGCGGACGAACGAATCATCTCGCCGCAGATGAGCGTAGTTCGCGAGGACAGTCGCCAAGGTGTCGTTCAGCAGTTCTGCGACGGTCAAGAAATCTCCCGGATTCTTGCGCAGCCAGTCCGTCGCAACCAAATGTCGAACCGCATGCGGCCCGAACCCTGGCGAACCGGGAATGTAGCGCCTCGTCAACTGCAGTACGGTGTCCGAAAGTCCCTCCCAGATTTTTCCCTCTTTGTCTCCGACGAGTAGGTAGGAGCTACTCCTGCCGGCTAACAATGTATCTCGGTATTCACCAATGTACTCATCCAGCAACGGCTTCACCCAGTCAGCAACCTTGACGTTGTAATTGCGCGACTGCTGGCTGCTCCCATTCTTCAGGTGCAACGGCTGCAACTGGATACGCCACCCTTGCGTGGGATTGCCGCGAACAGTGCCGTTTCCATTCGGTAGCCATGTCAGTGAAGCCAGCGTTCGAATACGCATCGGATTGGAGAGCAATAAAGCGAGCACAAGCGCATTCCGCTTGTGCCGCGCTTCGGTGATGCTTCCCGGCCTAGAGTCGGCTGCATCTGCCTGGATTCGGTCAATGGCTTCAAGAAGCGGTTTAAGAGGACTCGGCAAGGCGAGAAGGTCTGCAATTGGCTCCTCAGGATTGCGACTGACGCCTGTCGCGGTACGGATATAGTCGCGCAGCATTTTATGGCTGGTTGAGCACATCACTTGCCATGCTTCTGGACTTGCGGGTTGTAGCTCCATCGGCAAACGCTCGCGGAAAACTTTGGCCTGTTGCCACAAATATCCGGTCTGGGGGCGAAGCAAGCTAGCAATGGCACGGGCAAATACCTTCTGCCCGTTGTGGCGAATACCGGCCGATTGGTCACTCATCCATTGGAGATAGCACTCAAGCGTGCGAGGATGTGCGCACAACGCCAGCGTCTGAGCGGGAGCCACGCTCCACGAGATACCCCCCTGCTCAGGGCTCAGATTGGAGACCACGCCAAGGAAGGAACGAATGTTTGAAATGAACATGTCGGCAGTGGGACAAACCATCGCACCCCGCTCCGCCAGTTTGCTAACACTCGTGGACATCGTCGCCGGGATAAGGCGCCACTGCCCTCGTGGCTGGCGTTCAAGCGTTGGAAAATGGGCAACCTTGTAGTCAAAGAGCCCTCGCCACTCCTGCAAGAGGGATTCGCTCAACTCAGATTCCGGAAGTTTCAGGCCATGTTGCTGGCGCTGAGCCATGCGCAATCGATGAGAAGGCACAATACCGGACGAAGCCTCCTTTTCCGTCGGCTTCTCGACAAGGCTCACGAGCGCCTCACGCTCTAACCCGAGTTGAACCTCAAGGCGCCTCAATCCGGGAAACGCGTCTGGGCGCGGATTCACTCCTTTGAGCCACCGACCTAGTTTGTCGGGGTTGAGACCAGCCTGTTTGGCCAATTTAGGGGGAGCAATACCTGAATTCGCGATGTATTGACGGAGGACGGCAGCGAGGCTACTCGGTTTGACAGCCGCCTGGCGGCCAGGGGACAGAGTATGTTGGAAAAGCCTTTGAATTGCTTTGAGTTGAAGTGCGCGGTCACGACGAGTCCGCGGTGCGACGCTGATGGCTTCAAGATACCCGCGCAGCTTTACCTCAAACTGACCCGAGAGTTCCACTCCGACGTTCGACTCCAGAGTCTTACCGCAAAAAGCTAGATAGCCATTCAAGGCACTCAAGTGGTTGCGATATTGCTGTAATGCGGAAGGATTCTGACCATCATCGATGGAAAAGTGTTGTTTTAGTTCTGTTACTAGGTCGACGTAAGGGACTGCCATAAGTAGCTCCGGTGGGTTGGAGCCCGCAAGAACGCCGCCGAACTGAGTGACCTGTATTGCGTTATCTCCCGTAACGGTGAAATAACGTATGTTTTCCAAGTAATTGAATCCAAGGTAGTTTCCTTTCATTTCTTTCCCCTCTGCTTAGCAGGCAGGAGGACTGCGTAACGTTATCGCGAGCACGTACCCCTGTATAGCTCGGCAAGAGGGGGATAATTCGTGCGATACGCGACTCTCTTTGCGATAGGCGGACGCGAGCTCCAAAGCCGCCTATTTATGCGAAGGACCGAACATCAGGGCACCCAACCTCGCACCAATGCGCATTGCTCTCGCCGCTTGGTCGAATAGCTTCTTGCCAGTGAGCTGCTCTGGGAAATTCTTGTCATTCGCGCGCAGAAAGGCATAATGAAGCACACCCTGCTTAGCAGTAATAGATAACCGGGCGAACCGTCGACTCGCCGCCTTACCTTGGGTACCTTCACACCTTCAAATGAGCGCAGAAGTCAAGACTACGGCCATTCCTGCGGCGGGGTACGTCTACCAAACCATGCAGGGTGTGAACCTATTGTGTGATTGGCTTGACTCCCCTACGCGCTACACGCGCGTTCGTTTCGAGTGTGACGAGGACGCCGTCGCACCCCGGGGCCTCGACGACTTGGTTGCAGAACGCCCCGACGGCCGCGTCGACCTATGGCAGGTGAAATTCACACCGTCTCCAGACAAGCATGCCCTGGACTGGGATTGGCTACTCGACAAACCAGGCAAAGCAGGTGGAAGGTCTCGGTCTAATCTGCGCAAGTGGTTCGATGCATTTGAGGCTATCGAACCATCTCGGGTCGGCGACATTCGCTTGCTCACGAACCGGGTGCCTGACCTCGCGGTGGGATCTTGCCTTGCTGGCGGCAATTTCA
>Ga0102589_1005617_pt1 | contig 10822 bp, 10 predicted proteins | sample AraplaMF_Col_mLB_FD_76858 | JGI IMG/M metagenome (GOLD analysis project Ga0102589, IMG submission 76858) | Arabidopsis root microbial communities from the University of North Carolina, USA - plate scrape MF_Col_mLB | ecosystem: Host-associated > Plants > Roots > Endosphere | place: USA... | reverse complement strand
TCATCTACTGCTGTTCACAAATCGAGGCAATTATATTTATCAGCCTGTCCATGAGCTACCTGATATTCGTTGGAAGGATCTTGGTCAGCATATTTCAAGTATTGTGCCAACCGGAGAAGATGAATCTATTATTGCTGTATATGGTTTTGAGACATTCGAACAAGCCAATACGTATATTTTAACGGCTACGAAAGATGGACAAATAAAACGCTCATCTGTAGCAGATTACGCTGTAACACGTTATTCGAAGCCAATAAAAACGATGAATGTTAAGTCAGGCGATGAAATGATTTTTGCAGGTATTGTGACGGACGAGGTAGAACTTATGTTAACGACAGATACTGCCTATGCAATTCGTTTCCCAATCGAGGAATTACCAGTTACAGGTGTGAAAACAGGCGGCGTTAAAGGGATTACGCTGAAAGACGGAGAAGCATTAGTCGGCATCAATGTTTTACCGCCAAATGACACAGCCTATGTTGCAATTGTCACGCAGCGCGGTGCTGTGAAGAAAATGAATGTAGCCGAAGTAGAAATGACTAGTCGTGCAAAACGCGGCTTAAAAGTATTAACAGAGTTAAAAGCGAACCCGCATCGAATCGTGGCTGTAGTGAAAGTAACAGATGAGGAACAGCTAACGATCGAGACGGAAAAAGGCGTGCAAGAGATTCTTGACGTACAAGCATTAACGCGAGCTGATCGCCACTCAAACGGCTCCTTTAAAGTAGATATAGCAACAGACGGTGCCATTTCACATGTGTTCACGGTCAAAAAAGAAGAGAAATAAAAATATTTTTCTAGCCCAGCTCCTTGTGAGAGCTGGGTTTTTTATGTGAATTGAAACTAATTAGCTTTGAGCTTTGTCAAACTTATATAATTCAAAGATGGGAGGATTGCAGAGTGACAATATATTGATTTATTTTTTATTCTTCAAAAATAATAGCGAGCAGTTCCGGAAATTGTTTGCTAGTTAGTCAATCTTTTAATTAGAAACAGGTACTTCTCTTTCATTCCTTTCACTAACCTTAGCGTATAGCGTTTTTGTTACTATAAAGTACAAAAATGTACCTGTTAAGCCTAGAATAAGGAGCAATCCGCTCATATAAATGGGGTGAATCCACTGTCCAATGATGATCAATAACGAAGCTATAATCATTGCTCCGTATGTAGTTAAACTATTAAAAGCCATATAGGTGCTACGAGCGTTAGATGGGGCAAGTTCTCCTATCATCGCCTGTTTAATAGGAACAAACATCAGCTCACCAATTGTTCCAATAAACATGGCAATAAAAAGAACCAACACGCTATTTGAAGAAGCAAGGACACTAAAACATATAGAAAATATCAACATACCTATAACAAGAGTCCAGCGATCACTGCGTTTTTTAAATAAGAATAATACAGCACTTGATAGGATAACTACAAGAATAGTATTCTCAGTTCGAAGAAAACCAAGCATTTTTGTGCCATCTACCATGAAATCTATTCCAAACAAAGAAGCTGCATGTTGAGGTATATCTTTTTCGAGACGAATCCCAATATAGTTTGATAAAGACTGTTCCAAAGTAAAGATCAAGATTGCTCCTAAAATATAAAACATAAACAGCTTGTCTTTTAAAACGGTTGAATAACTTTGAAACATTTCTACGGATGAAGATTTTTTCTGATGATGAGAAGGCTTAGGTGAAGGTTCTGGTGAATACGTTTCAGTGATAAAGAATGCGGTCACGAATACTGATAACAAAGAGATTAGTGTAATCCCAATAAATAGCTCAAATAAGTAGGTTTTAAAAAGAAATGCTCCAACGATTCCTCCAATTGCAGTTGATAAATTCCCCAACCAGTAGCTAATTGTAAATACAAGCTTTCTCGATTCAGAATTAGTAACATCAATCATCATAGCTTGCGCCGCTGGCTGAAACATTCCTCCGCAAAACATATTAATGATGAAAAATGCTGCAGTAATATAAGGAAGGTTAAACCAAGGGGAATTACAAAATGCTATAAACAGATACGAAAGCAATAGGCCAATTTCAGAGTAAATCATTATTTTTTTTCGCCCAATTTTATCTGAAACATGCCCTCCGAAAAACCCTCCAATGACCCCGCTTATCACTATTATTATAAGAATAATACCCGTTTTAGTAGCTCCGATATTTTGAGTAAAATAAATTGCCAGAAAAGGGATAACAGCCATAGAAATAAGGCCGCCTAGAAATTGCATGACTAGGCGAAGTTTGATGTTGGGATGGATATCTCTCAATTTCATATAATCACTCCTTTTTATAAAATATTGTCTATAGATGCTGGCCGGGCAAAGGGGGAGGAGGCTTATTTATTTGTAATTGGCCCAAATAATCTCAGAGCTTGTCTCGATATATTCTTCTGCATTACGTTTGTATATTCATCAATAAATGTTAAACGCATTCCGTTTAAGATGGATAAGTATGACTCAGCAATTAATGAAGGTGATTCTTCATAAAAGTATCCAAGCCTTTGACCTTCTTTAATAAAAGGATAAATACTGTCTATAAATACTTTTACGAAATCATCTAGTTCTTTAAAAAGTTTTGGGAAACGATCAGGTCTTGCAAGAACCTGCTGAATTAGACGTAAATATTCTCTTCTCATTGAAAAAAGTTGTACATGGCAATCTATCATTTCCTTCACAACTTCAAGAGGTTCACCTTTAAAATGTTCTCCTATGTTAATAAAATAAGGTTTGATTTCTTCCAATGGCTCCAAAATAGCTACTTCATAAAGTCCTTCTTTTGAATCAAAATATGTAAATACGGTACCAAAGCTAACACCGGCTTCCTTTGCTATGTCGGCAATTTTTGTCTCGGCAAAACCATTATCACTATATAATTTAATGGCGGCGTTTAGGATAGTAGATCTTTTTCTTTTCTTTTTCTCATTATTAGTAAGTTTAGTTTCCATTTAGACATTCCTTTCATAATAAATGATTGATTAATCAATCAAATTTTATTGTAATTTGTTACCATTGTCAATGTAATGAAAGAATTTTTTGTGTTTTTAGTTACTTAAAAAGCATGAGGTAGCGGTTACAGTTGTGAATTTTACGTTGCTTTCTTTAAGGAACGTTTTACATATAAGGCTGTTTAATAAGAATTCATCCCTATCGGTAAACAGACCCTTGTCATTTCCGGATGGATATGGGTATAATAATCATCGAAAAGTTCATATAGAAAGAATGTAGGGGGGCTGGTAGTTGCCAGCTGAGATTGTGTCCGATAGATGCTGACCCTTTGAACCTGATTTGGCTTGTACCAGCGTAGGGAACATCTATTCAAAAAAAAGAAAGTTTTTTGATACTGATTGTAAAACGTCTGGGAGGATTCCTAGGCGTTTTTTATGTTTTCTGACTTTTGTTACATGTATAGACCTTGAATACGCTTTCTTCTGGTAAAGACATTCATTCATGAACACTTTCACACTACTTACTTGGAGGATTCAGCATGAAAAAATGGTTATTGGTCTTAATGGCTGCACTTTTAACATTAGTGGGCTGTAGCGAAAAAGAGGCTAAAAAGGATGCGAAAGGATTAACAAAAGTATCGGTAGTTCTTGATTGGACACCGAACACAAATCATACAGGTTTATATGTAGCGGAAAAACTTGGCTACTTTAAGGAACAGGGTTTAGATGTTGATATTTTATTACCTGGCGAAACAGGAGCAGATCAACTAGTAGCATCAGGGAAGGCTCAGTTTGGCGTAAGCTATCAGGAAGGGATTACACAGGCGCGTGTGCAGGATGTACCTTTAGTATCGATTGCAGCGATTATACAACATAATACTTCTGGCTTCGCATCTACCGCATCAAAAGGCATTACGTCACCAAAGGATTTTGAAGGTAAAACATACGGTGGCTGGGGTTCACCAGTTGAAAAGGCTGTATTACAATCACTTATGCAAACAGAAAATGCGGATATTAATAAGTTAGATATCGTCAATGCAGGCGATTTAGACTTCTTCACAATGATGAAAAAGGATATTGATTTTGCGTGGATTTATTATGCATGGACAGGTATTGAAGCAGAACTTCGTGGCGAAAAGTTGAACATGCTTTATTTAACAGATTATAGTGATCAGTTAGATTATTACACACCTGTACTTGCTACAAATGAAAAAATGATTAAGGATGATCCGGATACAGTAAAAGCATTTGTCGCTGCTGCAGCAAAGGGCTATGAATATGCAATAAATAACCCTAATGAGGCAGCTGATATTTTACTAGAAGCGGTACCTGATTTAGATAAGAACCTTGTGCATAAAAGTCAGGAATGGCTAGCAAATAAGTATCAAGACGATGCTGCACAATGGGGCGAGCAAAAATTAGCTATCTGGGAAAACTATGCGAAATGGATGGCCGATAACAAAGTTTTAGAGGGCGAATTTAACGCAAAACAAGCATTTACAAACGACTTTTTACCGAAAAAGGAGACAAAATAATATGGCGAACTCTTTAATAAGTGTACAAATAATCCCGAAAACTGAAACATATGAAGATGTGATCCCGTTTGTCGATGCAGCGATTGCGATTATCGACGCATCAGGGGTGAAATATGAAGTTCATCCATTAGAAACGACAATGGAGGGTGAGCTTACGACATTGCTACAAATCATTGAAAAAATGAATGACAAAATGATCGAGCTTGGCGCAATCAATGTTATTACGCAAGTGAAAATTTTATATCAGCCATCCGGTATTACAATGGGTACGCTAACGGAGAAATACCAGTAATGAAGCAGGCTGTTAAACAAGGAAGGACGATAATTTTTATCGCCTTCCTCTTATTCATATGGGAACTAATTGTCCGTTTTGCTGATACTCCACATTGGCTTTTACCTGCACCGAGTGCCATTTTGAAAGAAGGCTATCAATCGTATGAGACATTTGTGCCGCACGTTTTAGCGACTGTGCAATTAGCACTTCTTGGTCTTGCTATCGGGATATTATTTGGACTGATGGTGGCCGTGTTATTACATCGTTTTACGTTTGTGCGGGAGTTATTTTATCCTATTCTCATTATGTCGCAAAATGTCCCTGTACTCGTCCTAGCGCCATTATTAATCATTTGGTTTGGCTTCGGTTTATTGCCAAAGCTCATTATTATTTGTCTTGTGTGCTTTTTCCCTATTGTTATTTCGGCAATGGACGGCTTTCGTCAAACTTCGCCTGAGCTAAAGCATTATTTTGAGATGATCGGCGCAACGAAAGCCCAAACCTTTTGGAAGTTAGAATGGCCTTATGCGTATCCAGCGATTTTTTCAGGCATTAAAATAGCGGCAACCTATAGCGTCATGGGGGCTGTTATTGCGGAATGGTTAGGAGCGAAAATGGGGATTGGCGTTTATATGACATTGGCACAATCTTCGTTTCGAACGGATCGTGTATTTGTAGCGATTTTTGCCATCGTATTTTTAAGTTTATTATTATTTAGTGCTATTCGATTAATAGAAAAACTTGTTGTGAAGGGGAGAGGAAACTATGCTAAGCATTCAAAACATTGATAAATCCTTTGATGCCCTTCCAGTTATTTGTAATTTATCTTTTGAGGTGAAGGACGGGGAATTTGTGGCGATTATCGGTCCGTCTGGCAGTGGGAAAAGTACACTCTTTCAATTAATTGGTGGTGTTTCTTCTATTGATAAAGGGGCTATTTTATTAAACGGCACAGATATACAGAAAAAAAGAGGAACGATTGGCTATATGCCTCAGCAGCCATGTTTATTACCGTGGCGTACGATCATAGAAAACATCACGATGGTCGAGGAGCTTCGTGGAAAACCAAATGTCGACGTAGCGAAGGAATGGTTAAATAAGGTGGGGCTCGCAGCGTTTGAAAAGGCTTATCCCAATGAGCTGTCGGGTGGTATGCAACAGCGGGTATCGTTTATTCGTGCCATTGTTAGTGATAAGCCCATTTTATGCTTAGATGAACCGTTTTCTGCACTGGATGAGTTTACAAGGCTTGAAATGCAGGCATGGCTTTTATCGATATGGGAGAAATATCGAAAGTCTATATTGTTCGTGACACATAGTATCGAGGAAGCTCTCTTTTTAGCTGATCGTATCATTGTACTCACGAAACGGCCAGCGACAATGAAAAAGGAAATAATCGTACCTTTTGCAAGGCCACGCCAAGAAGAAATTCGCCATTCCGCTTCATTTACGGCTTTGAAGCAACAATTATTCACGTATTTAAAAGAAGAAAAGGATGAGGCGAATGTTGATTGATGCACATATTCATTTAGATCAGTATAAGGAAAACGACATACCTACTTTGCTAGAGGAGGCTGAACACGTCATTGCAGTTAGCATGAATCTACCGTCGTGTGAGAAGACGTTGGAGCTGTCGAAAGCCTATGCTAATGTAAAGGCGGCGTTTGGCTTTCATCCTGAACAACCGTTACTAAGTGATGCAGAGGAAGACGCTTTATTCGAATGGATACGTCAACACGCTCATGACATGGTGGCAATTGGCGAGGTAGGGTTGCCTTATTATTTGAGGCAGGAGAAGGCAATAGATGATCATTCATATGAGGCGTTGTTAGAACGGTTTATTGTATTAGCAAAGGTATTAAATAAACCGATTGTGTTGCATGCTGTTTATGAGGATGCGGCCATTGTTTGTGACCTGCTAGAAAAACATCATGTAACGAAAGCGCATTTCCATTGGTTTAAAGGCGATGATGAAGTAGTTAAACGGATGATTCATAATGGGTATTTCATTTCTGTGACGCCTGATTGTACGTATGAGACTGAAATTCAAAATCTGATCAAAAAATACCCAATCGAGCTAATGATGGTAGAAACAGATGGACCTTGGACGTTTGAAGGTCCTTTTGACAATAAACGAACATCACCTTGGATGATGGATCATTCCATTGAGGTTATTGCTTCGATAAAGGGCCTTACAATAGAGGAAGCGGCGCGTATTATTACAAGAAATACGACAATATTTTATAATTTATAGCAAAAAACACAGCTGTTCTTTTAGAGTGGCTGTGTTTTTTATAGTGCTAGCATGGCTGATAAATTATTACAATCACGATAGCTTACATTCAGTTACGAAGGTGTTCTTTGGAAGGTCCACTTAGCGAAAGCTATTAAAGCCTTTTATCCAAGCCCCTTTCCTCACTTAGAAGAGATTGTGCCACTGCAACAAACCTTTTTACCCCTTCCCTTAGTTGTTTTTCATTTGCATAAGAATAGCTTAAACGTATCCAGGATGATGGTTGTTTTAATGGATCACAAACTTGACCTGGCACGAAGGATATAGATTGTTCGATACATTTAGTTAATAATAATTCAGTTGGAATTTCATCTGGGAGTTCTACCCATAAGTTAAGACCGCCTTTTGGACTAGTCCATCTCCAATCTGTTACTGCTAGCTCCTCCTCCATTATTTCCTTTCGAATTTGTAGGGCGATCCGGATTTTCTCCAAGTGCTGCTGCAATCTTATTGATGAAAAGTAATGGAGAAAAATCTTTTGATTGAGAAGTGGAGAGCCATTATCAGCTAACGACTTTACTGCTAGTAGTGAATTCATTAACGATGATTGACAAATAACAGCTGCAACTCTCAAACCAGGTGAGATATATTTGCAAAAGCTTCGGATATAAATGACTGTCCCAGCAGTATCATATGTGTAAATTGGTGGTGGAGGGGCATGATCAAAATAAATGTCGTGATAGGCATCGTCTTCAATTAATAGACATCGATATTGTTCAGCTAATTCTACTAATCTTTTTCGCTGCTCAACTGAAATGGTATAACCAGTCGGGTTATGGAATGTTGGGTTGAGATAAAATAGGCGTGGTTTATATTGTTTCATATATATTTCGACCTGCTGTAAATCGTACCCGTCTGGATGGATATCAATTGTTATAATCTGAGCTCCTTGTGCTCTAAAAGTATCAATCGCAGCACTATAGCTTGGACGTTCAAATAATACGACGTCTCTTGGCTTAATGAAAGTTTGAGCGATTAAATGAATCGCTTGCTGTGAGCCAGAAGTGATTAACAGATCATCTGCACCCAGATGAGTTTTATATTGGTTGATAAAATATTGAGTAATTGTTTCACGTAGTTCTAAATCACCTTGCACAGTTGAGTAGGTTGCAAGTACTTTTGGATAAAGGTCAAACACTTTCTTCACGTAATCTGAAAAATAATGATTAGGCAAAAGATTTGGATCAATTAACGCATGGGAAAAATGATAAGAGACAGGTGATTGATGGATTTCAGATAAATGATTTTTTTGAACGTATGCAGAAACAATTGGATTGTCAAGATCTAGATTTTTAAGATTTTTCGTCACATTTGATTGGACAAAATAGCCTGCTTTATCTTTTACATAAACTTTGTCATGCTGTTTCAGTAATTGATAAGCCTTTAATACAGTTAATCGATGAACATTCATGTCAGATGCTAATTGCCGGACGGAGGGAATCTTTTCATGTTCTTTCCATTCTTTACGTTCTATTCTGTGCAGTACATAATCGTATACTTTCTTAAAAAGGTAATCTCCATTTTGAATCGCTTTACTCACATCGATTCCTCCTATTCAAGACGATTGTACCATGATCCAATCTAATCTGTTCTATCTTTTTCAATCTGTTCTACTGTCTTTCTTTTATGATAGAAAAAGAGGAGGAGTGTTATATGGTAATTGTTAATTATTTCTTCATGTGTTTGATTTTTGGAACGACATTTTTAGCGATTAAAATTGGTGTTGATGCAGGAGTGCCTCCATTTTTATCAGCTGGACTTCGTTTTTTCATTGCTGGTTTGCTGCTATATAGTTTTATGGTTTGGAGAGAAAAAGCGTCAATAGGGTTATTTTTTCGGAAAGAGATGTTTTTTACAGGAGTAGGTTTAACCTTTGGGACGTTCGCCACATTATACTGGGCAGAACAGTATGTGACATCAGGGATTGCAGCTGTCTTATCTGCTACAGGCCCAATGATGATCATCGTTATTCAGACATTCATAATGAAGCAAAAAGGAAATTGGAAATCATTCATAGGTTGTGGCGTGGGAGTCATTGGTGTGATGCTATTGATCTTACCTAGTTTTTCAATTGAGATTAGTCCCTTTTGGTTGGTTGGTTGTTTCGCCATAATAGTAGGTGAAGTCTTTTACGCTTCTGGAACGATTTATTCGAAGCATGTCATCCGAAAATTTGAAACGACATCACCGATTGCTTTAAATGCAGTACAAATGATGCATGGTGGGATTTTATTAATCTTTTTATCATTTTTTACCGAGAATATTCAGCTTGATTATCTTGTAAGCCCAGCTTCAATTGGCTCACTTCTTTATTTAACTATTTTTGGTTCAATGATCGGCCATAGCATTTATTATTGGCTTGTCTCACGGACAAATCCTGTTTTTCCTTCTACATGGCTGTATATCTCACCATTAATTGCCGTTATGCTAGGTGTTATCTTCTATCACGAATATATTTCTTGGCTAACAGGTATAGGAACTTTGACGATTATTGTAGGAACGGTTTTAGTTAATTTCGAAACATTACGGAAGTTGTTTTGGGGGAAGGGGCCTGTTCTTCAGGATATTAAAAATTAACCTGTTATTAGTGATAGTGAGAGTGATACTGCGTAATTAATCTAACAAAACCTAGTACTTTATAGCAATAAAATTTAAATATAAAGGAGTGTAAAGTATGGAAATTTCTAAGGGAGTAGAGATGCTCCAATTTGAATTTCACGGAAATATTATTCATCCCACTCTATTATGGGATCAAGAAATAGCTGTTTTAATTGACACTGGGTTCCCTGGACAAATTGACGATTTACGCGTGGCGATGGAAAAGGTAGGCGTGTCGTTAGACAAACTAAAAGTTATCATTTTGACGCATCAGGATATAGATCATATAGGAAGTCTTCCTGAGATATTACAGGAGTGTGGAAGGAATATTAAAGTTTATGCTCACGAACTAGATAAGCCTTATATACAGGGGGATTTACCTCTTCTAAAAGACGGGCACATAGAAAATCCACCGAAGGGAAAAGTGAATGATACCTTGATTGACGGCCAAGAGCTGTCGTATTGTGGAGGGATTCGTGTCATTCACACTCCGGGGCATACTCCTGGCCATATCAGTTTATATTTGAAACAAACTAAAACACTGATTGCCGGGGATTCAATGTACAGTGTAGACGGAGTAATTGAAGGAATTCATATCCCAACCGTACTGGATTTAAAAGAGGCTCGACTCTCTTTGAAGAAATACCTAGATCTCAACATTGAATCTGTGGTTTGTTACCACGGCGGATTAACTAAGGTAAATATAAATGAACAGATACAAAAAGTAATTTCACATTAATATTCCAGAACTAAAACAGGAACAATTGTTAAATAAAACATTATTTTACCCCCATCCAAAACAGGACGGGGGTATGCGTGTTGGAAGTATTTAACTTCAATTGTGTAATCTTGACATCACTTTCACTTGGTTCTATCATTAAGTGGAAAATAAGGAAAATAAGGAAAATAAAAAACTTTTTTCGTTTTCCTGAAAGTAGGTGATCAAGTTGAAAGATAGAATTTTAAAAGTATCCATAAGTGAAGCTGAACGAAAAGGATTCCGTTTTACGATGGGGGATTTAGCAAAGCAACTAGGTATGAGTACTAAAACATTGTATAGTTACTATCCATCAAAGGAAGAATTACTCAATGAAATGATCGATCTTGCAATCAATGAATTAAAGTTGAAAGAGGATGAAATTCTGCATGATTCAACGTTAAATCTTGTAGAAAAACTACAGA
>Ga0102589_1005616_pt1 | contig 10823 bp, 11 predicted proteins | sample AraplaMF_Col_mLB_FD_76858 | JGI IMG/M metagenome (GOLD analysis project Ga0102589, IMG submission 76858) | Arabidopsis root microbial communities from the University of North Carolina, USA - plate scrape MF_Col_mLB | ecosystem: Host-associated > Plants > Roots > Endosphere | place: USA... | reverse complement strand
TAAACATGACTTAAACGCTTTACAACTATTTAAACAGATAGTAAAAGTTCAAAGAAAAACCAAAGAAGTAGCATCTTTAGAAGTTGTTGAGCGCTATGGTGCACGGCAAGGAACACCCCCCATGCAACCTGCACAGATGGCCGTTCAGGCCCATGAATTCAAAAATAAAATTGATGATATGGCTCAAAGTATTGAAGAAATAAAAAAGCAATTACAAGAACAGATGGAATTCAATAAAAAGCTAGTAGAACGTATGGACCAGCAAAGCATGAGTCATATACGTGAAATTCAAGAAACAAGAAAGCAACTTGCTGCTGCTCAAGAAAAAAAGAAATGGTGGGAGTTCTGGAAATAAAAAAGGAGTAATGAATATGACAAATTTAAAAGATGTTTTTTTACTCGACTTAGAATACTTGGAGACCTTTTCCAACCGAATAGAGACTTCCTGGGGTTCAATTTTCCATAACGAAAGTCACTTAAATTACTACGATGCTAATCATGCTCATATCGTTGATGCTGTTGAAAATCCAAAGCTAATAATTGATGAAGTAAAAGAATTTTATAATTCAAAAGACATTATCCCAAGATTTTATATTTATAATTTAGATGCTCAAAAAGAGTTAATGGATCAACTAAAATTAGATGACTTTGGTTTTGAGGAATTAATTAATCCAGTTCAATTATGGGAAGAGAAGTTTTTAAAGCAGAAAGAAAACAAGGATATTTCTATTGAATTGGTTACAAAAAATAATTACTCTGAAGCTTTAAATATTGAATGTAGTATTTCAGAATTTGGAGGAAAAGTAGTTAGAGAAAAGGCATTCGAAGTGGAATTTAATCATCCAAGCTTTATACATTATTTACTTCGACACAATGGCATAGCTTGTGCAACAGCTTGTATCTTTACGACTGGCAATCAAGCACGTATGGAAAGTGTTGCGACTCTTGAGGAATACAGGGGACAAGGATTGATTGGTGAATTAATTTATTATATTCAAGAAGAAGTTGCTAAAAAGAAGTTAACAAGTCTTTGGGTATTTCCAATCAATGAAAAGATAGAAAAAGTTTATCAAAAATATGGATTTAAGACGGTCGCAAAATTAAAAATGGGACATGCCTTTTTAGGAGGAAGAAGTATAAAAGAAATTCAGGGATAATAAATACTATTTTAAAAGCTAGCCTCATACCCCAAAACGAAGGCGGCCACATAATTCTAAAAGGAATACAAGAAACTCAAAAGTTTATTGTTACCAGTGAAGAAAAGAAAAAGAAGTGGTCGGGATTTTGGAAATAAAAAAGGACTGCTAATTATTTAGCAGTCCTTTTTTATTTCCATGTTTAGTTTCCGATAACATCTTAATCTCTACTTTAATTATAACCCTATTTCAAAATTATTTATAGACTGTTTTTTAACTCCTGTCCGGCCTTATACTGTTATACGCAAGTCAAAAAGTATAAGGGGTGTGGCTATATGAATGACAAGAAAAATGTCTTAGATCCTGGTCCATTTTTTCATGGTACTAAAGCAGAACTAAAGATTGGAGATCTGCTTGAACCTTTGTATCTATCTAATTATCAGGATAAAAAATCTAACCATATCTATTTTACTGGAACATTAAACGCTGCTAAATGGGGTGCAGAATTAGCAAGATCTAATTCAAAAGAGAGAATTTATGTTGTAGAACCATTAGGCGATTTTGAAAATGATCCAAATTTAACTGACAAAAAGTTTCCTGGAAACCCAACACGTTCTTATAGATCTAAATCTCCTTTGAAAATAGTGGCTGAGTTAAGTTCATGGGAAAGACACTCTGATGAAGAAATAAATTATATGCTTACGTCTTTAAAAAAGTTAAGTGAAGAAGGAAAAAATGTAATATATGATTGAGTCTGACGTTATTACAACAATATAAGTTCCTATATTACGAACGGCATGTACTATGTTTTTCATAAGATATAAAAAAGTTTCATTAAAAAATGACACCTTTAAGGTGTCTTCTTTTATGTAGCATAGTATATCGCATATGGTATGTGTGTCTTATGCTTATTACAGTGGCCGTTGTCAGCTTCTTGAAAAAACAAGAATTAATCAGGTGTAATTTTTAAGATACTTTTTATAGTTACATTTTATTACGTTAGTAATCATGTAGCTATAAAGAAGTTTTTTCTCTTCTTCTCCTGTTTGCATTTATTTTTTGGCGGCCGTAGGGATTGAGATTTTAAAAATATTGTCATGAACATGGGAATATACATGTAGCATACATACGATGAAGACCGCCTTATAGGATGATATATAATGGGCGGTCTTTGTTGTGACTATGACTCAAAGGAGGAAACCTTTATTAATAAAAATAAAAGTTTTCTACTAATTGCTGTGGTTATTAATATTGCTATATGGGTTTTTGTTCAAGAACAAATGACAAATGCCAAAGTGGAACAGCCCATTCTATCTATTGATCAACCTACTATGTGTAAATGAATAATGTTTATTTTAAAAGCAAAAGGATATCCTTTTGCTTTATTTATTATGGCGGCCAAGTTGTTATGACCTATTTTTAAGTGAGCGTATTGGGTGAGAAGCGGCAGCCGATAGGCTGCTTTTCATAAATAGATGCTTCCAGGACAAACTAAGCGATATGGTTTAGTTGCTACGGAGGTAAACGATATGAATAAGCAAAATGATAATAGATTGACCTCTTCGGAAGTCACAAGTCTGTGGGTTCAATATATTAGGGAGACCATGGCTATTTGCATTAGTAAATACGTAGTTAAGACAACGAAGGATCCAGACGTTGCTTCTCTTTTTAAATATTGTCTAGAGCTATCTACTCAACATTTGAAGTTTGTAAAGCAAATCTTAAAACAGGAGAAAGTTCCTTTACCTACAGGATTTACTGATAAAGACGTAAATCCCAAAGCTCAAGCGTTATTTACAGATACATTCTGGTTGCATTACATACACGATATGACTATCCATGGCCTCTCTGGTCACACGTTATCTCTTAGTGGAGCAGGTAGGAGAGATATTAGAAATTTTTACGTTCAATGTATCAATGATGCGATGAACGTTTATAACAAATCTGTCGATGCTTTGACGGCCAAGGGACTTTATGAAAAAGATCCTTATTTCTTTGTATCTAAGCAAAGTGAATTAATCGATAGTGTAGAATATGCCATGGACATTATAGGGAAAACCAGGCCGTTGAATTCAATGGAAGCGGGGAATATTTACAGTAACTTAAGAAAAAGCATTGTAGCCAAAGGCTTACTTCTTGGTTTCCAACAAGTAGCTACAGACAAACCGGTCAGAAGCTTCATGGAAAAGGGGCTAAAAGTGCTAAACAAGCATATTGATATCTTTTCATCGATTTTACATGGAGAAAACCTACATACACCAAGCTTGTTAGATAAAGAAGTTACTAATTCTAAGACGTTACCTTTTTCTAATCGTTTACTACTATTTCATGCGGGTTTTATGTTTAACTTAGGAATGACCTATTATTCAAACGCTATGGCAACAAGCATGAGAATAGACATAATAGGCCGTTGTGAAGAAGCTATTCTTGGAGATATAAAAGTCTCTACAATTTGGGGAAATCTCATGATTAAAAAAGGATGGCTCGAAAAGCCGCCACAAGCTAACGACCGAACAGAATTATAACTGATCATTGATATTTTTTATACTCTAAGGAGACATTAAATATGATTTATTTAATAGGAGGTTCCCTAGAGTGACAAAACATCCAAGAATTTGGTTATGGAGTATTATGCTTGTACCTTGGCTCAGTGTACCTTTTCTAGGCAAAAAATCAATTAGGCGATTTTTTGCAGCTAGTTTATTTATAACTTTATTAATTCGATTAGAAAGTTATATAGCTGAGAAAAGAAAATGGTGGTGGTTTTATGAGAGGTTGTTTCCAAAAGCTAGAGGAGAGACACCACTCTTATGGGGCCAGTATCTAGTGGGATCGATGTGGATTTTAAAATATACATATGGCCACTTTTTAAAATTCTTAGTTGTAAATTTCTTTACGGATTTGTTTTTTATCTTTCCATTTTCAGATTTTCTGAAAAAGTTAGGAGTCTTTTCATATGTGAGACTAAGCAGACCTCAAGTGATGATCATATTTTTTGTAAAATCGTTACTTTTATATGGTTTTCAATTTGTTAAAGAAAACATCAGGTTTGCTAACGGTATTAGACTTAAGGGAAAGAATTAAGTATGTTGGTATGTCACCAAATCGCGCCGTAAATGCAGTAATAGCAAGGATTGTCGAAGATGACGTGTCAGAGCATGACACACAAAAAACGGTGGCATATCATGAGCCATAACAATAAGTTAATGAATGGAAACTACTAAAGGCCGCCGCATAATGATACATAATGGGCGGCCTTTGTTATGAATATAAATTATGGTATAAAATTTATAACCACTCTTCCACCGACTGTTATCGTGCTGATAAGAAATAAATAATAGGAGGTGTTTTAAATGTCAAATAGATTATTAGTTGTTCTTGCTATGATTATATTTATAATAAACTTTGTAGTATCACCTATGTTTTTCAATGAAACTCCCAATTCTTATGGTACCTTTATAGGCTTAATTTTACTAAGCATAGCTCTTATTTCTTTAGTTGATCAGGTAAATAAAAATAAAAAGAAGTGAGCAATGTTTGGCCATTGTCAATGGTAAGCGGACCGTAGGGAGCATTAAGGAATTGACAATGTCACTATACCAAAGACCCTCTTGGCACTCAAACAACCACGTTTGTTTGACGCCAACCGGCGAGGGAGCCCCCTCAAAAAGTGAGGGGGTTGGGGGAGTTTTTTAGATGGGGTTAAGGGGAAGAGTTCCCCTTACAGGTGGTGGACGGCGTCCACGGTCTATAAGAAAAAGGGCATCCGTTGAGGATGTCTTTTTTCTTTTTGGCGGAGCCAAACACAGGGAGGAATCCGACCGCCACCTCGTAGAGCGCGCTCCCAATTTTATCGAAGATGAAAAATTGGTGTAGTGCGTTACACCAAATTTAAAGTTGTGGTATGCTAGACCCAAGTACAGTGGTCGAAATGGGGGATTGAGGGATGGCCAAATATGGGATTATCCGCATGCAAAAGTTCCACAAAGACGCAATATTAGGGATTCAGAAACACAACCAACGAGAAGGTGAGCACAGTAAAAATAAAGACATCGATTCAAATAGGACGATGCTTAACTATGACTTCGTGAATGAGGATAAAATCAAGTACCATGAAGAAATTAAAAAGATGACGGCCACGCGTGTGAAACGAAAAATTCGAAATGACGCTGTCCTGGTGGCTGAATTCTTTGTGTCGGCCAGTCCCGAGTATATGCATGCGATGTCGCGAGACGAGCAGCGTAAATATTTTGAAGCATCATTGGATCATATTGCCGGTAAGTATGGTCAGCAGAACATTTTATATGCCGTGGTACATAACGATGAGTCAACGCCACATATGCACGTGGGATTTGTGCCTATCACGGAGGATCGGCGCTTGGCGGCGAAAGAGTACTTCCATGGAAAAACCAAGATTCGTAGAATTCAGGATGATTTTCACAACTACATGAACAAACGTGGCTACGACATTGAGCGTGGCGAGCCGAGCGAGCTGCAGCATAAGAGTGTGCATGAGTTTAAGAAACAAGAACGTGAAAAAGAGCTAAAGCACCTGCAACAACTAGTGGCTCACAAGGAAAAAGAGCTTCAAGGTATGGATAATTTGCTGGAGCTAAAAACAGCACCACCCGTTGAGATACGCAGCGAGAGACGCATTGAAGAATTATGTAGCCAACCTGTTGAAGTGGAGGCGGCCAAGAGTGTCATGGGTTCCAAAGTGAAAGTGGAAGAAGCAGATTTTCATGAGCTTATGAGTCTCACAAAAGAGCTGCAGCAAACATTGGCGGCCGAGCATGAGCGTACGCATGCATTGAGTAATGAGCTTGATCGCTATGAGAAAGAAAACAAGGCATTAAAGCATGATTTGAGCGAGACTAAGCAAGAATTGCAGATATACGTGGCGCATCAAGATGGCGAAGTTGAGAAGGCTAAGAAACAAATGCGTCAGAAGCTCGTCCGTGATTTTTCAGCTGAACAGAAGGAAAATGTGAAAGATGAGGTTAAGAGAGAACTAGATACCCAATATAAAGCTCATATAGGCTCTCTCAGCGATAATTTAATAATTGAGAAGCAGAAACATGAGAAAACGAAAAAAGAGCTTGTACAGGCAAATGCAGTGAATGAGAGCTTAACAAAGATGAATCTTGGTTATATAAAGGATTATGTGCCAAAAGAGGATCTTGATAAAGCAAATGAGCAGGTTCATGAATTACGAGAAGAGAATAAGACATTGAAGCTCTGGAAGGAAAAAGCATTGAATTGGATTGATAAGAATGTTGAGAGAATGAAACAGATTTCGTTCTTTCAATATGTTGGTGGGATTCAGAAGCATAATAAAAGTCAGGATCAAGAAATAGAGAGATAAATTTCGCTAAGGGCAGCAAGCATAAGAACAATTTGAGTGCCAAGAATCTTTTTTAAACTAGAATCAGTACAGGCCGAGTGTTGATCTACTAAAAATAATAGTTCTCTGTTGAATAAGAAAAGTTCGTCTCTGTTCAACATAATATTACTCCTCCTTTTTTGAAACTCTTTATATGCATAAAAAAGCTATTTGGTTTCTATAAGCATTGGCTTTGCATAGAAATCAAATAGCTTTTTCACAGGGTTCACAACATATAAAAATAAAGTCAATATAGGCGTAAACCCATAATATCATCTTTTTACCATAAAAACTATATCTTTCCACTATAAAAGAAGAACAAGAAATAAAACGAAAAATTCCGTTGTGTAAGGACATTTGTATACTGTAAAATATTTGTACGAACGTAAAAAGATAAAACAAATACAAGGTTGATCGCGATTGGAATGATTGACCTTGTATTTGTTTTGCGACTAAAAGCAAATAAAACCAAATGGGTGAGGAGAATATTGGAGTCTCATAAAGTGATCTTAAAAGAAGCTTTGACAGTTGAGATTGAAAAAGAGAGAAAATCTTTAATTGAATCGGCGTTTAAAGAGGGGTTTACAAGTAGCAACACAGTAGAAATTAGTCAATTTATTGATGAAATGTTAAATGAGCTTGGAAAAATTAAATAACCAAAATTATAATAAAAAAGCTATTCCAATCTGATGCTAATCAGATTGGAATAGCTTTTTCTAAACATTCAAGAGTTTTATAGTTCGCCATGGATATCTTTATATGTGAAATATATCACAAAGTTTTAAGCTTGTAAAGGATAAAGTAAAAAGCCATCTCGAATTTGGAGGACGAGATGGCCTATATATAAGGGGGTTATGCCTTATATACACAGCAGGTAAACTGTAACATATTCTCCTACTAAATAAAAGCAACCTCATATCCCATGGCATTGGAGAGAGGTTGCTTTTTGTGGTTCATACTCGTTGAAGAATGTATAGCACAGCAAGTAAAATATATCATATTTTTGCCATAAAGACTATATTTTCCCGTACAAACATATGAATAAAAGGTGCGCTTTTTATGCATCTATTTGTCACTCAGCCCGAGAGGAAACCTTGATAAATCAAGGATGTATAAAAAGCTGCATAAACCATAAAAAGAGGACTCAACAAATCCCTTGTGCTACAAGGGGTTCCTTTTTGTATGGGTTCCGGAAAGAGTGATTATGTTAACTACATATGTATAGCGTATACAGTCTAAAAACAGAAAAAACTCCTGCGACCTGTTCAGGAGTTTTTTCTGTTTTTAAGCTGTAGTTGTTGGTTGATGCCGAGTCGGAGGGCATCTTGTTTAGTTTGCTCAAATTATAAAAACATATTCGATTTTGAAAGCAAAAAAGCCACTGGACCTAAACAGTGGCTTTTTGTTCGTTCAATGCAGAAAATGAACAAAACATATTGCATATACAATGTTTTGTCGTTGTTCGATAGTATACCATGAGAAATAGCTTCTATAAGAGTTGATACATTTATGTATAGAAAATGAAACATCTTGTAGCATTGTTGAAACATTGTTTATTAAAAAATAGGATCAATTTTGCTTTAAGCTAAGGTTGTTACTTCTGATAAAAGGTTTTATGTTAACTAAACGTCATAACGAAGAACAACCTACTGCTCCTGTACAGTAGGTTGTTCTTTTGGGAATATGAATATGAATTTGTAGTGGTAGATGCCTCACGGCATCTTGGATAGTTTGCTCATGTTGACTTGCATTATTCGTTTTATAGCGAAGTAATAGCAGGAAATATTACTTTGCATTTGAATACTATTACTATAATTCTAAAACGAAAGTGGAGGCTAGTATGATGCTGGTAAAAAAGATGTTAAATGGAATTATGATGAAAGAAATCACGATTAAAGAATTAGCTGATCGATATGATGTAAGTACTCGTACCATTCAATCAAAGATTAAGAAATTAGGTTATGAATGGGACAGTAAGGAAAGTATTTATCGCTATGTTGGAGAAGAATCAGAACCTGTAGATGTTGATTTTAGTACTCTTATTTCTAAAAACAGTAAAGTGCCGGCAGAACAAAAGCAAGCTAACAGCGAAGTAGCAGCTAGTATTAGCTATTTAAATGAAAGTGAAAGCACTAGTGCTAGTTCTTCAAAAGCTAGTACAACTACTAGCAAAGTAGATGCAATTGATATCTTGCTGCAGCATCCAAAAGAACGTTCAAAACGAGTGTATCGAGGATTTTATTTTGATGATGATGTGTTAAGTATTATTGATCGTGTTCCAAAGAGTTATAAATCTGAATTGGTGAATGAAGCGTTAAGAAAAGTATTTAAAGAAAAGGGTTTATTAGATTAAAAAACTATACGACATGCAATCTGAGTTTTCTTGCTCATTTTACAAATAGGGTTTGCAAAAATGTAGGATTTGGTAGAAAATTAGACATAAGAAAAAGCCCTCAAGTTTTCGCGGACTCCGAGGACTTCTTCTTACAAATTATTTAGGAAGGAATTAACCTTCTTTTTTGAATTCATTATAGATACATTCTATCACAAGGGGTTATATTCTTTCCAGTGAAAATTGGAGGAATACTAAGTGAAAAAAGCTTTAGACCAAGCAGAAAAAAAAGCAAGAGTACGAGATTCAAGGATTGAAGAACTAATTGGTCAGGCAGAGGTTGGTTTGTCAGCAGATCAACAGAAAATGTTATTACAGATTTTACATAATACTACTGGAGAAGATTATTTTATTGGTAAACGTAAGAAAAAAACTGACGGGGTGAAGTTTGTGCAGATGATCACTGAAAATATTGATTATCTATGTGAAATTGGCTATCTGACTCAGGCTGAAAAAGCTTTTTTGTTTGAGATATCTAGATTTCTTGAGTTCAAATCAAATGTAATAGTTGAGAAGAACGTTGAAGATGAAGGTAAACCATCAGCAGCTTCGCCAAGTTATTTAGCAAAGAAGTTAAATAAAACTAGAACTTCAGTATCAAAAATGATGAATGAGTTACTAGATAAAGGTATCTTAGGAGTAGCAGAAACAGGAGTAACAACTGAAGATGGACGAATTTGTAGTTCAAGAACTTGGTTTGTTAATCCAAATATTTTATGTAATGCACCTAAAGATGAGGTAGATAGAGCAACGCAGCAAATATTTTCAAAAGCTCTTAGAAATATAAAAGTTGGGGAAGCCAAAAAGAAACATAAATTACCTATTTATCTATTTTAACTGCAAGAATACTCTTGCAGTTTTTTTTTGTTTGTGTTTTGGATAAAATTAGGTGTTAAAAAAATTTAACACAGGTGTTAAATTTTTTTAACACCTAATCTTCTATAAACATTGATATAACAACATTCTTGTACTTCTCTCTTCTCACTCTATATAAATAGCAATTCGCTGATAGAATTGCAAGGGTCTTTTTATATTTTTTTCGTTAGAAAAAACAAATCAGAATGGCTATTTTCCATACAAGGTTCGAGTAGTATTTTTTAAGAAAAACGCTTAAAAAATCTCCACTCTTTTCTCCTTGTATTTCAAATTTCGGCAGGTTTGGTTATATCGCCAAGCCGAACATACCCAAAACGAAGTTTAAGATGATCGGCTTGTGACGGCCATTATACCTGCCGAACCGCCAGAGCAGCCGTCTACAGTTGGTGGTTTTAATAAAAATAAGTTACGCAAACGGGGACTAGTCCCCGAACCCCTAGCCAGCGCGCCACCCCAAAACGAACGGGGGTTGCACGGGTAAAGTTGTAACTCAAAGTTAGAGTCACTAGCATGCACGGGGGGGCGTGCATCTCTTTTTAATCTAAATATGGTTTAATAAAATAGTACAGCTTATAAATGTTGATATATCAGTACTTGCACGGGGTTGAACGCCCCCCGTGCAAGTAGAAAAATGATGTGCATGGGGGGTGTTCTTTGTTATTCTTTAAAGGACATTTTAAATGAAAAGTATAACTATTTATATAACTATGCATGCACGGGAGGGAACGGCATGTCAGATGCAAAGCTTGGCCAAGAGCCAGCTTATTGGACTAGTGAAGTTGCAAAGAAACTGGAGGTGTCAGATAGTACTTTAAGAAAGTGGTGTATTCAATTAGAGGCCACAGGTTATAAGTTTGTTAAAGGCGAGAACGATAGTCGGGCTTTCACTAAACATGACTTAAACGCTTTACAACTATTTAAACAGATAGTAAAAGTTCAAAGAAAAACCAAAGAAGTAGCATCTTTAGAAGTTGTTGAGCGCTATGGTGCACGGCAAGGAACGCCCCCCATGCAACCTGCACAGATGGCCGTTCAG
>Ga0102589_1005615_pt1 | contig 10824 bp, 10 predicted proteins | sample AraplaMF_Col_mLB_FD_76858 | JGI IMG/M metagenome (GOLD analysis project Ga0102589, IMG submission 76858) | Arabidopsis root microbial communities from the University of North Carolina, USA - plate scrape MF_Col_mLB | ecosystem: Host-associated > Plants > Roots > Endosphere | place: USA... | reverse complement strand
CGACACTCATTCGTCATGAGGGTAATTTCAACCGATCGGTGACGGAGAGCGCAAATGACCAAGGTCGCTTTCAATATCAGCATGTCGCTCGACGGCTTCATTACCGCAGGAAACCAGACCAGGGAGGGACCACTCGGCAAGAACGGCGAATTTCTTCACGAATGGTTCTTCAGCAGCGGTGCAGAGGGCGATGCATATGTGCAGCGCCTCACCAGCAATATTGGCGCCGTGATCTGCGGGCGCAAATGCTATGACGACTCGATCCCATACTGGGACGAGAACGGGCCGACGGGCGCGTTAAAGCTGCCGCTCTTCGTCGTCACCCACCGGCCGTTACTCGCCTCGCACAGCATTGGAATCTATCACGCGGTTGGGACAATTCTCGACGCGGTGAAGCAGGCGACGTCGGCGGCCAGAGGCAAGGATGTGAGCCTCATGGGCGGAGCCGATATCTTTCGTCAAGCACTGGCCGGCGGGCTTGTTGACGAGATCGAGTTGCATATCGTGCCGGTGCTCTTTGGCGCTGGGACTCGCCTGTTTGACACGCTACCCGAGCAAATCAAGCTTGAGCCCACCAGCATGCTCGAGACGCCGCTCGCTCGGCATCTCGCCTATCGCGTTGTGAAGCAAGCGAACGCAACCAACCATGTCTGACTAGGGCCCAGTCCCACATATTTGCTATATGCCACACGGGGAAAATCGCCGGGTCAGGAATCCGAATCTTTCAAGGCGACGCACTCGGTCGGCAGATTACTGCGCCGGCCATGCCAACGATTATCGCTTTCGCAGTTCAAGCTGATAATCTTCGGATCATGCTGCCCGGGAAGGCGATTGTTTCGGATGCACGCTCCCCTGTGATCATGCCGACAATGGCATCGATCATCTTTTCGGTCGGCTGTTCGTAGCTGGTCAATCCGTATGCGGGGCCACCGCCCAGTTCAATGTTGTCGAAACCGACGACTGCGAGATCGTGTGGAACTCGTAGTCCAAATTCGCTTCTGGCGACATCCATTGCTCCGAGCGCCAAAATGTCGTTCTCACACATCAAGACGTCGATGCGCGAACCCGGCGGGCTATCGCTCAAATAGGCCCGCGCTGCCTCTGCGCCGGCCTGAGCGCTGTATCTTTCCGCGGTCAGTTCCATGACGCCGTCAATGCCCTTCTGGCGCCAGCAATTCGCAAAGTGACGGCGTCTGCCCAGAGCTGTCGAAAGGGTTTTCGCTCCCGTCATGAACCCCGGGCGGCGGTACCCTTTATCGAATAGATATTCGACGATTTCGTTCAAAGCGACTTCGGTGTCACACGCGATTGCCGGCACGCCGGGGATTTGACTGTCTCTGGCAAGGACAAACATTGGGGGAAGACCCCGACCGAGCCGCCGATCCCCCAGCGTTTCCTCGCGAAAGGCCGTACCGAACAGGATAACGGCGTCGAATTGCCGTTGGTCGGCATTGATCAGCGCGTGAACGTGATCGAAATGACGATTGATATTGATCAATACCGTCAGCAGTCCCTCCGCCTGCAGGCGCTCGGTGAGCATCTCCAGGACCGGGAGCTTGTGCGGGTTGGCGAAGTCGTCGACGAAGACCGCGACCTGATGCGTGATGTTTGTCGCGAGGCTGCGAGCAAGCAAGTTGGGTGAATAATTCAGAGCCTCGGCCGCCTGAAGCACCTTCTGTCGGCTGGCATCCGTAATGGAGGCACCTGGAGTGAAGGCGCGGATGACCGTCCATTTCGATACGCCGGCGGCTTCTGCCACCTCTTTTGCTGTCGCCCGCTTGCGCATCTGCCGCCTCCCTTGATTGGAATGAATATTCCACAAAAAAACAAAAATGGAATGGGTGCTTGATTTTTACGGAGGATAAAGTAATTTCGCTGAGCTTGCTACCGGGTGCAAATGGAGTTGCACCCGGTAGCATTGGGAGATCCCTCCGGTGGGGTCGTTTTGGGAGGTTAAAATGAAATTGAGTCTGAAATCACTTTTCGCAGGCGCTGCCTTTGCGGCAGCCATCATCGCGTCTTCGGCGCTTGCCAATGCCGCCGACATTCGCATCGTTGCCGTCACTCACGGTCAAGCCAACGACCCCTTCTGGTCCGTTGTCAAGAACGGTGTGAGCGCAGCGGCCAAGGACATGGGTGCGAGTGTCGAATATCGTGCACCAGAAACGTTCGACATGGTTTCGATGGGGCAGCTTATCGATGCCGCGGTCAATCAGAAGCCCGATGGGCTGATCGTCTCCATTCCGGACGCCTCGGCACTCGGTCCTTCCATTAAGAAAGCCGTCGCTGCCGGGATCCCTGTCATCTCGATCAATTCCGGCTCCGATGTCTCGAAAGAGCTGGGAGCGCTTCTGCATGTCGGTCAGGACGAATATACTGCCGGCAAAGCCGCCGGCGCGAAGCTGCATGAGCTCGGCGGCAAGGAAGGCCTGTGCGTGAACCAGGAAGTCGGCAATGTTTCGCTCGATCTGCGTTGCAAGGGCTTTGCAGATGGTTTCGGCGGCAAAGTCACGGTGCTTCCTGTCAGCAACGATCCTGCCGATGTTCGGGCGAAGGTCAAGGCAGCGCTGAGTTCCAACTCGGCCGTCGATACCCTTATGGCGCTCGGCGCAAGCACGGCTGGTGAACCGGCGTTGGCAGCCGTCGAAGATGTCGGCATGACCGGCAAGATCAAGGTGGCAACCTTCGACCTTTCGGCTGATTTTCTGAAGGCGGTGGTAGACGGCAAGGCCGCTTTCGCGATCGATCAGCAGCAATTCCTTCAGGGCTATCTGCCTGTCGTGTTTCTGGCCAACTACGCCAAATACGGGCTCATCCCAGGCGGCAACGTTCCCTCCGGTCCGAACCTGATCACCAAGGAAAAGGCCGCTCAGGTGGTCGATCTTGCCGCTAAGGGGATCCGCTGATCGAGATTGCCGAAAGGCATCCTCCTCGAAGTTCCTCCCCGTTACCGGGGAGGGGCTTTGGTTCGATGGAACGCGCTGCGAGGCAGCGCAGCTGAAGCTGCTAAATCACATTCACAGGGAGGAATCATGGCTTCGCTTGAGCAGAAAGCCGCGGTCGCGCCGAAAGCCGATGAGCGCATCAAGCAGGTGGGTTTTCTGACGCAACTGATGCGCCGGCCCGAGCTAGGTGCAGTGGCCGGCCTGGTGCTTGTCATCGTATTTTTCTTTCTCACCGCAGACCCCACGATGTTTTCGCTTTCGGGCGTGATGACGATCATGGCGCCGGCTTCCCAATTGGGAATCCTCGCTATCGCGGCCGCACTCCTGATGATCGGCGGCGAGTTCGACCTCTCGATCGGTTCCATGGTCGCGTTCGCTGGGCTGGTCTTTGGTGTCATCCTGACGAACTTCGGTCAGCCATTGTCGGTCGCCATCGTGATGACGATGCTTTTCGCCGCCTTCATGGGCGCGATCAACGGACAGATCGTGATCCATACGCGTCTGCCATCCTTTATCGTGACGCTGGCGTTCCTCTTTATTCTCCGCGGTCTGACGCTTGTCGGCCTGAAATGGGCGACCGGTGGCTCGACGCAGCTCCGTGGCATCAGCGACCACGTCAAAGACAGCCCGCTGCTTGGAATTTTCTCCGGCGAAGCCCTGAAGGGCGCCTTCCTATGGCTTGCGGATCATGATCTGATCGACAAGTTCCCCAATGGCGTACCGAAGGTAACGGGCGTTCCGGTTTCCGTCTTGTGGTTCGTAGCCCTTGCCCTGCTTGCGACCTGGATCTTACTGCGTACGCGCACCGGCAACTGGATCTTTGCCGCCGGCGGCGATCCCAATGCGGCGAGGAACTCGGGCGTCCCGGTCCACAGGGTCAAAACCGGCCTCTTTGCGCTGACGGCATGTGCGGCAGCTCTCGTCGCGATCATCACCGTACTCGATGCTGGTTCCACCGATGCCCGGCGCGGGTTCCAGAAGGAATTCGAAGCCATCATCGCGGCCGTTATCGGCGGGTGTCTGCTCACCGGCGGCTACGGCTCGGCGATCGGCGCCTTCTTCGGTGCGATTATCTTCGGCTCGGTTTCGATCGGCCTGACCTATACCAAGTTCGACTCCGACTGGTTTCAGGTCTTCCTGGGCTCAATGCTGCTGTTGGCAGTGCTCTTCAACAATTTCATTCGCCGCAAGGTTACCGGGGAGCGCTGATCATGGTTGATCTCAACATTCGAACTCCGGTCATCGAAGTGACCGATATCGTCAAGCACTACGGTTCGGTGATCGCATTGAACGGCGTTTCCATGCAAGTCTCAGCCGGGGAGGTGCTTTGCCTTCTGGGAGATAACGGCGCGGGCAAATCCACGCTGATCAAGACGCTATCCGGCGTTGTCCGCCCGAGCGGCGGCGAGTTCCGGGTGGAGGGAAAGCCGGTCGATTTCAGGAGCCCCCGGGACGCCCTCGATGCAGGGATCGCGACCGTCTACCAGGATCTGGCGATGATTCCCCTGATGTCGATCACCCGCAATTTCTTCATGGGGCGGGAACCTCGCAGAGGTGTCTTCCCATTCCGCCACATCGACTTCGATCACTGCAATGATGTCACGCGCGAGGAAATGCGCAAGATCGGCATCGATATCCGTGATCCCAACCAGGCCGTAGGCACGCTTTCCGGCGGGGAACGCCAGTGCGTAGCCATCGCACGAGCAGTCTATTTCGGTGCCAAGATCCTGATCCTGGACGAACCGACCTCGGCACTCGGTGTGGCGCAGACCTCCATGGTGTTGAAATACATCCATCAGGTCCGGCAGAAAGGATTGGGTGTAATCTTTATTACCCACAATGTCCGCCACGCCTATGCGGTGGCCGACCGTTTCACCATCCTCAACCGCGGTCAAACGCTTGGCACCTACGCAAAGGCGAACATCGCGATGGACGAACTCCAGAACCTGATGGCCGGTGGCAAGGAGTTGCAGCAGTTGTCCGAAGAACTCGGCGGTACGATCTAGCCTGGGATCACAGCACAGGCGGTGCTCGACCAGAACAGCTACGCCTTTCATTCACGCAATAACGATGGAACACGATCATGAACGATCGATCACGAGAAGATTTGCCAACATTTTCGCTCGCCGCCTGTGCGGAAATGCTCTGGCACGACAAGGCGATCGAGTGGCGAGCCTCCCGCCTTAAGGAACTGGGTTTTGGCGTTGGTCTATGGAATTGGCCGGATCACGATCTGAACAAGCTGGAAGCAACGGGCGCGACCTTCACGATCATGAACGGATATCTCTCCGGCCGTCTGACGGACGACGAAGGTGCTGCCGAACTTCTCAAGACAGCACGCGAAACGGCGCAGATCGGTAAGCGGCTCGGCGTGCAAAGGCTCAATCTGCACGGCACCGGTCTGGGAGATGGAGGTCTGCCAGTCCAGCCGGTCGACGTTGTGACCGGCGCCATGTGGTTAAAGGCGCGCGACACCCTCTGCCGTGTCGCCGACATGGCCGAAGAAGAAGGCGTCACCTTCACCCTCGAAAACCTCAATCTGCCGGTCGATCATCCGGGCGTGCCGTTCGGGCGCGCCGAAGACACGCTGGCGCTCGTCTCAAGCATCAATCATCCGCGGGTCCGCCTCAATCTCGATCTATACCATGCCCAGATTGGGGAGGGAAACCTGATCGAGCTGTGTCGCAAGTGCCTGCCTTGGATCGGCGAAATCCAGGTGGCCGATGTGCCCGGCCGCTGCGAGCCAGGGACCGGCGAGGTCAATTATAAGATGATCGCACGCGCGCTCAAGGACATGGGCTATCGCGGCGCCATCGGCATGGAAGCTTGGGCTTCCGGCGACGATGAGGTGGCGCTCGACCGCTTCCGCGATGCCTTCACGGTTTGAATGATCCGACAATTAACGCTTACAAATACGGAGAAATATCGATGATCAGGTTTGGAGTGATCGGCGCCGGCCGGATAGGCAAGGTACATGCCGCCACCATCGCGGCGAACCCGAAGGCAAAGCTCGTTTATGTGGCCGACGCCTTCAGGGCCACGGCAGAGGCGCTTGCTGCCCAGACAGGCGCCGAGGTCGCTGACGCGGAGGATATCATCAAGTCTCCTGCGGTGGATGCGATCCTAATAGCAACGCCGACGCCCAGTCATGCCGATCTCATCGAGGCGGCTTCAAAGGCCGGCAAAGCGATCCTTTGCGAAAAGCCGGTATCCTTGTCGGTCGAACGTATCAATTCCTGCCTAGACCTTGTCGAGAAGAACAATTCCACCTTGATGATCGGCTTCAATCGGCGGTTCGATCCCAATTTCGCCAGCGTGGAGGCGCGGCTGCGTCGCGGTGATGTCGGCGACATCGAAATCGTCACCATCACCAGCCGTGATCCCGCTCCACCGCCAGCCGAATACGTCAAATCCTCCGGCGGCCTGTTCCGTGACATGATGATTCACGACTTCGATATGGCCCGCTTCCTCATGGGCGAGGAATTCGTCGTGGTAAACGCGCTTGGATCGTCTCTCGTCGACAAGGCGATCGGGGCCGAAGGTGATGTGGATACTGCCGCGGTTCAGATGCAGACGGCGTCGGGTCGAATCGCTGTCATCACCAATTCGCGCCGGGCAACCTATGGCTACGATCAACGCATCGAAGTCCATGGTTCTGCCGGCATGCTTGCGGCACGCAATATCCAGGCAACCAGTGTCGAGCTTTCCAACGCCAGCGGTGTCAGTGGCGATCCCGTCCAATATTTCTTCCTTGAGCGCTATGCGCAGGCCTACGCCAACGAGATCAATGCCTTCATCGACGCGATTGACAATGGCCACCGGTCGCCGCGGCCGAGCGGATTTGACGGATTGCAAGCGCAGAAACTCGCGGAAGCCGCAACCAAGAGCTGGCAAACCGGCAAACCCGTAGCGGTCGATTGATGGAAAGAAACGGGTGCGAACCGATGGCGTTGCACGCGTTATCGGTTCGCACCCGAGGCACGGAGGATGACCTGCCGCCTCCTAGTACCACACCACAGAGATTATGACGGTTTGGCTTATCGTAGAATGGGCAGGGCTTCTGGTGGGATGAGAAGTTGGATGCTGCGTGCGGCGCCTGGCACGCGGGATATAAAACCCGCTTTCTCGAGGGTCAGCACCATCTGGTGAACAGACGGAGCTGTAACGCCGAAGTGGCGACGCATGTCGGCTTCGGCCGGAGGCTGTTTGAAGATGCGGCTGTAGGCGTAGATGAAGGCCAGGTACTGGCCTTGGATCTGCGTAAGGTCCGGTCTTGCCGTTGAGGCTTGCGGGTCAAGTGAGGGACTCATTTTGGGATTCATCTGCGTCTCCACGCTGAAGGAGGTGTCGATGAATATAAAGTTTCACATAGAGCTTAGCCAATCGGAACGTGACCAACTGGCCGCTTTGTTGAGCGGGGGGCGCCACGCGTCGCGCAAGATCAAGCGCGCCCAGATCCTGGTCGCGGCGGACGAAGGCTTCAGCGACGAGGTGATCGCGGCAACCTTGAACGTCAGCGGATCGACGATTTACCGGACCAAGCGCCGGTTTGTGGAAGCCAATCTGGAAGGGGCGCTCAGCGAAGAACCGCGCCCGGGTGTTGAGCGCAAGCTATCGAGCAAGGAGGAGGCGCTGTTGGTGGCGACCGCCTGCTCAAAGCCGCCGCCCGGGCGAGCCCGCTGGACCCTGGAGCTTCTGGCCGATGAGATGGTCCGGCTCACCGATCATGACGAGTTGTCCTCGGAGACCGTGCGTCGCCGGCTGGCTGAGAACCATCTCAAGCCTTGGCGCAAAGATATGTGGTGCATCCCAAAGGTCGACGGGGAATACGTCGCGCGCATGGAGGATGTTCTCGACCTCTACGCAGAGACGCCTGATCCACAAAGGCCCGTGGTCTGCTTCGACGAGAGCCCGACCCAACTCATCGGCGAAGTGCGCGAGCCCATTGCGGCCAAGCCTGGCCAGCTTGAACGATACGACTGCGAGTATCGCCGAAACGGCACGGTCAATCTGTTTGTCTTCATGGACGCCCACCGGCCCTGGCGCAGGGTGAAGGTCACCGATCGGCGAACCAACCAAGACTTCGCCGAGTGCATGCGCGAACTGGTCGACGTCGATTATCCCGACGCCCCGATCATCCGCGTGGTGATGGACAACCTCTCCACCCATTCCGCCGGGGCGCTTTACGACGCATTTCCCGCCCCGGAGGCTCGAAGGGTGCTGAAGCGACTGGAGTTCCACCACACGCCCAAGCACGCCAGTTGGCTCAACATGGTCGAGATCGAGATCGGTGTCCTGCGTAGCCAATGCCTCGACCGTCGTATCGACAACAAAGACACCATAATCGCCGAAGTCGCAGCCTGGGAGCAGCAACGCAACGCCCATGGCGCAAAGATCCAATGGATGTTCACAACCGAAAATGCCCGCCAAAAGCTCCGCAAAGCTTACCCCGTCAAAGAGTCATAATCTCTGTGGCGTGGTACTAGTAGCGGCCAAAGTGGCACCGAGATTGCGGGGGATACGGCCCTTTGGAAGGTGAGGCGCAATGCTACAAGATAGAGACCACCGTCCTCCCGCGACGCTGCAGGAACTGAAGTACCTTATCGCCAAGCGGCAGATCGTCTTTCCCAACGGTCTCGAACAGGTCGCGAGGCTGATGTTAGAACAACCGGAAATGATTGCCTTCGGAAGTGCTGCCGCGATTGCACGCAGATGCAGCGTTTCGCAAACGACCGTCCATCGGCTTGCACAGCACATTGGGTTTCGGACATTCGCCGAGCTCCGCGCAATGGTACGAGAACACCTTCGCAGCTCCGCCACGCATTCTCGTGGCCCAGTGTTGAAATCTCTCGCGTGAGTAAAGCTCCCTTGGGCGGAGAAGCGCGAACCCCTGTCCAGGTGGATATATGATCTTCACGCCGGTCATCGACGCGATCGAGAGCTTCTCTCAGAGCTCCGCCATTCGCCAGAATGCGCTTGAACATCATGTCACTCCTACACCTGTGCCAAGCGCTGCAAGATCGATCGGTTCAGTATGGATATCGACGCCATATTTCCGGCGAAGATCAGAGGCGAGCTTTTCCATTGGCTCCTGTCGCCTGGCTGTGAGCATGAGATTGACCTTCTGCGCCGCCAGCAGCTCGGCAAATTCTAGTCCCAGGCCGCTTGATGCGCCTTTAATCAGTACCCTTTTTCCCAAGGACGCGGTCGGTTTTGCGGCGATTGTGGCACTTGCATTTTTGCATTTGCTTTCCTTTCACCTCACCAGGTCGTATGTGCGCGATTGCCGTCAGGCATCTGCGCGATATGCCTGGGCATGCTGTTGGACAAATTCCAAAATGCTGAGCGGCGGTTTCTTGGCTACCAGCTCCACGTCCGTCGTTAGACGGATGCTGACGGATCGACTGCATGGACAAGCGAAGAAAGAAGGTATCGAGGAACGCTGTCGGACGGATATGCACAACGGGTAACTCGGACCAGTTCAGCGCCTGCTCCGCAAGCCAATGCAGCTTCTGCTGCGGGCTGTCGGTGGTCGACGTGATACCCATCTGCGACACCGTCATCTGCGAGATGTTCACGAATGCATCGACCTTGTGATGTCGGGCGACGGCGGTCGCGTTGATCGTGGCCTCAAGGTACGAGGGCGATACGCTCATTCCGAAGTAGACCCGGTCGCAGCCTTCAATCGCACGATGCGTAGCATGCAGATCGAGAAGGTCGCCAACTACGATTTCAACACCCCGCTCCGCCAGCCTGGCTGATCGCTCGTCGGCCTTGCGGACCATTGCCCTTACCTTACATCCGCGTTTCACCAACTGATCGCACACGGCGTAACCGACGGCGCCTGCAGCGCCGGTGACTAAGATTGGGTTCGTCATTTCTCACTCCTTGTAAGCCGCTACGGGACATATCCCGGAAATTCGCGGCTGAATTCAAATATGGCCCGCCTGCTTTGCAGGCTAACTCCACGGTCGTCTCTATAGGTTTGCGAAGAGAGCCAGCATGCCCGAAACTCTCGGTGTTAGCGCAACATGACATTCAGAATGCGGTCGACCAGCGTGCCGAATGGCGGCGGAAAAGTTTGACCAAGACGCTTGAAACAGCGTCCATCCGCTCGACATGACCTTTGGTCTGGCGCAAAAAATCTCGATCCCGAACATTATGGGGCACAGATACGGTATGGTGGTACGGGCGGCGTTCGCCGTCGCCATCCACAGGTCGACCTTCCCGAATGCAGACCGGCCGCCAAGATCAAAAGACGGGCAACGGACGGTTGGTCGCCGGCCGACTGCAGTTCTATCCCCCCGTAACGCTTTTCATGACGGCTCGCTGCATCGAACGCGGTGTCAGGCGATTTGAAAATATAAATGGCTTATCCCGTTCGCACAGGTATTAACCACATCTAGCGTTGCAAAATGACTCATCTCCCCTCCTGCGATAAATGGAGGGCATGAGCGAGAGCCTGTTTCCGACACGCTGGGCGAACGACAAGCCGCCATCACTGGAGAAGTTCACCTCAGACTTCGCCGACGACTACGCCTGCGCGGAATATCTTGCGAAGAAGCGCTGGAGGGGGCGGCTTCCGATGCCCGAGTTGCGACGGGAATCGCGCCTGGCGGCTGGAGTCTCGCCCGTGGGTATGGGAATGCCAGGGCATTGTCGTCGATGACGACGGGGGACGAACCACGACCGGATGCCGCCACCAGACCTCGCTCATCGCCGGGACGGTGATGCACGGCACGCATCTTCCGCTCCGCATCTGGTTCTTGGCCGCCTACCTCCTCGCGACCCACTCCAACGGTATGTCGGCCCTCCAACTCCAGCCGAAGCTGGGGCTCGGTAGCTACAAGACCGCCTGGCTCCTGCTTCACAAGCTCCG
>Ga0102589_1005609_pt1 | contig 10834 bp, 9 predicted proteins | sample AraplaMF_Col_mLB_FD_76858 | JGI IMG/M metagenome (GOLD analysis project Ga0102589, IMG submission 76858) | Arabidopsis root microbial communities from the University of North Carolina, USA - plate scrape MF_Col_mLB | ecosystem: Host-associated > Plants > Roots > Endosphere | place: USA... | reverse complement strand
CGACAATAAGAAACAGACGAGAGCTGCCACTTCTTCGGGCGTGCCGCGCCGGCCCATCGGCTGCAGTGCTTCCATGCGACGGCTGCTCGCAATATCACGATGTTCCGATGAGAGTGGTGTCTCAATCCAGCCGGGACCGACCGCATTGATGCGGATTCCCAGGCGGGCATATTCTATCGCCGCCGCCTTTGTCAGTCCCACGACGCCGTGTTTAGCCGCCGTATAGGCGCATGCGATCGGCAGTGCGACGGCACCGAGCACGGAGGATACATTGACGATCGCACCGCCGCCGCGGGCCAGCATCGCTCCGATCTCGTATTTCATGCAGTAGAAAACGCTGTTGAGGTTGACGTCCATCAGCTTGTGCCAGTTGTCGAGCGGATAATCTCCCGTCGCCCTGCGCACGCCGTCGACGCCGGCATTGTTGACCGCAAGATGGAGGCCGCCGCAGGTTTCGGCGACCGTTTTGACCAGCTTTTCAACAGCTGCAGCATCGGTCACGTCGACCGCAAAATGGCGAGATTTGCCTCCTTTTTCGCGAATCTCCGTTGCAACCCGCTCCGCTGCTTCCACATTGATATCGGCGACGACAACTTCCGCGCCCTCCTCGGCCAACTGACGGGAGATGGCCGCGCCAATGCCTGAGCCGGCGCCGGTGACGATCGCTACTTTTCCTTCGAAACCAAGATTCATCGTTATTTGCTATCGCTCCCCTGCGACAAGGTCAATTCAAACGCGAACAGCTGCCAACCTCCCGGAAGCCCCGCGAAACGCGCCGGCGCCGCGGCGCGAAGCGTCTCAACCTAGCTTCGCGGCGCCCATTGCCGCAAGAGGCGCCCTCCGACACGGCGACATTATGAAGAACTTATACAACGACAGGGAGGTTTCTGCACAGAAGAGCGCTTGAGCGGTCCACCGATGACTTGGCCTGAATACAACAGGATGCTAAAGGAAAGCGATAGGGCTCACCATAATCAGCAGGTAACGATGGATAACGACCATATTACGCGCCGTGGCCTAGTCTTGGGCTGTGTGGCATTGATGACCTCTGGATGCACCACGGCGAGTTGGCCGATAGGGTCTCCCTTTTCTTCGAATGGCGTCAGCTACCGCAACCGGCGGCGTGAGGTTGCATATTCGGGCGGCGAGGCGCCGGGCAGTATCGTCGTCAACACCTACGAACGTTACCTCTACTACGTTGAGGACGAAGGCCGCGCGACACGCTATGGCGTGGCAGTCGGCGAGGAAGGTCTTACTCTGAAGGGCAATGCCGTTGTCGGGCGGAAGGCCGAGTGGCCATCGTGGACGCCGACCGCGAGCATGATCGAACGCAAGCCGCGTTTGGCGCAGTATGCTGGGGGCGTTCCCGGAGGGGAAAACAACCCTCTGGGCGCCGCGGCGCTTTATCTTTACCAAGGCGGGCGGGATACCTATTTCCGGATCCACGGAACGAACGAGCCCTGGCTGATCGGACAGGCCGTGTCGAATGGTTGCATCCGCATGACCAATGAAGACATCGTTCACCTCTACAGCCGGGCGCCCATTGGGACCGGCGTTTTGGTCGTATGATACTTACATTTTGTATCGATATTGCCACCCTCTGTTAGCTTTGCGCGTCGCCTGTGCGACGCGACGGCTAGGTGTGCCCTTTCTGCACTTGGCTTGTCGCTAATTTACCGCTATTAGTAGAATCGTTGCCTTCGATAACCTATTCCATGCTAACGGAGAGGAACTACTTGATGAGCAGAATCCTAATCATGTGCCTTGTTGCTTTGTTTTCCGTTTCGAGCCTGACGGCTTGCGGAGCAGTTGGTAAGGGCAAGGGCAAAGCCCCGCCACCGGTGGCAGAAGCCCCGATCACCAAGTAACATCTGACTTTTGAGTAAGGGGGAGGGACTTTGTGGCCCCTCCCCCAAATCGTTGTCGGAGCCAGGCTGCCTAATGCGCAAATGCGCAACCCTAGGCTGGCATTTCTGTTTGGGTGTCTGTGCTCTTCGATCTCGGAGATGAAGCGTAGCATGACGCTTGCTAAAGGCCACCTATCCCTCCTGATTCTCACCGCGCTCGCGCTCACATCCTGCCAATCTGACGACAAGCCACCGCAACCGAGGTACACCTCGAACGCCAGCGGTGCACAAGTCGCTAAAGCCTCCCAGCGCGAGGGGCAGTATTTCATCGAATTCCGTTCACGCTATGCGCTGACCTATGGCCATACCTATGCGGTGTTCGGACGCCTGAACAAGGCTGGCGGAATGATCAATCCGCAGGTCGCCGGGCTTGCGCCGGCTTCTCCCGACGCCGCGCCTTACGTACTCGGGCATTTCATCCCCGTTCCGGCGTCGACCGGGGCCACGGATGGCGATCTTGAAGAAGCCTATCGTTCGGCAAGCTGGCGCATCCTGCTCACCGAAGCGGAGTACAACAAGACCGTCGCTTACATTCGTGACCTGCAGGCCAAATCGAAGATGTGGCAGGCCACCGTCGACAATTGCAACAATTTCGTCGGCGAGATCGCAAGTTCCATGGGATACAAGACGCCTAGCATCTGGCTTCGTCCGCAAGAGTTCATTACAAAGCTCCGAGAGATGAATACGTGATGCGGAGCGAGCCGTCGGGTCGTTCGGCACCATAGATGGCAGGCGTAGAAGGGCTCCGGTGATCTGAATTGAGCGTCACTCTCATTGGCAAAATCGTGTGGGTGCTTGGCATCATCGCCTGGTATGCCATTCGCTATCCTTCGGAACGCCGCGCGAGGCGCACGAGGGTCGTCAGCGACCGGCGCTCCGGTGTGGAGGCGGCGGGTCTTACGGCTGCGTTGATAGGGCTTGCCTTTATTCCAGGCTTCTACGTCGCAACCGGAAAGCCAGCAGCCGCCGACTACCCTGCTCATCTGTGGGTAGTGATTCTCGGTGCTCTATTGTTTTTCACGGCCATGTGGGTCTTCCGCAGGACGCACAAGGCGCTTGGCCGCAACTGGTCGATCACGCTGCAGATCCGCGAGAAACACGAGCTGATTTCCCACGGCCCCTACGCGCTCGTCCGCCATCCGATGTACACCTCCTTTCTGCTGATGGCGCTTGGCCAGGCCTTTCTGCTCGCGAATTGGGTCGTTGGGCTGGCGGGCCTGATCGGCTTCGCAGTCCTGTTCTTTTTGCGGGTAGACAAGGAGGAGCGGATGATGCTGGAGATTTTCGGTCCCGAGTACCGCGCCTACATGGACCGGACGAAGCGAATTATCCCCTACATCTACTAGAGGACGCAGGATGCGGGGACGCGCCGTCAAGCTTTCGCCATCACGACGTCTGGTCGGAGACCTGATGCGGTTCTCGATCGGCGTGCCGCGCGTCACGGTGCAGCGGCAGATGAATCTCGCGCCGCTACAGCAAGCGAGGATGGCGCAGCAGAGCAAGACGTCCTGGACGGTGTTGTTCCTGAAGGGCTATGCCCTTCTCAGCCAGGACGTGGCGGAGTTGCGGCGTGCCTATGTCAAGCTGCCCCGGCCGCAACTCTACGAATATCCGGTCAGTGTCGCCTCCGTTGCGCATGAGCGCGAGCATGAGGGCGAGCGAATCGTTCTGCTGAGCACGATCAAGGATCCGGAGCATCGGTCCATTGCCGAGATCGAGGGACATTTTCTTGCAGCCAGATCAAAGCCGATCCATGAGATCAAGGAATTCCGCAGGGCGCTGAAATTTGCGCGCGCACCCGGCCCGATCCGATGGCTCCTGATGTGGCTTGGGCTGAACCTTGGCCGTCAGCGCGGACGGCGCTTCGGCACATTCCAGCTGTCGGTCTATTCGGGCCTGGGGGCGGAGTCGTTGAACCCTCTAACGCCGCTGACCACCATTTTCAATTATGGCCCGATCTCCGAAGACGGAACGGTCACTGTGCGCATCCACTATGATCACCGGGTCATGGATGGCGCGAACGTTGCCCGTGCGCTCGTTCGCTTCGAAAGTATCCTGAATGGGGCGATTGCCGACGAAGTCCGCGGGATGGCTTCAGGCGAAGCGATCCCCGATGGGGCGGTGTCGGGGATGGCACCATGACAGACGAACAGCGTGAAGCATTGCGCCCCGCCGTCGTCGTGGTCGGTGGGTCCCGTGGCATCGGCCGGGCGATTGCCAAGGTGGCGGCCCGAGAAGGTGCGACGGTCGTCCTCGTTGCGCGGTCGCTGGATGGACTGGAGGCGGCTGCGGATGATGTGAAAACGGCAGGCGGCCCAGCATTCACCCTCTCGCTCGACCTGCTTGCGGCCGACGCATCGGCGCGGCTGAAGGACTTCCTTACGGCCAACGGCCTTGTTTGCGAGGTGCTGGTCAACAGCGCCGGCTATGGTTTGCGCGGTGCGGCAACGACACTGCCGATTGCCGACCAGCTTGGCATGGTCGACCTTAACATCCGGGCACTCACTGACCTGACCCTGCACTTCCTGCCGGGTATGGTGGCGCGTGGCCGCGGCGGCGTGCTCAATCTCGGCTCCATTGCGGGTTTCACGCCGGGTCCGAACATGGCGCTGTACTACGCCAGCAAGGCCTTCGTCCGCTCCTTCTCGGAGGCGCTGCATCAAGAGGTCAGATCAACCGGCGTGACGGTTACCTGCGTTGCGCCTGGGCCCGTTGCGACGGAGTTTCTGGAGCGGTCTGGTGCTGGTCGGGCGGCTCTGTTCAAGATCCTGCCCAAGCTCAGCTCGGACTATGTGGCCGAGCGCGCCTGGCGCGGGTTCAAAGCCGGACGCCGTCTGGTGATTCCAAGCCTTTCGGCGAAGCTGGTCGCCTTCGTGGCATCGTCGCTGCCATCGGCCGTGAAGGTGCCCTTGATCGGTCGCCTGCAACGGCGCAGTCGCGACCTGTGTCCATGCGGCTCGGGCAAGCCTTTCAAGGAGTGCTGTGGCTCGAGACAGGCGCGTCGAGGGGTCTGACCCTCGCGACCTCTATTAGCCAGGGCGTTTCGCCAGCATCATGTAGTTCACATCCATGTCCTTCGACAGATTCCACTGGTTTGACAGCGGATTGAAGAAGACGCCCGTGCGATCGATGATCGAAAGGCCATTGTCCGCAACCGGCTTTTCGATCTCTTCGGGACGGACCAGCTTCTCATATTGATGAGTGCCGCGCGGCAGCCACCGCAGGATATTTTCTGCCGCAAAGATGGCGAGCGCGGCGGCCTTCATCGTCCGGTTGATCGTTGCGACGAACATCAAGCCACCCGGGCGAACCATCCTTGCGCAGGTGCCCAGGAAGAAATCGACGTCGGCGACGTGTTCCACGACCTCCATGTTGAGAACGATCTCGAAGGTTTCGCCGGCCTCTGCAAGCTGTTCGGCCGTGACGGCACGGTAATCGACGGATACGCCTGAGGCTTTCGCATGGGTCGAAGCGATGCCGATGTTCTTTTCCGATGGATCTGCACCGACGACGCTGGCACCCATGCGGGCCACCGGCTCCGAGAGCAAACCGCCACCGCAGCCAATGTCGAGGACGCGAAGACCCTCTAGCGGCCTTGGGGAACGAACGTCGCGGCCGAAGTTTTCCGCTGCCTTATCGCGAATATAGGCGAGCCGCACGGGGTTGAACTTGTGCAGTGGCTTGAATTTACCGGTGGGGCTCCACCATTCGGCCGCCATCGCCGAAAAGCGGTCCACCTCTTCCTGGTCGATCGTGCTTTTTGCCGCTTCGCTCATGCTTTTGTCCTCGCATTCGTTCTGAGTGAAGTCGGACGAAGCTGTGAGGAAGTCAAGAGCTGACCGCGGGCGTGGTGTCGCAAGCAACTCCCGGTGAAGGCGAAAGCCGTACTCCCTACACCAAGAAGATGAGAAGACGTTAAAGTTAACAATATGCTAATATACTGACAGTTTATCGGGGGTCGACCATGTCTCGCTTCTGTGGTGCTGTCGCTGCAGGTGTCTTCTTTGCTTTATTCGGTCCGCTGCAGGCTTTCTCCGCCGAGCCGGTTGGGCAGGCAACACTGATTCGAACCGAGGTTTCAGGCGAGACCGGCCCGATGGTTGTGCGATCCCCCGTCCATAAGGACGAGCGCATCCGCACATCGCAGTCCGGCCTTGGACAATTCATCTTCAAGGATGGCACCAAACTGGCTGTCGGTGCGGGGTCGACGGTCGTGATCGACAAGTTCGTTTATGACGATTCGGCCTCCGTGAAGAGGCTTTCGATCAAGGCGGCGAAAGGCACGTTCCGCTGGATCAGCGGCAATTCAGCCTCGTCGGCCTACTCGATTGTAACTCCGGCCGGCACGATCGGGGTGCGCGGAACGGCGTTCGATTTCTACGTCGGCCCGAACGGTACGACGGCGATCGTGTTGTTGAACGGTGCCGCAAGTTTCTGCGGCCCAGGGGGCTGCAAGCAGTTGCGTCAGCAATGCGACTGCGTGGTCGCAACCCGCGGCGGCCGAATGACGGATCCGAGCAAGGTCGATCGCAGCACGCTGCAGACACTGAGTAATCCGCGAGCGTTGCCCTTCCTGTCCGGCGATCAGCAGCTTTCGGGCGCGCTCGGCGGCATTCGCACCAGTTGCGGGCTGGCGTCCCTGCGCCAGGACCGTCAGGACCGGCCCCAGCCGAAGCGGCAGGAGCGGCCGGCGCCGCAGGCACCCCAGGCGCCGCAGCAGGCGCCACAGGCACCTCAACCGTCCCAATTGCCGCAGACACCGCAACAGCCCCCGGACACGCCGGATCCACCCGACAAGCCGGACAAGCCTGATCACCATCACCACCACGACCGTGACCACCATCACGACTGGGATCACCATCGCGGTTGGGATCACTTCGGTCGAGGCCCTTTTGACCGCGACCGTGGGCGCAATTGGCGATGATGAGACCACGATCGCGATGGGTCGTGGTCGTAAGAGCCGCAATCAGGGTTCGAGGTGAAGCTTGGTTTCATGCGGCAGAGCCGCGCCAATACCGTCATCGTCATTGCCGGGACTGTCGCGGAAGTGGTCCGCCCGGCGCCCGAGGCGGCTATAGAATTGGGGCAGGGTCGCGGTTAGCTCGGCTGACTTGAGCTTGGCGATATTGAGCAGCTTGCGTGTCTCCGCCGAATGGGCGCGGAGCGCGGCGACAAGCTCCGTATGAATGCGATGCATCTCGGCAAATGCACTTGAACCGCGAACGTGCTCGCCACCGACAACGGCATAGAGGCGCGCCCGGCTGCTCTTGCCTTTCAGTCCGAGCAGGCCGGCGTCGAGGAGTGCGAAATGCGCCAGTTCGCCAGCCGTGGTTTCCGAGACGAGAATGTCGAAGCCAACTTCCTTGCAGGCGGATTCGATGCGCGCCGCGACGTTGACGGCGTCGCCGACGGCGGAATAGTTGAAGCGTGTTTCGGCCCCCATGTTGCCGACGCAGGCAAGTCCGGTGTGAATGCCGACGCCGATACCGACCTGATACTCCGGGCCGAAGCCGAAAGCATCGGATGCGTTGAGCGAAGCGAGCGTCTCACGCATGGCAAGGGCGGCGCGGACTGCCTTGGCAGGATGATTTTTGACGTCCACCGGGGCGTTCCAGAAGGCCATGATCGAGTCGCCGATGAATTTGTCGAGCGTCCCTTCATTGGCCGTCACGTGGCGGCTCAACGCATCGAGCAGCGTATTCAGGAAGCGGACGACTTCGGCTGGCTGCAGTCGTTCGCTGAGTTCGGTGAAGCCGCGCACGTCGACGAACATCACCGTCAGTTCGCGGTCGTCGCCGCCGAGCCGCATCGCATCGCGGCTGTGCTCGATCCGAAAGAGCAGCGAGGGTGAGAGATACTGCCCGAAGGCACGGCGGACTGCGCGCCGCTCGCGGTCGATAACGAGGATGCGGAATGAGGTGGCGGCGAAATGGGTGATTGAGCCGGCAATGATCGGCGCGAGCGGATCGAGCAACAGGCCCCAGGCGGAAAAGGCAAACCAGGAGGCCGCAAGCGCCAATGCCGTCAGGCATAGGCCGCAGGCAAGCGCCACAGCCGGGCTGACGAAGGTCGTCAGCACCACCAGGAGCGTACCCAGGATGGCAATCGCAAGAATTTCCAGTCCATCCGCCCAATCGGGCCGTGAGAGAAAGTGGCCGGTCAGGATCTGTTCGACGGTTTGGGCATGCATGGAAACACCAGGGACGTTCTGGCCGAGCGCCGTCGTGCGGATATCCTGCAGACCAGCGGAGGATGTGCCGACAAAGACGATGCTTCCTTCGATGGCGGCAGCGACCTGCGGATCGACGCCTTGTGGCGCCAGGATCTTGCCGGCGGAGATATAGCGTTGCGGGACATCAGGACTGATATACAGCCACAACTCACCGCTCGCAGTCACCGGTATGACGAACTCACCGATCTTGACCGATGTCAGTGTATCGGGAGCCTCGGGGGCGGCTGCCAACACATAGGTCGAAGCGCCCTGGGCGACACGCAGCGCCTCGATCGCCAGATTCGGATAGAGCTGCTCCCCATCCGTCAGAAAGAGCGGGACCTTGCGTACGACAGCGGAGGGATTGCCGGGATTGAGGCTGATGTGGCCGAGACCTGTCGCATTGAGCTGCAATTGCGGGCGTACCGGTGTCGCTGCGTCGAGCCGGGGCGGCGCGTTGACGGGGCTCTCGCCGGTGAAAGCGAAGCCTGCTTTGACCGGTGGCCGATAGTTACCCTCCGTCGTCAGGCCGAAGCCGAGCACCACGGGGCGTCCGGCGATCGCTTGGGCGAAAAGCTCGTCATTGTCGGGTAGTCGCCTCAGCAACGTCGGGTCGACGCCGGCGACATCGCGCATGACAGTGCGCGGCGAGAGACGGTCCGGTTCTGCAAACAGCACATCGAAGGCGATCGCGGCGGCTCCCAGATCGGACAGGCGCTCCACGAGAAGCGCCAGCCGGTCGCGCGGCCAGGGCCACTGGCCGAATTCCTTGAGCGAGGCCTCGTCGATATCGATGATGCGGACCGGTGTCGGCTCAAAGGCGCGCGGTGAGATCCGCTGATATTCATCAAATGTGACGTCGCGGATTTGCCGCAGCAGTGGTGGATCGCTTGCCCGCAGCATCGTGAACGCCACGACGATGGCGAGGCCAATAATAACGCCGATTTGCTGCGCACGCGTCATATGCAATCGGAGCCCTCGGGCCTGGAACCAAGTGGCGCCGGCGATAAAGGAGGCGCATTTCCGGGCGCGACTAGGCTGCCTGTTTCCACCGCGCGATGCAACTGCGCCTTTCGAGCAAATCAGCGACGCTGTTCAGTCGGTCGGAAACTCCTTGCCCAGGCGATGCGGGTTGTTGGTCTGCGAAGCTGCAGCCTCTGAATTCTCCAACGTCAGCATGCGCTCGTCATTTGCTCTGCGCGGCCCAAGAAAGGGCCTTCGCTCGGTCTCCGTCGCTCGCAGCGTGCTTCGAAGGCGCAGTAGGTCCTTCCGCGCAATCAAGCCATGAAGCTTGGCGGTCTGTGGATCCACGATCGGGATGCGGCCGGAGCCAGTCGACAACATCAGGTCAGCGACATATCCGACCGTATCGTCAGGATGTGCCGCGGGGATAGATGCGTCGGACACCATGTCGTCGAGACGTTGGTCGGAAAACGCGGCTGCGTCCTGCCATCGCAACGCATCGCTACCGGAGACCAGTCCCTTGAGGACACCGCTGCCGTCAACGACCGGATAAACCCGGTGCGTTCTTGCAGGCGTCGCGAAGAAGGCGCAGGCATCGCCGACTGTCATGCTTGCTGCAAGCGTGTCGACCTCCTTGATCATGATCTCGCGCGCACGCGTCAATTCGAAGGGATCAATGCCGTATTCTCGCGTGATGTGTTGGCCGCGCCGTGCGATCTTTTCGGTGAGGATCGACCGGCGAAGAAGGAGAACGGTCACCACGTAGGCTGCTACCGTGGCCGCCAGGAGGGGTACCAGCATCGAAACGTCGCCGGTGAGTTCGACGGCAAAGAACGTGCCCGTCAGCGGTGCGCGCATCGTTCCTCCCATCATTGCGGCCATGCCCAGCAAGGCCCAGAATCCCGGGTCGCCGGGAAGCATCAGGCCGACCAGCCATCCGAGGGCTCCTCCGAAGATCAGCAGCGGCGCGAGTACGCCACCGGATGTGCCCGATGACAGCGCCACAAGCCAGATGAATGCTTTCACAAGCAGGACCGCCAACACGGCCGACGGCAGAAGAGTGCTGTTCAGCAATCCTTCGATGATGTCGTAGCCGACTCCGAGGGCGCGAGGCTCGATCAAGCCGCCGAGGCCGATGATCAACCCGCCAATCGCCGGGCACCACATCCAATGGATCGGCAGGGCCTCGAAGAGATCTTCGATCTTGTAGAGCATCGTCGTCAACAGGCCGGATTGCAGCCCCGCAATAATCCCCATCGCAGCGCAGAGCGCGATGCCCCACCAGGGAAGGTCCATGTGAAATTGCTTGGGAAAAAGAGGGCCGGCCTGGAACAGGAAGGGGCGCCAGCAGATCGACACGCAGGCCGCGATGGCAACGGGGATGAAGCTTCTGGGCTTCCATTCGAAGAGCAGCAATTCTACGGCGAGCATGACTGCGGCAATCGGTGAACCGAAGATTGCGGTCATGCCGGCGGCCGCACCCGCGACGAGGAGCGTCTTGCGCTCGGCCGAGCTCAAGTGGAAGCATTGCGCGAAGAGCGATCCGATGGCGCCGCCCGTCATGATGATCGGCCCTTCGGCGCCAAAAGGTCCGCCGGTGCCGATGGAGATCGCCGACGAGAGCGGCTTGAGAATCGCCACCTTCGGCGACATCCGGCTGCCACCAATCAGGATCGTCTCGATTGCCTCGGGGATGCCGTGACCGCGGATCTTCTTGGATCCGAAGCGGGCCATCAGCCCGATAACAAGGCCG
>Ga0102589_1005607_pt1 | contig 10835 bp, 8 predicted proteins | sample AraplaMF_Col_mLB_FD_76858 | JGI IMG/M metagenome (GOLD analysis project Ga0102589, IMG submission 76858) | Arabidopsis root microbial communities from the University of North Carolina, USA - plate scrape MF_Col_mLB | ecosystem: Host-associated > Plants > Roots > Endosphere | place: USA... | reverse complement strand
AAGACCGCCAAGCGCCGCCTGCGCTCGCAGGACTGGTTCGATAACCCCGATCATATCGACATGACGGCGCTCTACCTGGAGCGCTTCATGAACTACGGCGTGACGCCGGAGGAGCTGCGATCCGGCAAGCCGATCATCGGCATTGCCCAGAGCGGCAGCGATCTGACGCCTTGCAACCGCGTCCATATCGAATTGGCCAAGCGCGTTCGTGACGGCATCCGCGATGCGGGCGGCATCCCGATTGAATTTCCGACCCATCCGATCTTCGAGAACTGCAAGCGCCCGACGGCGGCACTCGACCGCAATCTCGCCTATCTCGGCCTCGTTGAAATCCTCTACGGCTATCCGCTCGACGGCGTCGTCCTGACGACGGGCTGCGACAAGACAACGCCTTCGGCAATTATGGCGGCTTCTACGGTCGATATTCCCGCAATCGTTCTCTCGGGCGGGCCGATGCTCGACGGCTGGCACGAGGGCAAGCTTGCCGGCTCCGGAATGGCGATCTGGCAGTCACGCCGGAAGCTTGCGGCCGGCGAGATCGACGAAGAGGAATTCCTGCAGACGGCGCTCGATTCGGCACCCTCCGTCGGTCATTGCAACACGATGGGCACGGCCTCGACAATGAATGCGCTGGCCGAGGCGCTCGGCTTGTCACTGACGGGCTGCGGCAACATCCCCGCCGCCTATCGCGAACGCGGCCAGATGGCCTATCGCACCGGCCGTCGCGCCGTCGAGATCGTGTTCGAAGACCTGAAGCCGTCGGATATCCTGACGCGTGACGCATTCCTCAATGCCATCAAGACCAATTCTGCAATCGGCGGCTCGACCAACGCCCAGCCGCATCTTGCTGCCATGGCGAAACATGCGGGCGTCGAGCTTTATCCTGATGACTGGCAGGTGCACGGCTTCGACATTCCGCTGCTGGCGAATGTGCAGCCGGCAGGCGCCTATCTTGGCGAGAAGTTCCATCGTGCCGGCGGCACGCCTGCGGTCATGTGGGAGCTGCTGCAGGCGGATAAGCTGAACGGGGACTGTCGCACCGTCACCGGCAAGACCATGGCCGAGAATCTGAGAGGACGTGAGGCGCGCGACCGCGATGTCATCAAGCCCTACAACGAGCCTTTGAAGGAGCGGGCCGGTTTCCTTGTGCTCAAGGGCAATCTCTTCGATTTCGCCATTATGAAAATGAGCGTCGTCTCCGAGGATTTCCGCAAGCGTTATCTGCAGGAACCGGGCCGCGAAGGCGTGTTCGAAGGCAAGGCCGTCGTTTTCGATGGCTCCGAGGATTACCACAAGCGCATCAACGATCCGGAGCTTGGTATCGACGAGAACACGATCCTCGTCATCCGCGGTGCCGGTCCGCTCGGCTGGCCGGGGTCTGCCGAAGTGGTCAACATGCAGCCGCCGGATCATATCTTAAAGCGTGGCATCAACAGCCTGCCGACGATCGGTGATGGGCGCCAGTCCGGCACCTCGGACAGCCCCTCGATCCTCAATGCTTCGCCCGAAAGTGCCGCCGGCGGTGGACTTGCCTGGCTCCGGACGGGCGACATGGTCCGCATCGATTTCAACCATGGGCGTTGCGACATGCTGGTCGGCGATGCCGAAATCGAGCGGCGCAAGGGCGACGGAATTCCGCCAGTGCCGGCCGATGCGACGCCGTGGCAGCGCATCTACCGCAACTCGGTGACACAGCTCTCGGACGGTGCTGTCATCGAGGGGGCAGCTGACTTCCGGCAGATTGCCAAGAATTCACCGCGCCACAATCACTGATTGAGGGGATTTTTCGGCTAAAAACAATACTGATCGAAAAGGAGGCAATCGTAACGAACAGTTCACCTAGTAACTAGTTCGGTACTTATGAAAAGGCTTCATTAATGGGGGCTTGCGACTATACTATGAGTTTTGCAGGCTTCGAAGGCTGAAACCGAATTGCCCGAGAACAAACCAACGCGATCCGAGCGAGAGTTCCAGAATCTTCTCCGGAGACTGGAGCTTGCGCTGGACGCTTCGCAGATCGGTGTGTGGGAGCACAGCATCAACAGGGATGTTATTCTCTGGGATGCGCAGATGCATCGCCTCTATAGTACCGGACAGACCGATCGGGTAGTGCCGACCTGGGTCTGGTCGAATGCCCTGCATCCCGAGGACAGGGAACGGGCCGAGCAGGATTTCGAGCGAGCGGTCGCCGCCCGCGGTGCCTATGACTCACAGTTTCGCATCATCCTGCCGAGTGGAGAGATCAGGCATTTAAGGTCGCGTGCGCATTTCTATGTCGATGAGGAAGGCACTCCGTCCTTCATCGGCGCGGAATGGGACGTGACATCTGACGTATTGCTCAATGCCGAACTCGGCAAGCAGAAGATGGTGGCCGAGACCCGGGCGCAGGCACTTGAGGAAAGCAATGCGCGGATCGAGCATGTGGCCGACCACGACTACTTGACGGGGATGCCGAACCGGCGTCTGCTCGATAAGCGGCTTGCCGAGCTGCCAACGGACAAGAGCGTGTCCACGCTTGCCGTTCTGCATCTCGATCTCGACCAGTTCAAACAGATCAATGACAGCCATGGTCACACGGCTGGTGATGCCGTGTTGCGCGCGGCATCGCTCAGAATCGCCGCCGCCATTCCCGCAGATGGCATGGCGGCGCGTGTCGGCGGTGACGAATTCGTCATCGTGCTGATCAACTTCGCCGGTCTCGACGAACTGAAGGCTATCGTCGAGGATGTGCAGCGGCGATTGCGGAAGAAAATCCGTTTCGGGCAGGAGATGCTGCAATCCGGCGCGTCGATCGGCGTATCCTGGAGCAGCGACAGGCGGGCGCGCAATCTGCTCGCTGAATCCGATCTGGCGCTCTATCAGGCGAAAAAGCTCGGCCGCAACCGTATCGAATTTTTCAGCCGGCAGCTTCAGGAAGACCTGCGCGGCAAGCGCCGCCTCGCCGAGGAGCTCGCCCAAGCCCTGGAGCAGGGTCAGGTCGTTCCCTACTATCAGGTTCAGCTCGATGCGCGCACCCGCGAGATCACCGGGCTGGAAGCGCTGGCACGCTGGAACCACCCGGAAAAGGGCGTGCTTGCGCCGGGCGTCTTCCTTCGCATTGCCGACGAATACGGGCTCTCCGCAGAGATCGATGCCATGGTCCTGCAGCGCGCGCTCGAAGATCGCGCCGCATGGCAGGCCATGGGCTGCAGTGTGCCGCGCATCGCCGTGAATATCTCGCCTGCACGTCTTGCCGATCCAGCTCTGCTGGACAAGCTGCGGCGGCTCGCCATTCCGCCGGGCGCCATCGTCTTCGAGCTGGTGGAAACGATCTTCCTCGACGATTGCGATGAGAAATTCCTCGCCAATATCGACCTCATCAAGCAGATGGGCATCGATATCGAGATTGACGACTTCGGTTCCGGCCATGCCTCGCTCATCGGCCTCGTGCGACTGAAACCGAAGCGGCTGAAAATCGACCGCCAGCTCGTCACCGATGTCGTGGAATCGGCTGAGCAAAGGCGTGTGGTCGGATCGATCGTCGAAATCGCCAAGGCTCTCGGTGTGGAAGTGATCGCCGAAGGGGTGGAGACCGAAGCTCATGCCGTGACGCTGTCATGGCTCGGCTGCGACAGCCTGCAGGGCTTTGCGCTCGGCTATCCCTCGAGCGCCGCCGATACGGGGCACCTTCTTGCACCAACCGGCCACAACGGCAAATCGCGCAGTGTGGCCGGCTGAGATTTCTCAGACCGTATAAATGTAATCGATGAATGGAAGAGAACCGATCTCGGTTGCGAATGGCCCAGTTGTTGAATGCGTCGATGCAATTCTCAATGCGCCGAGACGGCACGCCTTGGGTGCGTGCCGTAGTTTTCAGGTCGTGCGGAAGCGACCCCGGATCTGGCTCATGTAGAAGTCGCCAGGAGAAGCAGCTGCGGCGAGTCCGACGACGATGCCTTCAGGGACATCTTCGTAATGACGGCGTTGGCCGTTGGTCAGATAGAGCGTGAGGTGTCGAGTCTCGCGCTTGTAATCGATCGCTTCAATGAGTTTGGACTGCAGTCTAGTTTCCATGCGGTACTCCCCGAAGTGTTTAGCGCGAGAGAAGTGGCTGCTGGATCCGACGAGCGGTTCAAGACAGCGTCAAAGCTAATCCCTGGCCGATTCAAGTCAAGGATCGAAAGAGCTTGGCCGCACCTATTTTGAGTTAAATGCGTCTGAAGTTTGACGCGCTAAATTAGCCCGAAAGCATTATGACGATTAAGCGCAACCTGCAGCGGAACAATGCTCCTTCAGCGAGCGTTCAGAGCGTTTCGTCCGGCCTTGAAATGGGCATGTCCTTGCGGGTGATTCTGCCGGCGGGACGGTCAGGACCTTGCCGGGCTGCTCAACGACATGCCCAAGGTGCAGCTCGTTGCCAGCGCGAAGTGATCAGGCGCGTCGCCAGAAGATGAGTTCCGGCACCTGCCAGGAGGGATTGGGCGCGGGCAACCAGGTCTTAGGGGAAAAATAATCCTTCGTGCGGCGTTGTTGGGCGGAGGTCTCCTGAAGCAGGAGCGTGAAGTTGAAGGCGCCCGGCCGCGAATATTCCTGAGTGAAGTTGATGAGGGCACCGAAGCCTTCCTCCTTCACATCCCTGAGATTGCGGATTGCTGCCAGCGCATCATGGAAATCCAGCCACGCCGGCTGCGTCAGCATGGTTTCGAAGACGCGCAATATGCTCGGATCCAGCTGTCCGTTGCTGTCGGTCGCGGGACCGACGAGCTTCACGCGCATGCTCGTAATCGTGCCTCTGCCATTGCCGCGAACGACGAGGAAGAGCGAGCTGACGACGTGTTCCTTCTCCTTCTTATAGATATGTTCGTAAGAGCATTCGAACGTATCGGAATTGAAGGCCGTTTCCGTCCATTCGCTGGTTTCCACACCGGCTGAGCGCAGCGCCTCGCACATGGCCGGACCGGAAATGCGCCAGGTTCGCAGGAAAACGCTCGCAAGAGCCGGCTGCGGCTGCTCGAACATGCGCGGCGGGATCTTGATACTGACGGGCTCGGTCCGGCGGAAGACCTTGGGCGGCGGGGGAGGCGGGGGTGCCTCGGGCGGGAAAAGCTCTATGCCGAAGTGGTGAGCCAGCGATTTCAAGTGACGCATGTCATTCGACAGCAGGACGGTTGCTGCGACAATCGAAAAGGAGAGAACGATCAGCAGCCACATGACGGCGCGGCCCTTTCGCGGCTGCGGCGCCAGTTTCATGTTCTGATCGGACGATGGCATCGTCAGTTCGCGAGACCTCGGACAACGGAAGTCATCATTTATAAGGCTCGCGCCGATGTGGCAATCGATCTCGACCGGAGCGTGACATATTCGATTTAAAGCCACGCCGGAAAAATATCGAAGCGCGTTAAGCCGCGATGCGACGGTAATGTTTTCTGATCCGGTCGATGTAATACTGACCCGGCGAGGGTGCCGTCACCATCGTATTGACGTCGTCGGCCGGTACGCCTTCGAACAGGCGCTCTTCGCCGTTGCGGAAGCAGATGCGCAGGCGCCCATCCTCCTGGCTGAAATAGACGTTCTGGATAATCCTGGATTTGACTGGAACTTCGTGCATTGTTTTTGCCCCTGTTTCGTTTTGAGGCACTTTAGAAGTAAGGATGCGAAGATACCGTCAAGGCGTATGGTAAAGATTGTTTTCTGCTTGAAGAGCGGCAGTCTAAAAAATCGCGTTTCAATAAAATTGTACAGATCAGTTTAAAAACCCTGCAAATACCGGCATGTAGAGTGATCCTCATGAAAGCGGCCGGGCATGGACAGATGCGACCGGCGCTGCGGCCAGGCAGACATCGCCCGGCCGACTGGAAAACGGGGACTTCAAGATGAGCAGACTTTTTCTCGCCGCGACGCTCGCAATCACTGTATCGACTGCAAGCCAGCCGGCTTTTGCTTTTGGCCCGGGTGGTTTCGGCCGCGATCTCATGTACACGTCGGCCATCGGCCACATGCCGGAGGAGCCGTTGACCACGAGCGCCGGCTTCGTTCGCCCGAATGTTCCTTTCGCTCTACACGCTCCGGCTCAGGTCGAGAGCGAGGGATATAAGCTGAAAGCCTATTCGCGCCAGCTGACCATCGCCGTCGGCTTCGTTTTCGACCACGTTCTGACCCAGGCTGCCCAGACCATCGGTGCTGCCGAAGCATTGGGTCCGCTTCTGCGCTGAAGCTTAAATACTTGATGCTGCCGTCTTTCGATTTGCGCCCGCCGGAAGCATCTTGCGGGCGCAGTAATTTTCTTGAGATTGCAATTACATTGTTTCATGGTAATGCGGGGTTGAAGTTCTTTTGCATTGTATTGAAAAACGACGACACGCATCGTTCAAGCCGTGAACGCGAGTTCATCATGACCGGTCTGAGTACACTGACAATCGACTTGACGATTGCTGGGTGGATAGCGGAATGGACTTGCGGGTCTCAATCTGGGAAGGTTGCATGAATTCGGAATTTGCCGTTCGTTCCATGCGGCCCGGCGAACTGGAGCTTGCGCTGGAATGGGCACGTCAGGAGGGCTGGAATCCAGGCCTCGACGATGCGATCGCATTCCATGAAGCTGATCCTTCCGGATTTTTCGTTGGCGCCATCGGTGAAGTGCCGGTCGGCTCCATTTCGGTCGTCAAATATGGCGATACCTTCGCCTTCCTCGGTCTTTACATCGTGCATCCCGATTTCCGTGGCCGGGGTTTCGGCAAGGCGATCTGGAACGCCGGCATCGCTTCGGCCGGAGACCGTACGATCGGCCTCGATGGCGTTGCTGCCCAGCAGGAAGCCTATCGCAAAGCCGGTTTCGAAGCCGCTTACACGACAATCCGCTATGGCGGCGTGCCGACATCGGTGCCGCAGGCGCTGCTCGTCGCGCAGCCGGTTCCCGATGCGCGACTTGAAGGCCTTGTGCGTTACGACAGCGGTATCTTCCCGCAGCCTCGTGCGGCTTTCCTTGCCGCCTGGTGCACGGGCCGCAAGGGGCGCAGTTCGGTCGTCGTGCGCAAGAGCGGCAAGATCCGCGGTTACGGCACGATCCGCCGCTGTTATGAAGGCTATAAGATCGGTCCGCTTTTCGCTAGTGATGCGGACAGTGCCGCCGCCCTTTTGGCCGGCCTCATCCCCCAGGCGCACGGCGCGTCGATCTTTATCGATATCCCCGCCGCCAATGCCGAGGCGATCTCGCTGGCGGAAAGCGTCGGGCTCGAGCCGGTCATGGAGACTGCGCGCATGTATCGCGGTCCGGCCCCGGAAATCCCGCTGAAGAACGTCTATGGCGTGACGACGCTGGAGCTTGGTTAGTCGACAGGCGAAGCGGGCACCGTGGCTGCAGAAGCCTTCGGGCGTCCCTTTTCGGCGATGGCGATGCCGCCGAGCGTCAGCACGAGCGCAATCATGTGGAAAAGCTGCAGCGTTTCGCCGAGCAGGGCGACGGAAAGCAGCGTGCCGAAAACCGGGACGAGGTTGATGAACAGGCCGGCGCGATTGGCGCCGATTTCCTCGACGCCTCTGATATAAAGTATCTGCGCCAGCAGGGAAGCGAAGATCGCCGTGTAGAAGGCAATCGCCCAGCCTTCTGCGTCAGGCCATTGGGCCGCGCCGCGGGAGGCTTCCCACAAGAGCAAGGGCAGGGCGGTAAGGGCCGCGCCGAGAGCTGGGATTGCCATCAGCGTGCGCCAGTCGACGACAGGCTTCCAGCGCAGGAAGATCGTATAGACGGCATAGGCGGCGACGGCGATCAGCATCAGCGCATCGCCGCGGTTCAGGCTGAGCTGCAGCAGGGTGACGAGATCGCCATGGGCCGCCGTCAGCCCCACGCCGACAAGCGTCATGCCGAAACCGACGACCTGGGCCAGCGAAACCCCGGTGCGGAAAAAGACGAAATTCAGCAGGAAGATCAGCATGGGAATGCCGGCCTGCTCGATGGCGACGTTGATCGCTGTCGTGTACTGCACTGCCGAATAGAGCATGGCGTTGAAGGTCGTGTAGCCGATCACGCCATAGAAGAAGAGGAGGGGCAGGTTTTTGCGCACCACCGGCCAGTCCTTCTTCAACTGCGGCAGCGAGACGGCGGCAATCAGCGCGACGGCCAGGAACCAGCGCAGGAAGGTCAGCATCATCGGGCTGACGTGGCCGAGCGCCAGCTTGCCTGCAACGGCATTGCCGCCCCAGCAGAGAGTTGCAATAACGAGGCAGATATAGGCTGTGGCTTGCAAAGGGGTGGTCTTCCCGTCTCTGTCGTCTTTGGGTCGTCTCTGGCAGGCTTTTATGACCGGGCTTAGCCTGCCGGCGGCTGATTTGTCACGTAAAAAGCCGAATCTGCTGTGACAACAGGGTCGCTTTCCCAAAAACAAAGCTTTATAGATGCGCGGGTTTGAGCAGGTGTGCGGTTCTCCGCCGGTAACAGGAAGAGTTTGATGACGAACGTGGTCGTGGTCGGTTCGCAATGGGGCGACGAAGGCAAGGGCAAGATTGTCGATTGGCTTTCGGAACGCGCTGACATCGTTGTGCGCTATCAGGGCGGACACAATGCCGGCCATACGCTCGTCATCGACGGCACGAGCTACAAGCTTTCGCTCTTGCCTTCCGGCGTCGTGCGCCCCGGCAAGATGGCCGTCATCGGCAATGGTGTCGTGGTCGATCCGCATGCGCTGATCGCGGAGATCGGCCGGCTGGAAGCGCAGGGCGTGAAGGTCACGCCGGACAATCTGCGCATCGCCGACAACGCGACCCTCATCCTTTCCCTGCACCGCGAACTCGATGCCTATCGCGAAGACGCTGCCTCCAACAGCGGCACCAAGATTGGCACGACCCGCCGTGGTATCGGCCCGGCCTATGAAGACAAGGTCGGCCGCCGCGCCATCCGCGTCATGGATCTCGCCGACCTCGAAGCCCTGCCGGGCAAGGTCGATCGTATCCTGACCCATCACAATGCGTTGCGTCGCGGCCTCGGCGTTGCCGAAGTCAGCCACCAGACGATCATGGACGAACTGACGTCGATCGCCGACCGCGTTCTGCCCTTCCGCGATACGGTCTGGCTGTTCCTCGACAAGCAGCGCCGCAAGGGCGCCCGTATCCTTTTCGAAGGTGCGCAGGGCAGCCTGCTCGATATCGATCACGGCACCTATCCCTTCGTGACCTCGTCCAACACCGTGGCCGGTCAGGCCGCTGCGGGTTCGGGCATGGGTCCGGGTTCGCTCGGCTATATCCTCGGCATCACCAAGGCCTATACGACGCGCGTCGGCGAAGGTCCGTTCCCGACCGAGCTGACGGACGAGATCGGTCAGTTCCTCGGCGAGAAGGGCCATGAATTCGGCACGGTGACGGGCCGCAAGCGCCGTTGCGGCTGGTTCGACGCCGCGCTCGTGCGCCAGTCGGTCGCCACCAACGGCATCAGCGGGATTGCGTTGACAAAGCTCGATGTGCTCGATGGCCTTGATGAATTGAAGATCTGCGTCGGCTACATGCTCGATGGCGAACAGATCGACCATCTTCCGGCAAGCCAGGCGGCGCAAGCTCGAGTGGAGCCGATCTATGTCACGCTGGAAGGCTGGAAGGAATCGACGGTCGGCGCCCGCAGCTGGGCGGATCTGCCGGCGCAGGCGATCAAATATGTTCGCCAGGTCGAAGAGCTGATCGGGGCGCCTGTCGCGCTTCTTTCCACAAGTCCTGAGCGTGACGACACCATACTTGTGACCGATCCGTTTGAGGATTAATGTCGCGGGTCACCTAGGGCGACCGTTCGGGAGTGTGCCGGACTTCTTGAGAAAGTACTGATGGCGGATTTTATTGCAGTTATTCGGCGGGCAGTCGACGGCCTGTCTGAAAATACGCCCGAGATGCGGGTGAAGGTCTACGAGCGTGCGCGCGGCGCTGTGCAGCGGCAGCTCGAGAACATGAAGCCGCGTCCGCCGGAAGCCATGCTGCAACGCCAGCTTGACAAGCTCGAGGCCGCAATCCGTGAAGTCGAGGCCGAGCATGCAGAAGCCACTGATGTCGAAGAGCCGGTCGCAGCCGCTCCGGAGCCAGAGGTCCATCAAGAGCCGGCTCTAGAGCACGAGCCTGTCGCAGAGCCTGTTGCCGAAGCCTCTGCCGATGAAAGCCATGAGCAGCAGGAAGCAGAACATCCCGCCCGCGAGCAGCCGCCCGCCGAACCGGAAGAGGTCGTTCATGCGGCCGCTTCCGCCGAAGAGGTGGTGCCCGAGCATGCCGAGTGGCATCCGCCTCATGAGGAAGAGGCCCCCGCAGAGGAATGGCGTGCGCCGGAGCAAGCAGACGTTCATGCCGAGCCCGAGCGCCCTCATGGGCCTGCAGAAGAGCACTATCCGGAAGAGCAGCAGCCCGAAGAGGTCGCTGCCGAGCCGGTAGCCGAAACCGTTCATGAAGTGGAAGAAGAGCTTCGGCACGAAGAGGTTCAACAGGCGGTTCCACGCGGCATGGAGCGTGCGTCGAACCGGCTCGTAGAGCCGATGGCCGATTTCGAGCCGCAGCCGCAAGTCGAGGAATTCGTCGAGCATACACGCGAGGAGCCGCTTGTTGCGGATGCGGCGGCGCATTTCGATCGCATGTGGTCCGAACCGGCTGCGGAAACACCGGCCCCTGCGCCACAGGAAGCCGAGACCGAATGGGCACGCGAAGAACTCCAGTCCTATGCCGAGGCTGTGCCTGCCGTTCCCGCCGATGCTTCGGCACGCGCTTTCGATGAGGTCATCTCGACGCTCGGAAACAGCGCTTCGCCGGCCGTCATGCCGGCAGCCAAGGAGAATTTCTCCTGGGAAGCGGCCGCTTTCGACGACCTGCCGCCGATCGAGGCCGGCACGGACAAGAAA
>Ga0102589_1005606_pt1 | contig 10836 bp, 9 predicted proteins | sample AraplaMF_Col_mLB_FD_76858 | JGI IMG/M metagenome (GOLD analysis project Ga0102589, IMG submission 76858) | Arabidopsis root microbial communities from the University of North Carolina, USA - plate scrape MF_Col_mLB | ecosystem: Host-associated > Plants > Roots > Endosphere | place: USA... | reverse complement strand
CAGTTGCTACCCATGTTGCGGAGCATGTAGATGAGGACGGTCTTGCTAAAATCATGCGCCAATTAAATATAATCTAAGAAATTAAAAGAGGAGCAACTAGTTGGAGGTATTACCTTAGCTAGTTGCTTTTTTATTTGGTAAATTTCATTTAGTGTCTATGTTCGTTCTTACTAATTTTAGCTGTACACCTTTATTAGTGAAATGAGTGATCGTATCTTTAGAGAGTCCGTAATCTGTGATCATCATATTTACCTCATCTACTGTACAAACTTGAATAGCAACATCTTTATCAAATTTTGAAGAGTCGGCTGCTACATATACGGCTTGGGAAATATTTATAATTTGTTTGCGAGTGATAGCCTCTTCTAGATTGAAATCTGAAATTCCTTTTTCAATCGATACACCACTAGCACAAATAAACGCTTTATTAATATTAAGGTGATCGAAGCGGAAGAGAAAATCATTAGACGTTACAGATTTTTCGGAATGACGAACTTTACCGCCGATAATAATCACTTCGACATTGGAGCCAATTAAATCAAAGGCTATGGGAAGGGAGTTTGTAATAACGGTCAATTTTTCTTTCTCTAATAAAAATGGTGTCATTTGATATGTGGTCGTTCCACTATCTAAAAAAATACACTCCCCATCTTGTACTAAAGAAGCGCAAGCTTTTGCAATCGCGATTTTTTCTGGTAACTGTTCATGGAATCGGTTATCCATTAACCCCTCGGCAGGTTCGATATATTTAACACCGCCATAAAACTTCTCTATTTTCTTATCTTGCACAAGCTGTTGAATATCACGACGGATTGTTTCCATTGATACATTGAACTCTTTTGTTAACGTTACTAATTTTACTACCTTATGTTTTCGGACAAATTGCAAAATATGTTGTTGCCTTTCTATTGTATACATTTCATCACCTCTATTAAATAATAATCAAAATGATTGTAACTTTGTCAACAGTTGGTCAAGATTTACTCAAAATTTACACAAGTCCACAATTTCCTTTACAAATTGTTCCTATACTAAGCTTAAGAACTTAAGAGAGGTGAACGATTTGTTAGAACTAAAAAATATCTCGAAAAACTATAAAAATAAAAAAGTTTTAATGAATATAAATTTAAACATTCAATCGGGTGAGATAGTTTCGTTGCTAGGACCGAGTGGCTGTGGAAAAACAACTTTGCTCAATATTATTTTAGGTCTTACTCAACAAACGAATGGACAGCTTTTCTACAATGGACAAGATATCTCGAAACAATCTATGCAAGATCGAGGGTTTAATATTGTTTTCCAAGACTTTGCGTTGTTTCCGCATTTAAATGCGTATGACAACATCGTGTATGGTTTGAAAAACAAAAAAGAAGCAATGTCAAAAATGGAGGTCCAGGAATATATTGACTTTTTAGAACTGACCCCGCATTTGCATAAAAAGATTCATGAGTTGTCAGGTGGACAAAAACAACGTGTCTCTATAGCTAGAACACTTGTGATGCAACCTAAAATTTTATTGCTGGATGAACCATTAAGTGCGCTTGATGGCGTGATAAAAGAATCAATTAAGGAGCGTATTCAATCTATTGCTCGCCAATTTAATTTAACGACAATTATTGTAACGCATGATCCAGAGGAGGCTCTCACACTATCAGATAAAGTGCTAATTATTAATGAGGGAACTGTTTCGCAATTTGGAACGCCTCAAGAAATATTAAATACACCAGAAAACCAATTTGTTGAAGATTTTATATTAAGACAGCTTCATATAAAACGTCATAACATATATCAACTATTTGGAGAATTGTATGCTTAAAACAAATAAAATAATGAAATTGATTTTTCTACCGATTATTTTCTTTTTTGTATTCTTTTTAATTGTTCCGTTACTGTATATGTTTTGGCAGTCTTTAAAAAAGGGAAAGTCCATCACCATTCAAAACTATGTGGAAACATTGCAAAATGTGGAGATTCGTGATGCGTTTTTAAATAGTTTTCAAGTCTCTTTAATAGCAGCTTTGATCACGACAATTTTGGCTTTTTTATTGGCCTATGCTGTTCATTTTACAACGATGCATCGCTTTACAAAAAAGCTTGTCCAAGTGGGTATTACATTACCAATGTTATTGCCAACCATAACATATGGCTTTGTGCTGATTTATACCTTTGGCAATCAAGGGATTATTACGAAGATACTTGGTCAGCCTTTGTTTTCGGTATATGGGTTTCATGGTTTGTTAATTGGTTATGTACTTTATACATTGCCCGTTGCCTTTATATTAATGCAAAATTCTATGCAATACATTGATAAACGTTTTCTGCTAGTTTCCATGCTGATGCATGATCGTCCATACCGAAGATTTTATCATACAGTATTTCGGCCGATGCTAGGAACGATTGGCGGGGCATTCATATTATCGTTTGTTTTAAGTTTTACAGATTTCGGGATACCTGCCTCAGTTGGTGGTAGCTACAAAGTTATTGCAACTGAGCTATATCAAGCGATGCTTGGCTCTATTATACATTTCGAGAGAGGTGCAGTGATTTCGATTTTAATGTTAGTGCCTGCGGTGCTAGGAGTTGTTATGTTAACGGTTTTAGAACGGTTTAATTTTCAATATAAGCAAGTTTCTAAAAGTGACCTCGTTGTCCACCGTTTACGTGACTTGATGTTTACTGCTTTCTCATTTGTCTGTGTAGGTGCAGTGTTAATCATGTTTTCAACAATATTTATAGTACCTTTTACGAAAGGTTATCCATATGATTTCAGCTTTACATTTGAGCATGTAAAAAACGTACTGGCTGAACAGGGCTTGAAGCAAGTCTATGTGAATTCGCTCATAGTGGCTGTTTTGACGGCTGTTTTAGGTGTAGGTGTAGCTTTTGTGTCTGCTCTATTAAATGTACGTACACCGCTTAAAGGAAAGAAAAGTATAGATTTTGCTTCAATGATTACGAATACTGTACCAGGCATGGTACTTGGTCTTTCTTACTTGTTTTTCTTTAATGGGAGTTCCTTAAAAGGGACTTTCCTCATCATTATTGCGTGTAATGTCGTTCACTTCTTTACAACACCGTATTTAATGGCTAAAAATTCGTTGCAAAAAATGGATCCGACATGGGAAGTAACAGCAGAGCTATTAAAAGATTCGTGGTTAAAAACTGTCATTCGCGTTATTTTACCGAATATCAGACCTACAATTTATCAAATGTTTAGCTATTATTTTTTAAATGCCATGGTGACTGTTAGTGGGGTAATTTTCCTTGTCAGTACGAAAACGATGCTTGTATCGACACGTATAAAAGAACTTCAACATTTCGCAAAGTATACAGATATTTTTGTTCTATCGATTTTTATTTTATGTACAAACCTCATTGTGAAATTAGGTTGTGACTATATAGCAACACCTAAAGAAAAAACAAAGGAGCATAAAGATGAAAAAATCAACAGTAATGATGTTAGGTACAGTTAGCTCGGCAATTGTTTTGGCTGCATGTGGAGGAGCGGAAGCGGGTTCGAAAGATCAAGTCATAATTTATTCAAATGCGGATGATGAAGCTATTGACGTCATGGAAGCAACATTAGATAACAAGGGGTATAAAGATAAATATTTAATCCAATCATTCGGAACGTCTGAACTGGGTGGGAAAATAATGGCGGAGGGGAAAGACATTGAGGCGGATGTCGTAACAACGGCTTCATATTTTATTGAAAGTGCGCAAAAATCTAAATCGATGTTTGTAGACTTGTCTTCTGATTTAAAGCCTTTAGATGATGGTTCTACATTTGCGTTACCGATTTTAGGAAATATTGGCTCGATTTTTATTAATACGGATTTATTAAAACAAAAAGATTTGCCAGTTCCAACATCTATAAAGGACTTAACAAACTCTGCCTATAAAGATTTATTGTCGTTTCCTAATATTCTAGACTCGTCAACAGGTTGGTTGTTAGTGCAGGCCATTATTAATGAGTATGGAGAAAAAGAGGGCAAACAAGTATTAGCTGATTTGATCAAAAATGCTGGACCGCATATCGAAAGCTCAGGCTCTGGACCTATTAAAAAAGTAAAAACGGGCGAAGTGGCTGTAGGGTTTGGTCTACGTATTCAAGCAATCGATGCTAAAAAAGAAGGGCTACCGATTGATTATATCGATCCGATAGAAGGTAACTTTACATTAACAGAATCAGTGGCTGTAGTAGATAAAGAGGGGGATGAAGCGTTAGCACGCGAAATAGCCAAAGTAATAGCAACGGAGGCCCGCCCTGATTTCTTGAAGCAATATCCTGTAGCGCTTTATGAAGGTGAGCAAGTAAATGATGAGCATGTACCTAAACATTTGAAGAAGTGGGACACAACATTAACGGTAGATCTATTAGAAAAACATCAAGCTTTCTTTAAAGAAGCGCAAAAATAAGGAGATATTAATTATATGAACAACTATAAATTGTTAACGCCAGGACCTTTAACGACAACTGCAACAGTAAAACAAGAGATGTTAAAGGATCGTTGTACATGGGATGATGATTATAAAAGTGTCACACAAACAATACGTAAGCAGCTTTTAGAGTTAGCGCAAGTGACAGAAACAGATTATACAACTGTTCTTATGCAGGGGAGTGGTAGTTTTGTTGTAGAATCTGTGTTAACAACCGCTATTGGTGAGGAAGATAAAGTCCTTATCATTACAAATGGTGCTTACGGTGAACGCATTGTTGAAATGGCGAAAGTGCTTAAACTACAGCATACGGTCTTTAGTGTTCCTTATAATGAACAACCGTCACCACACGAAGTGAAATCGCTGTTGGAAAATGACTCAACAATAACGCATGTTGCTATTGTTCATTGTGAGACGACGACTGGCATTATAAATCCTATTCATGAAATAGGAGGGGTTGTGAAAGGGTTGGATAAAACGTTTATCGTTGATGCAATGAGTAGCTTCGGTGGCGTACCAATGGATTTAGCAGCATTAGGAATTGATTATTTAATTAGCAGTGCCAATAAATGTATCCAAGGAGTACCTGGGTTTGGGTTTGTTATCGCGAAGATTGAGGAATTAGAAAAGTGTAAAGGGCAAGCTAGAAGCGTTGCATTAGATTTATATAATCAGTGGGACGTGATGAAACTAGATGGGAAATGGCGTTTTACATCACCTACACATGTAGTGGCAGCTTTTGCAAAGGCATTAGAGGAGCTTGCGGAAGAAGGTGGAATACGTGCTCGTTACGAACGATATGCGAATAATAATCGTATACTTCGTTCTCAATTACAAGCACTTGGGTTTAATGTCTATATTTCAGAGAGGTTACAATCACCTATTATTACAACGTTTTTATTCCCTTATGAAGGGTTCTCCTTCGATCATTTTTATAATGCGATGAAAAAAGCAGGATTTGTCATTTATCCTGGGAAACTAACAGATGTGGATACATTCCGAATTGGCAATATTGGAGATATTCATGAAGATGATATGAAGACATTATGTAAGGTTATCGAAAATTATATGGTGGTGATAAAAAAATGAAGATTGAAGCGGTTATTTTAGATTGGGCAGGTACAACTGTTGATTTTGGTTGCTTTGCTCCAGTAAATGTTTTTCTTACAGTTTTTGAAGATGCGGGAATCCCAGTTACGTTAGAGGAAGCGCGTAAACCTATGGGCATGTTGAAAATTGATCATATTCGTACAATGCTTGAAATGCCAAGAATTCGTGAGGCGTGGAACGAAAAGTATGAACGAGATTTTACGGAAGAGGATGTTCACGCTTTATATATGCAGTTTGAATCAAAGTTAATGGAATCATTAGCGACTTACACTGATCCAATCCAGTATGTGAAAGAAACGATCCAGCAATTAAAAATAGAGGGTATTCGCATCGGTTCTACGACGGGATATACAGACTTGATGATGGAAGTAGTGACTCAACATGCAGCTGCAAAAGGATATGAACCTGATTTTTTAGTAACGCCTACTCGAGTAGGAGATAAAGGGCGCCCATACCCATATATGATTTTTAAAAATATGGAGGCCTTAGGTATTAAGGCAACGAAGCAAGTTGTGAAGGTTGGTGATACAATTTCAGATATTCAAGAGGCTCTAAATGCAGGTGTATGGGCTGTTGGTGTTATTATTGGAAGCTCTGAAATGGGATTATCCGAAGAAGAGTATATGGCTTTATCTGAAGAAGAGCAGCAATTTGCTATTGAAAAAACAGCAAGAATATTTAAAGAAACAGGTGCACATTATACGATTCGAACGATGAAAGAGCTCCCTGCACTGTTGGAAAAAATTAATGAGCGTTTAGAACGAGGAATCGTAATGGCCTAAAGCCTCTGACGGATGTTAGACTGATCCCAAAGTTAAAGTGTTAGGTGAATTTCATTACGAGGCTAAAAGTAAGTAACCCCTGCAGATTAAAATAACAGCAGGGGTTTGTTTTCTTTTTGTGCGCCTAATCGCGCTCGTATGGTGTAGAATCTGGGATTTCCGCAAATGGATTTTTTTCATTGATGCGATCGTAAAACATAATGCCGTTAAGGTGGTCTAATTCGTGTTGGAAGGCTATAGCAGGCATTCCTTTCAGGCGCATTTTTTTCTCTTCACCGTCAACAGTTTTAAATTTAACTGTAACACGAGCATGACGTGGTACATAGCCTGGAACATTGCGATCTACAGAAAGGCAGCCCTCACCCGTTTCGAGGTATGTGTTTTCTACAGAGTGGCTAACGATTTTTGGATTGATAGCTACAAAACTTAATTGTTCGCCGTTGTCATCTGTTAAATGAAGGGCAAACATTCGATGTAGGCTGTTTACTTGATTGGCAGCTAAACCAATGCCGCCACGTAAATTATATTTATCTGCAAGTTCAGGATCTTGGCTGTTTATTAAGTATTGAAGCATGTCTTCTGCAAGCTGCTTTACTTCATCAGTTAAAGGGAATTTGACCTCCTCAGCTTTTGTGCGTAAAGTCGGATGACCTTCGCGAATAATATCATCCATTAAAATCATATATGAATCTTCCTTTCAACTTTGTAGTGCTTACTTATAAGTATACATCACGTCTTAAAACAATCACATGAAAAAAGACCTTATTTGAATATACTTAAAAAATTTTTCAATAGCTATTAGATTGTCTGAAACTGGGCATTCTACTATTGGTAATCATGTAGGAGAACGTAATAATTGAGTACCTTTAATATGTTGTTATAATACAGAAAATATTAATTTGTGGTACAGTGTGCAACAGAGTTGTTTAATTATTATTTTAGAAAAAATCTTTGTTTGTACGCGTAATATATGATTGACCGACAGTATTTTATTCAGTATACTGAGTGCAAAGAATAAGTTGTACTAGTTGAAACAGTGATTTATTTTAATACAGCTGAAAGGGAGATGTGACAAATGGGCAAGAAAAACAATAATATTTTTGATGCAAAACAAACGCTAACTGAAATCGAAGATAAGTTTGAAATGTTTCAAATTTTGAATGAAGAAGGCGAAATTATAAATGATGAGGCAGACCCAAAATTATCTGATGAGGAGCTAGTTGAGTTAATGACGCGTATGGTTTATACACGTATTTTAGACCAACGTTCAATTTCTCTTAACCGTCAAGGTCGATTAGGCTTCTATGCTCCAACGGCTGGGCAAGAAGCTTCACAACTTGCTTCACATTTTGCTTTAGAAAAAGAAGATTGGATTTTACCAGGTTACCGTGATGTACCACAAATCGTATGGCATGGTTTACCTTTAGATAAAGCGTTTTTATTCTCACGTGGTCATTTTATGGGGAACCAAGTTCCTGAGGGTGTAAACGTATTAGCACCTCAAATCATTATCGGTGCACAATATATTCAAGCGGCAGGTGTAGCGCTTGGTATTCAAAAACGCGGTAAAAAGGCTGTGGCAGTAACTTATACAGGTGATGGTGGTTCATCGCAAGGGGATTTCTATGAAGGGATTAACTTTGCAGGTGCATTTAAATCACCAGCCATCTTCATTGTACAAAATAACCAATTTGCTATTTCGACACCTCGTGAATTACAAACGGCTGCGAAAACAATTGCTCAAAAAGGTGTAGCAGCGGGCTTACCGAGTATTTTAGTAGATGGAATGGATGCGCTAGCAGTTTACGTAGCAACACGTGATGCACGTGAGCGCGCAGTTAATGGCGAAGGCCCAACTTTAATTGAAACAATGTGCTATCGCTATGGTCCTCATACAATGGCAGGGGATGACCCAACGCGTTACCGTACATCAGATACAGATAATGAATGGGCACAAAAAGACCCTCTTGTACGCTTCCGTAAATACCTTGAGGCGAAAGGTCTATGGGATGAGCACAAAGAAGAGGCTGTTATTGAGCGTGCAAAAGAAGAAATTAAAGAAGCGATCAAAAAAGCTGATGCTGCTCCAAAACAAAAAGTAACAGAGTTAATGGAAAACATGTATAAAGGCGAAATGCCATCTAATTTAAAAGAACAGTATGAAATCTACAAAGAGAAGGAGTCGAAATAACCTATGGCACAAATGACGATGATTCAAGCAATTACAGATGCACTTCGCACAGAATTAAAGAATGATGATAACGTTCTTGTATTCGGAGAAGATGTAGGTGTCAACGGTGGGGTGTTCCGCGCAACTGAAGGCCTACAAAAAGAATTTGGTGTTGACCGTGTATTCGATACACCATTAGCAGAATCAGGTATAGGTGGCTTAGCAGTCGGTCTTTCTCTACAAGGTTTCCGTCCGGTTCCTGAAATCCAGTTCTTCGGCTTCGTTTATGAAGTAATGGACTCAATCAGTGGTCAATTAGCACGTATGAGCTATCGTAGCGGTGGTGTTTATAATGCACCAGTAACAATTCGTTCTCCGTTTGGTGGGGGCGTGCATACACCTGAAATGCACTCTGATAGCTTAGAAAGCTTAATGACAGCACAACCAGGTTTAACGGTTGTTGTCCCATCAACACCATACGATGCTAAAGGTTTACTTATTTCGTCTATTCGAAATGATAACCCAGTCATTTTCTTAGAGCATTTAAAATTATATCGTTCATTCCGTGAAGAGGTACCTGAGGAAGCATACGAAATTCCACTAGGTAAGGCGGATGTAAAACGCGAAGGTAAAGATTTAACAATTATTTCCTACGGTTTAATGGTTCACGAAAGCTTAAAGGCAGCAGAGGAGCTAGAAAAAGAAGGTCACTCTGTAGAAGTAATTGATTTACGTACAATCCAACCAATTGATATTGAAACAATTATTGCGTCCGTTGAAAAAACAGGTCGTGCAATCGTTGTACAAGAGGCTCAAAAACAAGCAGGTATTGCTGCGAACGTAGTGGCTGAAATTACAGAGCGCGCGATTTTAAGTTTAGAAGCACCTGTACTTCGTGTGGCTGCACCAGATACTGTGTACCCATTCCCACAAGCTGAAGGTGTTTGGTTACCGAACTATAAAGATGTAATGGAAACAGCGAAAAAAGTTTTAACATTCTAATGTAACTTCTAAACTTGAAGGACAGCAAATAGAAAGGATGGGTACACATGGCATTTGAATTTAGATTACCGGATATTGGCGAGGGTATTCACGAAGGCGAAATCGTTAAATGGTTCGTTAAAGCTGGAGATACAGTAAAAGAAGACGACATTCTTTGTGAAGTACAAAATGATAAAGCAGTAGTAGAGATTCCTTCTCCAGTTGAAGGGACAGTAGAGGAAGTTTTAGTAGGAGAAGGCACAGTAGCAGTTGTTGGAGATGTCTTAATCCGCCTTGATGCACCTGGCTATGAAGATTTAAAGCTAAAAGGTGATGACCATGCTGAAGCTAAAACAGAGGCTCAAGTTCAAGCGACAGCTGAGTATGGTAAGGAAGTAGTAAAGGCACCTGTTGAAGATGAGCAGGCTCCAGAGAAAGCTCCTGAAAAGACTGAAGCTGTTGCGGTAGCTGAAAATAATAAGCGTATCATTGCAATGCCTTCAGTACGTAAATTTGCACGAGACAATGATGTGAATATTCGTGAAGTTAAAGGTACAGGCAAAAATGGTCGTATTTTAAAACAAGATATTGAGAATTTCCTAAAAGGTGGAGGCGTTGTAGAGGCTGAAGCAGCAGCACCAGTGGCTAATGAAGAAGCTGTGCAGCAAGAAACGACTACACAAGCAGCGCCAGTAGTCCTAGAAGGTGAATTCCCAGAAACACGTGAGAAAATGTCGGGCATTCGAAAAGCGATTGCAAAAGCGATGGTTCACTCGAAACAAACAGCTCCACATGTTACACTAATGGATGAAGTCGATGTAACAGCTCTAGTAGCACATCGCAAAAAGTTCAAAGATATCGCTGCTGAAAAAGGTGTTAAATTAACGTACTTACCATACGTAGTTAAAGCGCTTATTTCAACTTTACGCGAATTCCCAGAATTTAACCGCTCATTAGATGATGCAACACAAGAAATTATTCAGAAGCATTATTACAATATAGGTATTGCAGCAGATACAGAAAAAGGCTTACTAGTACCAGTTATTAAGCACGCCGATCGTAAATCTGTTTTTGCAGTATCAAATGAAATTAATGAATTAGCGACTAAAGCTCGTGAAAGCAAGCTTGCACCACATGAAATGAAGGGCGCTTCGATGTCGATTACGAATATCGGCTCTGCAGGAGGACAATGGTTTACTCCGGTAATTAATCATCCTGAAGTAGCGATTCTAGGTATTGGTCGAATTTCAGAAAAACCTGTAATAAAAAATGGTGAAATTGTAGCCGCACCTGTGTTAGCATTATCATTGAGCTTTGATCATCGTATGATTGATGGAGCCACTGCGCAAAATG
>Ga0102589_1005604_pt1 | contig 10838 bp, 14 predicted proteins | sample AraplaMF_Col_mLB_FD_76858 | JGI IMG/M metagenome (GOLD analysis project Ga0102589, IMG submission 76858) | Arabidopsis root microbial communities from the University of North Carolina, USA - plate scrape MF_Col_mLB | ecosystem: Host-associated > Plants > Roots > Endosphere | place: USA... | reverse complement strand
GGCTGCCTAGCAGCCGTCCGCATCGTTCATCGAACTGACACCCGCCGCCGGCCCGTCCGGCGGCGGTTTTGTTTCGGTCAGCACAACGGTCCTCGCGTTCAGCGCATATCTTCAAGCACGCGGTTCGCGATCCTGTCGCACTTTTGCAAGCGTGCGGCGTTGTGTAAGCGGGGCTCAACAAGGCGGCTCGCAAGGGCCGCGGAATGATGGCAGCTTGTTCGAATGAGTCTTATCGCAAGGAAAGCCGACGGCCCGGCGGTTGCCCCGATTTCTCCAGGGCGAGAAATCGGTGCGTATGAAGCCATGTGGCTTGAGCCGGGCGCGACATTCAAAACCATCGCGGATCGTTTTGCGGCCGATCCTACAGCCATGCCGTCCGACTTCGTCAGCCCCAGTCAGGCAACGGATTGCCTTCGACAGGTTCGCGAGCGCTTTGCCGCGGCCGGCATCAAGCAATATGGCATTCGAATCAACCACGCGGGCGAGTATCCGCGAAAGCTCCGGGATGCCAGACACCCTGTCGAGCTGCTATATTATCGAGGCAATTGGGAGCTGACAGAAACCCGCTGCGTCGCCGTCGTAGGAAGCCGCGAGCCAAGCGAAGAGGGAGCCGATCTCGCTCGGCAGATCGCCCGTGGCCTGGTTAAGCACGACGTTACCGTAGTTTCCGGTCTGGCAAAGGGGATCGACACAGCAGCCCATTCGGGTGCGATGGAAGCTGGCGGCCGCACGATTGCAGTAGTGGGGACGCCTCTTGGCGCCGTTTACCCGCGCGAGAACCAGCTTTTGCAGGAGCGCATCGCCCGCGACTTCCTGCTGATCACTCAGGTTCCGGCGCTGCGCTACGCGAAGCAGAACCCGAACCAGAACCGCCTGTTCTTCCCCGAACGCAACGTGACGATGAGCGCACTGACCGAAGCGACTATCATCGTCGAGGCCGGCGAGACATCGGGCACCCTCATCCAGGCGCGTGCGGCGCTCCATCAGAAGCGCAAGCTCTTCATACTGGATTCGGCTTTCCGCCGCCCCGATCTGACTTGGCCCGCTCGCTTTGAGAAGCAGGGCGCCATCCGTGTCCGGTCGTTCAAGGATCTGATGGCTCACCTCGATGGCTGAGATGCGCTTTCAGCTCATCGATGAGACGACTCGCGGCGACCACTTCCATCTCATGCCGGAAGACGAATGCGCCTATCTCCGCGAATACACGTCCGGAACCGGCTGGCGGGGTGGGGAAACCAATCAGCAGATCAGCAACCTCAAGAAGAAGCGCGGGCAGGGTGGCTACCAGTATAAGGGCGGGGCGATCGCGCTCTGCGCCCGCGAGATGTTCGCGAGCCTAAGCGTTGACTGGCTGCGCATTGGCACCCTCGTCCCCATCCCTCCGTCGAAGGTGCGTGGCGATCCTGAGCACGACGCGCGCATGCTGAACGTCTGCCGACGCATCGCCGATGCGGCCGGCTTCGCGGTGGATGTCCGTGACCTCCTCAGGCAGACCGTCTCGACCGCGCCATTTCACGAGGGCGATCGAATGAGCGTGGCCGATCTAGCCCAGCTCTACGAGATCGACACCAGCGTCGAGCTTCCGGAGCCTACCGAAATTGCTCTGGTTGATGACGTCCTCACGGCAGGAACGCATTTCAAGGCGGCGCAGGCGGTCCTGCATGCGAGATACCCAGCCGCGAAAATCTTTGGGCTGTTTTGGGCCCGTCGCGTCTTCCCGAACCCGTTCGAGAATCTCGACGACGCCTGATCCGGATTAGTTACGGACAACCTGCTATCCAGGTATTCAAGCTACCGCTCGAATGCCCCCCAGCGGTTCTTGCGCGCGCCCACACGATCCCGGTCACTCGCGCCATCTCGCGAACGTCATTCTGGCCTGGTGGAATGCCGCAGATCTCGGCGGTTCGACCTCGCCGATATCGTCGCTGTCGACAGGACAACAATCGGACAGGACATGGCTTCGGTCTTAACCTGGCTCGCTGGCCGATCGGTCGCCGCGTACCCGGATGCTTATCGTGCCGAGATCGAGGCGATCATCCGCCTCTGGCGCCCGGAGATCTGGGCGCGCGCTGCGCGGACGGCCTGATCAGAGCCTGTTCGAGATCACAACCGTTGCGGCCTGGCTGGAACGTCGCGGGCGGTCGCGGAAACAATCGCTGACGCTCCCCCTCCTTCCGGTAGCCTCTCTCATGGGTGGTCCTTGCCGGCCTTCCCTTCGGCCGGGTTTGCGCTCTTAAACCGGCGGCCTGCCGCTTCAAGGCCGCGTTCCGCGCCGCTGCGCGGCCGGTTCGACCGCTCTCGGCAGGGCAGATCCGCGGGCGGCACGGGGCCGTTGGCCCCGCTTGTCCGCAAACCTGCCTTGCTCGATTTGGCCGCCCCGGGCGATGAAGCGTCCGTCTTTCCGCCGGTTTCGTCCGAGCGCGCCCGAAGGGAAGATCGGCAGAGGCCGGTCCGGTCCTTCGGCATAACCGAAGGAAGGAAGCTCGCATGCCCAGGACCGCTCCCCGCCCGGCCGCCCGCGTCGTCCAGCTCCGCAAGGGCACGACCCTCGAAATGGCCCGGCTCGCCTGCCCGGACGTAGCGCAGGCCATCCTCATCGCCGAGAGCTTCGGATTGCCGGTGCTCGACAGCGACGGCATCCGCGACCTGCACGAACGGCTGATCGTCGAGACCGCCGATGCGCTGCGAGAAGGCCTCGCCGAGCGCGCGATGCAGATCCATCTGCAGCGGATCGTCGGCTCCTATGTCGGTTCCGCCCATGGCGCCGGCCAGTTCTACAGCCGGGCCGTCAGCGAAGCACGCGACCTGACGAGCAAGCTCGCCAACGAGGCCCGCGACGACGATCTCGACGGACCGGTCGGCTTCGAGAGCGCCGCGCAACGCAAGCGCGAGTTCGCCGCCGAGATGGGCGTCCAGGCTCACGCGCTTCGCATGGCGGCCGAGGGTGCAGTCGCGGCCTATGAACAGGTCGTTGGCGAGCGCTGGAAGCCCTTTGAGCGTGCCGCCGAGAATCCCGGCCACGCCGTAGACCGCAAGGCGGCCGAAATGCAGATGGCGGCTTTCGGCTGAGTCGCTACGGGCGAGGCGGATGCCTCGCCCGTCTTCGCGCCAACGCCCGTGACAGGCCGGTCTCTCAAAAAGGCCGACCATTTTTGTCGGGCAGCTATCTCACCCGGCCGGCTCGCGCGCTGAGCGGAAATTTCGCCGGATCGTTGTTCCACGGATCGAAGATGAGCGCGCCGGATGGCCGCGCATCCTTCACGTTGCGGGTGACTAGGTAGAGATCATGCTCGATCGCCGTAGCAGCGAGCATCGTATCGATCACCGGTGCAGGGTGTCCGGATGCGCGCTTCACCTCGCCGGCGAGACGACCCCATCGCCGCACGACCTCGTCGGTCAGCGACAGGATTCGCTCACCGAACCGCGCTTCCAGCGCATCGCGCGCCGCGATGTATCGAGGCCGGTCGGCGTGATCGTCCGCAAGGTTGTGAATGCCCTTGTCGTATTCGGCGAGTGTGAGAACGCTGATGTGGACGAAGCTCTCGTCCTGCGCTGCCGCCCAGGACTTCACGGATGGCGCTCCCTGCGGATTGATCAGCGCGGCGACGACAGTGGTGTCCAGCAGCCAGCCCTTCAAAGCTCGACGTCCCGTCCGCGATCCATCTCGCGCTCCAGATTGAGCCCGCCAAGATGAAGGCTTTCCATGAACTCGACGAACGGCGCCCGCGGCTTCTCCGGCACGAGGCGCTCGAACTCCTCGACGCTCATCACGACGACAGCGTCGTGCCCGCGCACGGTCACGCGTTGCGGCCCGTTCTCGCGCGCATGCCGCACCATTTCGCTGAACCGCGCCTTGGCGTCTTCGAGCTTCCACCGTCCCGCCGGGGTCTGGCGTCCGACTGCCTTCACAGTCTTCGGCTTCGCTTGCTTGGCCATCGTTTCACACCTAGTCAGATGGTCAGATAACTAGCACGGCGCGGGTGGTTCCGCCAGATCGCGGATGAGCCGGACCAGAAAATCAGGGAAGCGCACCATGCGGCCGGTCCCGGACGATGGTCCTGCCGGGGCCGTTTGTCCGCGCAACGGCTTTGCCGTCCTCCACTGCGTTTCGGCCCAAGACCACCCGCCGCACGGGCGGGTGATTGGGTGCTTGGGTGCGCGATCCTCCTGATTGCCCCGGCGACGGACCTCCGCGACGGCCGCGATGGGCGCGGCCCCGAAACGGAGGACAAGACAATGATGGGCAAGGATAGGGAAACGCGCGCCGACATCTATACGCGCATCACCGAACGCATCCTGGCGGATCTCGAGAAGGGCACCCGTCCCTGGGTCCAGCCTTGGAAGGCCGGCAAGGCGAGCGGACGGATTACCCGGCCGCTGCGCCACAATCGCCAACCCTATACCGGACTCAATGTGTTGCTGCTCTGGTCGGAAGCGGTGGCGCGCGGCTTCGCCGCAGGAATCTGGATGACGTTTCGCCAGGCGAGCGAGCTCGGCGCCCATGTGCGCAAGGGTGAAAGCGGGGCGAGCGTCGTCTATGCCAGCCGCTTCACCAAGACAGAGATCGATGCAGCGGGAAGCGAGATCGAGCGGGATATCCCGTTCCTCAAGACCTATACCGTCTTCAACTGCGAGCAGATCGAAGGCTTGCCCGATCACTTCTACCAGCGCCCGGAGCCGCCGGCCGATCCGCTTGAGTCGATCGAGCACGCTGACCGCTTCTTCGCCAACACTGGCGCGGTGATCCGGCACGGCGGCTCGAAGGCGTTCTACGCGCCGGGCAGCGACAGCATCCAGATGCCGGAACTGCAGAGCTTCCGCGATGCCGAATCCTATGTGGCGGTCCTCGGCCATGAATGCGTCCACTGGGCGGGCGCGCCGCATCGGCTGAACCGGGATCTCAGCCGCTATCACAAGGATCTGACTGAGCGGGCCCGGGAAGAGCTGATCGCGGATATCGGCGCCTGCTTCCTCTGTGCCGATCTCGGCATCGTGCCGGAGCTCGAGCCCCGCCCCGACCATGCCAGCTATGTCGCCTCGTGGCTCGAGCTGCTCGATGGCGATCGCCGGGCGATCTTCCAGGCGGCTGCCCACGCCCAGCGTGCCGTCGCCTATCTCCATGATCTCCAGCCGCGAGAGGAGAGTCGACGGGACGCAGCGTGAGAATCGTCGGGCTGCCCGTCATGTTGCCATTACGCCTACCGAACCGGGAGGGCGGGCATCTCTCCCTGGCCTACATGCCAGATCCAGCTATCCATCTCGGGGCGAGCGGCGATCATCTCCTCGAGCGCGGCCTCATAGGCATCGTCGGCGCTCGCCGGCACGACGAAGAGGGCGAGTGGCCGTGGCCGGTGCTGCATCAACAGCGCCGCCACGATCGGCTGGTCGGCGGGCGAGGCATAGCGCAGGCCCTTGATGCTCTGCTCGCGCGCCTTCGCCAGCGCCTCGACGAGGCGCAGCTCCTGGGCGGTTTCATAGGGGATCCAGTTCTCCGCCACGACCATCAACGCGATCTCCTCGACGATTGCGAGGCCCGCCGCGTTCATCCCGAAAGTCGCGACCACGATCAGATGCGAGGCATCGTTCGCAGCCCATAGCGCGAGTTCGGTTTCGAACCGCGCCTGCACGCGCGTCCAGGCTCGGTCATCGAGCAGGAACGGAAAGGCCGGCAAATGCTTGACCACCAGCCGGTGGCCGCTGCGCGCCGCCTGGAATTCCTTGATCTCACCGACGAGCACCATCAGCTTCCGCGGCCCCGCCTTCTGCGGCTGGACCGCGCTCAAGGCGGCGGCGCGCCGCTGCTCGATCGCGTCCTTGTCCGCCGCGCGGAAAGGCTCGGGGATCAGCAGCACCTCGCTCAGCGGCGCGCCCTTCACCAACATGGTCCTGGCTGCTTCGATCAGATGGTAGCGGATGTTCCACCAATGGCGCCTGCCGGCCCAGGCCGAGGTCCATTTGGTCAGGCCGGCCTCGTTCCAGAGCAGATGCAATAGCCCACGCAGCGATAGCCGGCGTGTTTCGCTCTTGACCGAGGTCGCTGCCCCAGCGCCCGGTGTCGGTGCTGCCCGGTTGCCGGTCCGTGTCAGGCTGAATTCCAGCCGCAGCGCTGCCAGGCCGCTTGCCGGATCGAGTCGGATTGCGCTGCCCATCAGCGGACCGAGCCCCGACAGATCGACCGGCGGTTCATAGGAATCGCAAGCCGGATCGTGATGGGCACCGCTGAGCGGCATGCGCTTGACGACGAATTGCTCGCCTATCGCCGCGACATACATCGGGATTCCGGGCTCTCGGCACAGACACAACGGGCGTACCCGATCGCGATAGGCCGCCGCGATCGCCGCCGGCAATGCCGGGTCGTTCTCGCTCAGCTTGCCGCCTGCGATGTCGAACCGGCGCATCCACCTCCTCCTCGCTCGCCGCCGAAGTGTCGCCTGCCGAGACCGGCGCTGCAACCCACGCGGGTAGCTGGACCGCGCACTCGGCCATGCGTACGCCAAGCCGGCTTTGGCAACGAGCTGGCAGGGGAAGAGGCCTGCTCTCCTGCGCTGTTAGCGTACTTTGCGCTTGCAAGAGATACGCTGTTAGCGTACATTCTCCTCGTGCGGTTCGAATGGGACGAGACGAAATCTGACACCAACCTCGCGGAGCGCGGGTTTGGCTTCGATTTCGCCGCGCTTGTGTTCGACGGCCCTACGCTAGAGGCGGCTGACGATCGGCACGACTATGACGAGGATCGCGTCAACGCGATCGGTTCAGTGGACGGCTTCATTCTTGCCGTCACCTACACCGATCGCGATTTCGAAGACCTCGGCCCTATTCGCCGCATCATCTCCGCCCGTTTGGCGAACAGGAAAGAGCGTTCCCGATGGCTATCGTTCGCAAGTCCCTAGACGAGATCAAGGCCAACCGCCCGAAGGTGGGCCTTGCCAAAATCAAGAGCACGACCGAGGCGGATATCCGGCGTCACCAAATCGAAGACGGCGAGGACCCTGATGCGGCCCCAGCATATGCTGTTACGTACCCTCCGCAGGCCGTGCGCAAGCAATTGAAGATGACGCAGGAGCAGTTCGCTATGGCTCTGCACATCCCTCTGGCTACACTTCGAAACTGGGAACAAGGCCGAACCGCGCCAGACCCGGCAGCTCGCGCCCTGCTGACCATTGTCGCGAAGGAGCCGGAGAAGGCCCTGCGTGCTCTTGAGGCTGCCTAAGCCAGCGACGGCAAACCTAGAGGCCGTGTGATGCAGATGGACAACCGCGGTATCCGCACCGCGGCTGATTTCCCCCAAGCCGGGCCTGACAACTGGCGCATGCGGTGGCGAAGCTGCTTTGGCCGCGCCAGCAAGGATGCTGGCTCTGCTCACTCCTGAGATCATCCGATACCACCCGCCCTCTGGCGTCGCGCTCCGCGGCGTTTCGCTGGAGACGTCGGCAGAACCGGCCGGGTCGTCCCGCTCGGACAGCACCATACAGAGTCCATGATGGCGTCAGCGTATCCTTGAACGCGCTGAAGGGGGCCAGTGCGGGCCCATTCCGGGTTGGCGTTACGGCTGCGCCCTGTGCGGTCTCGATGGATTGGGTGTGACCGGAGGCGCCTGCGTCTCGATCGCCCATCCGCAACGACCGTCTCGGCTTTTTTCCGCCGGCGGCTACGCCGCCTTTGCAGCGCGAACCAAAAAAGCCGGGCTCGGCCGTCCTCCACCACGTTGCGGCCCTGTTCGGGTGCGGGGTCGATCGCGCCCGGTCCTGACACCGCCATCGAGGCCGCGACGGGCGCGGTCCGAGCAAACCGGAAAGGATCCCATCATGGCTGTCATCGGCGAATTCAAGAGCAACGGCAATGCCATCGCCGGCAACGTCCGCACCCTCACCGTCCGCTTCCAGGCCCGCCTGCACCCGATCGAGCGAGTCTCGCGCGACGCCCCCGACTTCCGCGTCACCGGCAACGGCGCCGAGGTCGGCGCGGGCTGGAATGCGGTCTCCGGCGACGGCGAGCCCTACATCTCGCTCAAGCTCGACGATCCGAGCTTCAATGCCCCGATCACTGCGGCGCTCTGGCCCGGGGAGACCGAAGGGGACTACACCCTGATCTGGAACCGCCCGAAGCGGGAGGCCTGATCCCCGCCAACGAGCCCCGCCGCCAAGGCGGGGCTTCTTCATGTCAGCGATGGCGACGGACGACGCCGACGCCACAGCGCCATCCCGCAAAGCAGGTCTCGGTTCGCCGATGGACCGCTTTTTCCTGTGTCAAAGCCGAAGGCCGGCATCGAGCCGGCCTTCGGCTTTGTGGCGCTGACCGGAGCCCAAAAAGTCTGCTCAGATCGTCCAGGGGTGCCATGGCGGCCGGAGGCCTCAAGGACGAGCGGTGCCCCCAATTTTACCGCCGCCCGCTGCGCGCCCGCCGACAAAATCGGTTCCCCCACTCGCCGCCTTGCGGCGGTCGCTACGCGATCCCTGATCCCTCCGGCCCGCCATGACCGCCGGCGTCGTCCTTCACCAACATCAGGGAGACGACGATGCCGATCGAACAGCACATCGAGGAACTGCGCGCCGAGCTGCGGAACTGCTGTGATGTCGCGGAACGCGCTCAGATCGAGGGCGAGCTGGAGATGGCGCTGGCGGAGCGCGAGGCAATGCGCGCCGCGGCCGAGGCGTGCTACAGCAGCGAGCCGCCCTTCTGAGGGAGGCTCCAGTTACCGAAAAGCCGACGTCGTCGAGGAGGCGGCGCCGGAATTTTGCGGAATTCGGCTCCTAGCCGTTGAGCGCGTCCTTGACGGCCTTCGCCGGGGTGAAGGTCAGCTTCTTCGAGGCTGCGATCTTGATCGTGGCGCCGGTCGACGGATTGCGGCCTTCGCGCTCCGGCGTCTCCTTCACCTTGAACTTGCCGAACCCTGCAATGCTGGTCTCGGCGCCGCTCGTGGCAGCATCGGCGATCTGCTTGAACACGGTGTCGACGACCGCCTTCGCCCGCGCCTTGGTCAGGCCGTGCTCACCGGCGATCTTCTCGGCGATCTCATTTGCTGTGGCCATGGTGGCTTGCTCTCCTGTTCGGCGGTTGCAGCAACCACCATGACAGCGAAATCTCAGCTCCTCGAAAGGGCACGAGGCGCGCGCGCTGGGCGCTATCCACCGAAAATCCACTGAAATCGGCGGGATTTCGAAGAGCGCGACCCGGGACGCCGGTCAGCTTGTCTTGGCGCGCCTCTTCGGGGACGGCTCTAGTCGCTGCGGGGCGCTCCCGGAGCCAGCAGGCGCTCTCCGCGCCCGTGCGTGACGATCCTCTCGCGGTGCTCGACGACGGCGCGACTGCTAACCGGACCTATGACGGGAGCTTGCGCGACCGCGATTCACGCGCGAGCGTGCGCTGGGCCCGATTCTTCTTGGCGATGGCGGAGCTCAGATCGTCGTAGTCGACCCCGCCCTTCTGCAAGGCCCGGCGCGCGTCGTCGACCTCGAAGCCGAGAAGCTCGAACACCGTCATGTTCAGGCTGGAGGCGAGGCGTTCGATCGTCTTCAGCGTCGGATTCCCGATGCCGCGGAGCATTTGATAATAGGTCTGCCGCGCGAGACCGGTTTTCGGCAGGAGCCTTTCCATGCCGCCGTTCTCAAGCTCCAGCTGCTGCAGCCGGATCGCGATCATCTCGTTAAGAATCGAATGGTCGACCGGTTGAGGTTTGCGAACGGGCATCGGGTACCGGACGGATTGGCGAATATGACACCCGGCACGCTATAGCAGAGTTCAACATCCAGGATAATAGACATAAATTGAGACGAATGCTGTTGACGGCAACGGCATGCCCGTGCGTCGCACAGCCTATTTCGACCTTTGCGATCCGGACTATCCGGCAAGGCATTCAGGTCGGAGGCAGGCGGCCGACCCGCTGCAGATGGTCGTACAGGATCCGGTCGATCACGCGCAGCGGGTGGGTTCGTTCCTCGGCGGCGATCCGGCGAAGGACGAGATCGATCGCATCTGGCAAACGCAACGCGTATGGCCGGGACGATGAGCGCTCGCCATAGGCCGCGAATGGGTTCCGCTCGGGCTTCGACCGTGCTGGTCGCCGTGTCGGCGCTTCGGCATCGCTGTCTCGACCCGGCGAGACACTCCGGGGGCGAGCATTTTCAGTGTGGGTGTCGTCATAGGCGGGCGTCACCACGACAGGTATTGGCCCAAGCGTCTCAGCGCCGGATGTGGCGACACGCTGAGATCGGAATGCGTCGCGGGGCAGGGCAGGCCGTTCCGGCTTGCCGTTGGCATCAGGGCCGCTCATCTCAATCGGCCGCTTCATCGGCTGCCGTGCCCTGGCTCGCCAAGAGCAACTCCCGCACGACCTGGTCGGCATTATAGCGCGCCTTGCGAACCGACCCGTCGCCATCGCTCATCTGGTAGAGCGTGCCGTGGCCACTGGTCATCGTCCGAAAGGTGACACGACGGTAGAGCACATTCGAGCAGATCGGCACCCGTTCGGCATCAAGATAGGCGACGACTTCGCGCAGTGGCCGCGTGTTGCGATCGAGACTGTCATATTCGTTGAACAACACGCGATGCTGGCTCATCGGCAGAGCCGATGCCGTGGCATGTTGCTCGAGATTGCGAATGGTGCGCACGACCTGCGAGGCGTCGAAGGTGTGGACTTTGCAGGGCAGGACCACGAGATCGGCCCGAAGCGCCGTCTGGATCAGAACATTGCCGTAATAGCCCGGGGTATCGATCACCACGACGTCGTAGCGATCGAGGTCGTCGATCGCCGCGAAGAGCTCCGTCTCGTTGGCAGCGCGAACCAGATCGATTCCCTGAGGCGCCATCCCGCGCGCAGTGCTCGACGCATGCCATTGGTA
>Ga0102589_1005600_pt1 | contig 10846 bp, 9 predicted proteins | sample AraplaMF_Col_mLB_FD_76858 | JGI IMG/M metagenome (GOLD analysis project Ga0102589, IMG submission 76858) | Arabidopsis root microbial communities from the University of North Carolina, USA - plate scrape MF_Col_mLB | ecosystem: Host-associated > Plants > Roots > Endosphere | place: USA... | reverse complement strand
GTTCCGCAATGCCACTGCCTGGCTCGAACCAGGCGACAACGGCGAGGTCCGTCCGCGGCTTGTCATCGCCGACGCGAAGGGCCTCGACACCCTGGCCGTCGACACGCAGCGTATCCGGCTTGCCTACGACACGTCGGCAGGCTTTGCCTCCGGCGCGCTCACTTCGAAACTGGGTCGGCTGGCGATCTGGGGACTGCTGGGTGGCGATGAAGTCGGCCGCCGCGCCGGCGTTTACCTCCTCGAGGACTACGACTCCGGCAAGCGCCCGCTGGTGATGATCCATGGTCTGGGCAGCAGCCCGCTGACCTGGGCCCGGTTGTCCAATGCCGTCTGGGGCGCCCCGGACCTGCGCGATCGATTCCAGGTCTGGCACGTCGTCTACCAGACCAACGCACCGCTGCTGGTGATCCGCCGGCGGGTGCAGCGATATCTCGATGAGGCCTGGAGCATCCTCGACCCGGAGCGCGACGATGCGGCACGCGCGGACATGGTGCTGGTCGGCCATAGCCTGGGCGGCGTGGTGGCGCGAATGCTGTGCGTCGACAGCGGTGACGTGCTGTGGAACGCCGCCTTCGTATTGCCAAAGACGGTGCTCAAAGGCGACGCCGGGGACATCACCGGCGTCGACGAAATTTTCCACTTCAAGCCGTATCCGGGCATCTCTCGCGCGATCTTCATCTCGTCGCCGCATGGCGGCAGCCCGAGCGCGACCCGCTGGTACGGGCGCCTGGCACGCGTGCTGATCGGGCGTCGTACGCCGGAACTTCAGTCGCTCAAGCGCATCGCCGACATCAACCCGGACGCAGTGCAACCGGAGCTGCGTCAGTTCTACCAGCAGGCGCGGCTGAACAGCATCACCACGCTGCAGACGCAACAACCGGTTCGTGCCGCTGGCCAGGTGTTGATGCCGGTCACTGGCATCGCCTATCACACCATCGCCGGCGCGTTGCCTGGACGCAACCCGCCGGGCGATGGCGTGGTGCCGCTGGAAAGCGCGGTCATCCCCGGAGCCGAATCGACACTGGTGCTTCCGCTCGGCCACGACCTTCAGGAGAGCGACGAAAGCGTGGCCGAAGTGCTGCGCATCCTTCGGGCGTCCGCCGACAGCGACTGACCGCAGCCAGACGCAACAGGGCCGGCGAGTTTCCCCGCCGGCCCTGCTTGACCCCAACCTCTGCGAACCTGTGCGGCCTTACTTCGCCGGTGCACTGCCCGGCGGGAAGGACGCGAACATCTTGTCGACGCCCGCCTGCACCAGCGTGTTGGCCTTCTCCACCGAGCTTGGCACCGTGGCCGAGGCGGTGCCACGCCAGACCGCCTGCTTGGTCTTGGTGTCGAACATGTCGACGACGAGCGTGCCGACGTCGTAGGTACGCACCGTCGTCGAAGCACTGCCCATGCCCATGCCGCCCCAACCCCAACCGCCCCATGCCGGGCCGTTGTAGAACGTGTCGATGCTCTGCTTCTGCGTGGTGGCGACATTGGCCACCAGGGCGATGTCAGCGGAGGACTCGGCCACCTGGCGCCATCCGCGCGCCTGCAGCTTCGCGTCCACGGCGGACACGATGCGCTGTTGGATCAGCGGCGAGTTGGCCTCGGGCTTCTTCAGCCATGCATAGGTCTGGTAGCTGCCGAACTGCGCAGCCGGATCGTGGTCGGTAGTCACCGTCGGCGTGGTTGTGCAGCCACCCAGCATCGCCGCCAGCAACATGCCCAGCGCAAGGTGTTTCATGGTCTTCTCCCGTGTGAGGCAAACGGTGGCTCGCCATTTTCCGGCGACGTACCACAGCCGGCCTGGCCCGCGACGGCTGCGGTGTTTACGTGGAACGGGAATTAGCCCTCAAGGGCGTGAAATGGATGTGAAGCGCCGCCGCCACGAGCGATCGCAGGCCAAGGTGGCCTGCGACCGCGCGGACAAAAATCGTGATCAGAACGAGATCGGCACGCGAGCAGTGAAGGTCACGTCCGGGGTATCGCGAGTCACGCCGACGCCCAGTGCGACGTTGAGCGAGACCTTGTCGTTGAAGCGGTATGTGCCGCCCAGCAGCATCGTGCCCAGGGTCACCCGCACCGAACCTGGTGAATCCTTGCCGTTCTGTTCGGTCTTGCCGACCAGGCTGGTGTCGTAGCCAAGGCTGATCGATGCCTTCTCGTTCAACGCCAGGCCCATGCCGAGGTTGAAGCCCCAGATGTCGCCGGCCTTCACGTCGCCCAGGAATTCCTTGCCCGACAGCAGCACCGTGCGCGAGACGTCATGGCGCTCGAAGTTGTACAGGTAGCTGATGCTGCCGAAGAACACCACCGGGTCGGACGGATACAGCCAGGTCACGCCCGGCTGCAGCGATTCGAAGCCCGTGCCCGTAGGCAGCTCCAGCGGCAGGCCCGTGCCGGTTGCGTTGGACACGCAGCGCGTCACGCAGTCGGTGACGACCTCGAAGATGTCCTTGCCCGTGCGGCTCTTGTAACGCAGCCAGCCGATGTAGAACGCCTTGTCGGCACCACCGCGATTGAGCTGGTAGCGCGCGGTCGCCTCGAAGTCGCCCATGCCGCGACCGCTGGCGTTGAACACGTTGTCCACCGCCGTGCCGGTGAAGATTTCGCGGCTGACGGTATCGGCGTTGAGGTACACGTACGGCACCTTGGCCTCGAGCTCGAATCGGCCGCCGAAGCCGTAACGGCCCGTGATGGTCGCCACGCCCGAGGTCGTCTTGACCTGGCGCACGTCGATCAGGCCGATCAGGATCGCCGGAATCACCGTGAAGCCGACCAGGGCGACGCGGTCATTGGCGGAATAGCCGTGTTGCAGCGACGGCTCCAGGACGAACTTGCCCGCCGGCGTGAGCACGCCGGGCTGATCGAAGATCTGCGCCACTTCAGGTGGACGCGAAGCAGCCTCGGGGGCCTCGCCCACCGGCCTCTGTTGCTGTTGTTGCGCTACCGGCTGCTGCGGTTGCTGTTGCTGCTGTTGCGGTGCTTGCGCCTGCTGCGGCGGTTGCGATTGTTGCTGCGCGACCTGGGTCGGCGCCTGCTGCATCGGCACGGGCACGAAGGTCTGCTGCGAAAGCGACGGCACCATCCGGCTCGGGGTCACGCCTGCACCGCGTTCGCCCTCAAGCCGTTCTTCGTCGAGGGCACGCTGCAACTGGGCGACGCTTTGTTCCTGCTGCGCCAGCGTCTGGCGCAGTTCGCCCAGGCGCTGGGTCTGCTGGTTGATCTCGCGCTGCAGGGCATCCAGGCGTGCTTCGGCTGCTGCTACTTCTTCAGGCGTGGCAGGAACGAAGTTGGAGGCGGCGGCCGGTTTGGCCACTGACGTCGCCGGAGTTGCCTTGGGCGGGACCGGGGTCGGTTGGTTGGAAGCCGGCGCCTGGGCCGGGCCCGGTCGGGCGGCCGAAGCCGCAGCGGCCGCCAAGGCCGCGGTGGCCGACCTGGCCGCGGCTGGGTCGTGCGGTGCAGCTGCGTCAGTCCGGCTCTCCGACGGCTCCTGGGCACCGGCAACGCCGGCCATGCCCAGCAGCAGGCAGGGCGCGAGGATGAGGCGCTTGCGTGTGGATGGCGTCCTTTTCATGCGGCCTCCTGTGGGGGGTCCTCGGGTAGAACGCAATCGGGGCGGCATTCAGGGCGCCGGCATCAGGGCGGGAGTCTCAGGTGGCCGGTGTCACGGTGATGCGGCGGCGACGGTTGCGTTCTGCAGGGCCTGCTGCAGGTTCAAGTCCTGGAACGCGCTCAGCGTGTCGACCCCGACATTGACCGTGGTCAGCGCACGGATGTCCTGGTCGTTGCGCGTGTTCTGGATCAGCAGGCCGTTGAAGGTGCTGGATGGCTCGACAGTGTTGCCCTCGCCCACCTGGATCACCTGCCCCTGGTTGAAGCGGGCCAGTTCCTCGGCCTGGGCGGAGGTCATGTGGGTGATGTCGGGAATGTGCACCTGCGTGGCGGCCAGCAACTCGCCGTTGACATACACCACGCGCTCGATGCCGAACGACAACGAGATGCCGCTGGCGGTCTGGAAACCACCACGCATGTCCTCCAGCAATGCCGGGTCCACGGCCACCCATTCGGCGCCGAGCGGCGGCGGTTCGGTCGCGCCGGCCACGCTGGCATGCATGCCAGCGACAAGCACGGCCGTGATCAGTCCGGTTCTCAGGAATGATGCCTTCGGGAACGATGAAGGAGAGCGCATGTCCCACCCCCTCAGATGTCGCCCGGCCGCTTGCGCGGCGTGACGATGTTGTAAAGGCTGTCGCGCGCGATGCCGGCATCCAGGGGAGCCGGTGGCGCGGTGCGCCAATCGCGGGCGAGATTGAATCCGGCGATCTCACGCCGATTGTGGATGACGAACAGGATCTTGTTGTCCCACAGCTCCTCGAAGCGCGAGCGCGGCATCGCGCGCGTGCCGCGGGCAGGATCGCCAAGCAGGATGCGGCCGTTGCGCAACCCCTTGACCACGACGAAATGCTTGTAGCCCCGATCGTTGAGCAGGACGATCGCGGGCAGGCCTTCCTGGAAGAGTTTGTCGAGCGGCTGTTCGAAACCGTCGGCCTCGAACCCGCGCGACTGCAGGTAGCGGCGCATGTCCAGCAGCGAGAATCCGCGCTGTTTGATCTTGGCCTGGTCGCCGCGCTGGTACATCTGCATGAACACCTCGGCCTCGGTGACCGGGATGCCGTACTGGTAGGTCAGCAACGTCGCCGTCGCGGCCGAGCCGCAGCTGAAGTCGTACTGTTGCGGCACGGTGGTCTGGAACCTCGCCTCTTTCAGGCTGACCACCTGCAAGCGGTAGGGCGCGCCGTTGACGCGCACGTCCGCGTTACCGGCCTGGGCAAGGCCGGCGAAGAGGAGCCAGGCCGATGCCGCCAGCACTGCACGGCTTCGGATGTTGCGGACGCTCATGGAGTCGGGTCCGCGAACTGCACGTTCACGATCATCCCGTTCTGGATCAGCACATTCGCGCCGGTGTTCTGGATGACGGTGTTGATGCCGTTCGAATTGACGAACGAGCCGCCGCTCAGTGCGTTGTTGCCGGTGACGACACGATTGGCCGTGTTGTCCTCGACCCGGCCTTCGATCAGGACGTCGTTCTCGACGATATCGGCACCACCGCGCATGTCGGCGAGCGTTGCCACGTCGATGGACTGGCCCATTGCGCTGTCCTGCGCCGGGGCCTCGGCGGGTTCGGAAACGGGTTCAACGATCGGTGCGAACGCCAGCGGGTCGCTGGATTCGCTGTAGCTGGTTACGTCCTGGGCAGCCAGCGTGCCCATTGAAAACAGGCAGATCAGACCTGCAGTGCTTGCATGAACGATGGAGCGGTTCGGTCGCACGGTCATTCTCCTTTGCCAGCCCTGTCAGAAGCTTCCTGCCGGCGCTTGTGGCGCCGACAGGAATTCCAGAATGCGCAAACGACGTACCGCAGGCCGGGGCTTGCGGTACGTCGGGGGGAGCGCTTACGGGCCGACGGACAGGTTGGCCTGGACGGTCACACCCTGCTGGATCAGCGAGGAGAAACCGCTGTTCTGTGCAACCGTCATGATGCCGGCCGCCGACTGTCCAACACTGGTCATGTTGCTGGACATGTTGAACGAGCCTGCGTCGGCGACATTCGAGCCGCCAGCACCGCCTGCACCACCGACCGCACCGTTGCCGACGCCGCCGTTGCCAGTGCCACCGTTTCCGGCACCACCGCCACCGCCTGCGCCGCCTTCGGCACCTGCTGCACCGACCGCGCCGTCACCGGCAGTGGCCGAGCCATTGCTCGCACTGGCGTCGGCATTGCCGTTGGTGGCTGCGCCACCCGAGGCACCCGAACCAGCCGATGCAGTGACTGCACCGCTCGCGCCGCCGTCACCGGCCGTCGCACCCGAGGTGCCCGTGCCCGCGCCGGAGGTTGCGGTCGAAGTGGAGGTCGAGCTCGAGGTCGAGCTCGGTGCGCCGCCAGCACCGCCCGCGCCGCCAGTGCCCGTACCGCCTGCACCGCCTGCGCCGCCAGTGTCGTCGCCGCGACCACGCGCGCCGCCGCCATTGCCACCGTCGTTGCCGCCGGCGTTGCCGCCGTCGCCACCGTCGCTGCCACCGGCCAGCGAGCCGGAGCCTGCACCGGATCCGGAACCTGCCAGGCTTGCACCGCCAGCGTCGCCGCTGTCGTTGCTGGCACCGCCGCCGCGACCACTGGTGTTATCCCAGGTGTCGCCGCCACGGCCGCCGCGACCTGCGGTCGCGTCACCGATGGTCGCATCGCCGGAGCTCGCGCTGCCGTTGTCGGCATTGCCACCGCTGCCGCCGCTGCCGCCGTCGCCGCCGTCTCCGCCGTCGCCGCCGTTGCCGCCGTAGCCGTCGCCACCGTAGCCCTTGCCACCGTAGCCGTCACCACCGGAACCGCCCTTGCCACCGTTTGCGTTGCCGAAGTTCTTGGCGACGTTGCCGATGTCACTGGCGCCGACGTCGTAGACCGAGCCTTCCAGCTTGGTCAGGGCGACGATGTGGCTGGAGGTCTTGGAGAAGGTGCTCGAATCGGTGTAGGTGTTGGTTGCCGTACCGCTGCTGGCGGCCGAAGCCGAGCCTGCGGCTGCACCGGAATCGCCGTTGTTTGCCGTGCTGCTATCGCTGTCGTTGTCCTGGCTGTTATCGGTAGCGGTGATGTTGGCGAGGATGTCATCGCCGCCATTGCCATCACCGTTAGTCTGTTGTGCCCAGGCCTGGCTGGTTAGACCAAGTCCCAGGAGCACTGCCGTTGCCATCAAGCTGCTACGAATGCGCATTGTTGTTCTCCTTTACGGTACGTCGATTGGCACCCGGGGGAGGCACCGGTAAACGACGCATGGAACTACACGCACAGGCGGTGCCAATGTTCGTTCAGCTGGGGCAAGTGGTTGATCGCCAATGCAATTCCGCCTGAATAAAAGCGGGTCGGCTGGAGATCGGCGCAACCGGGACCGCAGAAGGGCCCAAGGTGTTGCATAAATGAAACCGGGTTTAGTCGAATGACTTGCCGTCGATCGGCATTGGCATGCTGCAAACCATTGATCGGCGGTGCTCGCACCGCACCGGCCGCATATTCAGCCCGGTATTGCGAAACTGAAACGTCTGCCTTTACAGGCATCTTTCAGAAGCAATATTCCTGTTTCCACTCAACAGGTTGCATCGAAGAATTGCGACGCAGCTGGCGTTGCGAAGTGGCAACGCACGGAAACTGCTGGGATCACTCGTTGTCCTTGCTCACACCGCGCTCACGACGGGCAGCGTCGCGAACGGCACGCAGGCGGTCGAGTTTTTCCTTTAGTTTGAGCTCCAATCCACGATCGACGGGCTCGTAATACACCCTTTCGCCCATCGCATCCGGGAAGCCGGTCTGGTCCAGTGCGATGCCGCCTTCGGCATCGTGGTCGTACTGGTAGCCCTTCGAATAGCCAAGCTGCTTCATCAGTTTCGTCGGCGCGTTGCGCAGGTGCAGCGGAACCTCCTGGGTTCCGTACTCACCGACGTCGCGCTTGGCTGCATTGAACGCGGCGTAGCCGGCATTCGACTTGGCGGTGCTGGCCAGGTACAGCGTCAGTTGCGCGAAGGCCAGTTCGCCTTCGGGACTGCCCAGGCGCTCGAAGGTGTCCCAGGCATCGAGTGCCATCTGCAATGCGCGCGGATCGGCCAGGCCGATGTCCTCGATCGCCATGCGCGTGAGGCGACGCGCCAGGTACGAGGGATCGCAACCGCCATCGAGCATCCGCGTGAGCCAGTACAAGGCTGCATCGGGGTTGGAACTGCGCACCGACTTGTGCAGCGCCGAAATCTGGTCGTAGAACTGCTCGCCGCCCTTGTCGAAGCGACGCGTCCTGTCGGCGAGCACCTGTGCCAGTGTGGTCGCGGTGATTTCACCGCCTTCGCCTTCGGCCAGTTCCGCGGCGATCTCGAGCAGGGTCAAACCGCGACGGACGTCGCCGTCGGCGGCGCGCGCAATCTGTTCCAGCGCCTCGTCGTCGACCTGGATGCCGCGCCCGCCCAGCCCACGCTCCTCGTCGGCCAGTGCCTGCTGCAGCGCCAGGCGGATGTCCTCGACGGAGACGGCTTCCATCACGTGCACGCGGCAGCGTGACAACAGTGCCGAGTTCAACTCGAACGAAGGGTTCTCGGTAGTGGCACCAATGAACAGGATCGTGCCGCGTTCGATGTGCGGCAGGAACGCATCCTGCTGGGCTTTGTTGAACCGATGCACCTCATCGACGAACAGCACGGTGCGGTGGCCATCGGCGAAGCGCAACGCCGCCTCGGCCAGGACCTGCCTCACGTCCGGCAGGCCCGACAGCACCGCCGAGATCGCGCGGAACTCGGCATCGGCATATTTGGCCAGCAGCAACGCCAGCGTCGTCTTGCCGCACCCGGGCGGCCCCCAGAGCACCATCGAATGCACGCGCCCGGACTCGATCGCACGACGCAGTGCCGAGCGTGGCGACAGCAGGCGTTTCTGCCCGACCATCTCGTCGAGCGTGCGCGGACGCATGCGCTCGGCCAGCGGACGCATCGCGTCACGGTCGACCTGCAGCAGATCGTCGGAGCGCGTCAGGTCGGAGAGGGAATTTTGCGGGGAGTTGCGCCGGGCCACGAATTGGCAACCTTGCCTTGGACCCGCACACAATACCAAGACACCGCACCATGGCCGCTGACGGAGCCGACTGCTTCAGCGACCGGCCACCGGCGGCAAGGCCACTTGCGGCGGTGTCGTCATGTCGTAGTTCAGCTGCAGCCACTCGCCATTGCGGCGGTCGTAGAACGCGGCGATGCGGATGGGGCTGCTGCCGTCGATCCCGAAGTCGGCCAGGCCCCAGGCGTCGATCAGCAGGTAGTTCTGCCCGGTCTCGACCGACTCGATGCGATCGAGCTGCAGACGAACCGACGCGCTCCCCAGCTCGCGTCGCAGCGTATCGACGAGCTGATCATCGAGGCGTCGGACGATCGTCGTGTCGTTGGGGACCGGCCGGGCGTCGCCTCCTGCTCCCAGCACCAGTTCGGGCGTGCCGGCCTGCCCCAGCAGAACGTCGTATTGGGCGCGGAACCTGAAGCCTATCCACGCCGCCTCGCCGGTGAAGCGCATCTGCCCGTCGCCGCTGACCGAACGCCGGCCATCCTCGCCCGCCTCGTCGCTGATCGCACCGAAGCGTGCCTCGACCGGGCGGCCGCCGAACTGCGCGGCCAAGGCACCGACGACCACGCCTGCCACGGCCTTCTCCAGCGTCGGGCGATCGTTGCCTCGGGTCGTCGCTGCCGCCGGCAGCGGCCTCGTCGGCGCCGGCGCGGGTGCATCAGGCTCAACGGCGACGGCGATCGCGCAGTGCGAGAGCAGCAGCACCAGCGCCCATGTCCGGCAATGACACATTGGTCAGGCAGATCCCGCGGCCAGAAATTGGCCTGTGACCTGTCTGATAACGCAAAGGCCTGCCGAAGCAGGCCTTTGCGGGCTGGAAGCTTGCGCTTTCAACCGCCGCCGATGACGTCCACGCCCTTGGGCGGCGTATAGCGGAAGGTACTGCTGCTGAAGGCCGGGTTGCGCTTCCAGCCGCTGAAGCTGATCTCTGTGCGCTGGCCCAGCGCGTCGACCACCTGCATCTTCGCCAGGCCGGCCGGGCTGAAGCCCAGGCGGGCGGAACGGAAGCCCGACTCGCCCTCGACCTTGGGCGTCAACGACAGCCATTCCAGGCCCTCGTTCGCGCCCAGCTCCTTGACGTTGAACTGTGCATCGAGCCGGCTCGGGTCGATCAGCGCCGACAGCGGGCTGTTCTGCTCTTCCTCGCCCTGCGGACGCACCGTCACCTGCTGCAGGTCGGGATCGTGGACCCAGACCTTCTTGCCGTCGGCGACGATCAGCTGCGGATACGGCTTGACGTACTCCCATCGGAACAGCCGCGGCGCCGACAACGCCACCTGCCCGCTCGAGTTCTCTTTGAGCTTGCCGTTGGTGTCGAACACCTGCTGCGTGAAGTCACCGCTCAGCCCCTTGAGCCCCTTGGTGAAGGCATTGAGGTTGTCGCGCGCGCCGGCAAAGGCGCTGGAGGCGGCCAGCAGAGCGACGAGGCCGGTCAGGTGGATCAAGCGCATGGGGGATTCCTGCAAGGTGGGGCGACGTACACGCGATGGGCGAAGTGTGCCGTCGAAAAGATGAATGGAGGCATGAACGGGGCTGGGCGCCCCGTCGCCTGACCGCGGCCGCCCTACTTGGGCGGTGGCGGGGCCAGCACGCTGCGGTCGCCGTTGTGCTCGGGCGGCGTGACCACGCCGGCCATTTCCATCGCCTCGATCAGGCGCGCGGCGCGGTTGTAGCCGATCTTCAGGCGACGTTGCACGCCCGAGATCGAGGCGCGGCGGGTTTCGGTGACGATCCGCACCGCCTCGTCGTAGAGCGGATCGGATTCGTCACCGCCACCGCCGCCGCTTTCCGGCAGGCCGGTCGCGCCGACGACGATGCCGTCGCCCATCGTCTGCACTTCGTCGAGCACGCCCTGGATGTAATCAGGGCCGCCGCCGACCTGCTTGAGATGCTCGACCACGCGATGCACTTCCTCGTCGGAGACGAACGCACCGTGGACGCGCTCGGGCATCGCCGTGCCCGGCGGCAGGTACAGCATGTCGCCGTGGCCGAGCAGCGTTTCCGCGCCGGACTGGTCGAGGATGGTGCGCGAGTCGATCTTGCTCGACACCTGGAAGGCGATGCGCGTGGGGATGTTGGCCTTGATCAGGCCGGTGATCACGTCCACCGACGGACGCTGCGTGGCCAGGATCAGATGGATGCCGGCGGCACGCGCCTTCTGCGCCAGGCGGGCGATGAGTTCTTCGACCTTCTTGCCGACGATCATCATCATGTCGG
>Ga0102589_1005599_pt1 | contig 10848 bp, 10 predicted proteins | sample AraplaMF_Col_mLB_FD_76858 | JGI IMG/M metagenome (GOLD analysis project Ga0102589, IMG submission 76858) | Arabidopsis root microbial communities from the University of North Carolina, USA - plate scrape MF_Col_mLB | ecosystem: Host-associated > Plants > Roots > Endosphere | place: USA... | reverse complement strand
TGAACCCTTACATAGTTTGTTTTTTCATGTTAATGTGAATAATAATAGTATCTGCAGGAGGTTCGACAATGAAAAAAATTGCCGTATTAACAAGTGGTGGAGATGCGCCAGGAATGAATGCAGCTATTCGTGCGGTTGTTCGTAAGGCAGCATATCATGGAATTGATGTTGTCGGAATTAAGCACGGCTATGATGGCTTAATAAAAGGAAGTATGGAAAATCTTGATTTAGGTTCAGTAGGTGGTATTATTCAACGCGGCGGTACACATTTAAATTCAGCAAGATGTCCTGAATTTAAAGAAGCCGATGTTCAGCAACGAGGCATTGATAATATGCGTGAAGCTGGCATTGAAGGACTAGTCGTGATCGGTGGAGATGGTTCATACCGTGGAGCTATGGATTTAGTGAAAAAAGGTTTTCCTGTTGTTGGCGTTCCAGGAACTATTGATAATGACGTACCAGGAACCGAGTATACGATAGGATTCGATACTGCGCTAAATACGGTCGTGGAATCCATTGATAAAATCCGCGATACAGCGACTTCCCATGAAAATTCCTTTATTGTTGAGGTAATGGGGCGAGATGCAGGAGACATTGCTTTATGGGCAGGTCTAGCAGCCGGTGCTGAAACAGTTTTAATTCCAGAAGAAGATTATAATTTGGATGATATTGTGGCACGCTTAGACCGTGGTGCAGCGCGTGGGAAAAAGCATAGTATTATTATTGTCGCTGAAGGTGTCATGTCTGGTAATGAATTGGCAAAGCTATTATATGAAAAAACAGGAAAAGAGACACGTGTTTCTGTTCTTGGACATATCCAACGCGGTGGTTCACCTACTGCGCGTGATCGTGTTCTAGCGAGTCAATTTGGTGCTCATGCAGTTGAATTGCTAATGGAAGGAAAGTCTGGTAGGGCGGTAGGTATCCGTAATCATCAAGTGATTGACTATGATATGCCTGAGGCTTTCGAAAAAAATCATGAGGCAGATGTAAGCTTATATACTTTAATGAAAGAACTATCAATATAATTTGTTATAAAAACGGAGTGGGCAGAAAATGAGAAAAACAAAAATCGTATGTACAATTGGTCCAGCAAGTGAGTCACCAGAAGTTTTAGAGAAACTAATTGAAGCAGGTATGAATGTTGCCCGCTTAAACTTTTCGCATGGTTCCCATGAGGAGCATGAAGTACGTATTAATTTAATTCGCGAAGTAGCACAGAAATTAGGTAAACCAGTTGGGATTTTGCTGGACACAAAAGGTCCTGAAATTCGTACACACAATATGAAAAACGGAGAATTGCATTTAGCAGCAGGGCAAGTTATTGATATTTCAATGACTGAAGTTGAAGGAACTGAGTCTAGCTTCTCTGTAACGTATGATCGTTTAATCGAGGATGTTGAGCAAAATTCCATTATTTTATTAGATGATGGACTTATTCAACTACGTGTATTAGCAAAAGATATGGATAAAGGTCTTATTCATACGATTGTAGAAAATGCAGGTGTTTTAAAAAATAAAAAGGGTGTTAACGTGCCAGGTGTTTCTGTACAACTTCCTGGAATTACAGAAAAAGATGCACAGGACATTTTATTCGGTATTAAGCAAGGTGTTGATTTTATTGCAGCTTCGTTCGTTCGTCGAGCAAAGGATGTACTCGAAATTCGAGAATTACTTGAACAAAATGGTGGTAGCCACATTCAAATTATCCCGAAAATCGAAAATCAAGAGGGTGTCGATAATATCGATGAAATCATCTTAGTTTCAGATGGATTAATGGTAGCGCGTGGTGACCTTGGTGTAGAAATCCCAGCGGAAGAAGTACCACTTGTCCAAAAGAAATTAATCTTAAAATGTAATCAAGTAGGTAAACCAGTTATTACAGCTACACAAATGCTTGATTCGATGCAGCGTAATCCACGTCCGACACGAGCAGAGGCTAGTGACGTAGCAAACGCAATTATCGATGGTACAGATGCAATTATGCTTTCCGGTGAAACTGCAGCAGGGCTTTATCCAGTAGAGTCCGTACAAACAATGAATAAAATCGCACAGCGTACAGAAAATTCATTAGACTATAAGGCCATCGTCTCTACTCGTAGTCGTGAAAAAGAGGCAAATATGACGGAGGCGATTTCTCAGGCAGTAGCATACACTTCGATTAACTTAGGTGTAAAGGCAGTACTTGCGCCAACAGAAAGTGGTAATACAGCTAGAATGATTGCAAAATATCGCCCAGGTGTACAGATTGTCGCTGTGACGGGTTCTGCCAATACGGCTCACGCATTAACACTAGTTTGGGGTGTATTCCCAGTTGTTTGTCAACGTGTTACGACAACAGATGAAATTTTAGAGCTAGCTGTTGATGAAAGCTTGAAACATGGCTTTGTAACGCATGGTGATGCAGTTGTCATTACAGCAGGTGTACCAGTAGGTGAAGCAGGTACTACTAACTTAATGAAGGTACACATCATCGGAGATTTATTAGCTCGTGGTCAAGGTATCGGTAAAGCCTCGGTAGTAGGAAAAACAGTTGTTGCTAAAAATGCAGCAGAGGCACTAGCTTATGATACAGACGGATGTATTATAGTAACGGTTGGTTCAGATCGTGATATGATGCCAGCTCTTGAAAACTGTATTGGTCTTATTACGGAAGAGGGCGGGCTTACAAGTCATGCAGCAGTTGTAGGACTAAGCCTTGGCATCCCTGTTATCGTTGGAGTAAAAGAAGCTACTACACTGATTCGCCACGATCAAGAAATTACAATGGATGCTGAAACAGGAGTTATTTACAAAGGGCATGCAAGTGTTCTTTAATTTCTTTCAATCCCCGAAAGAAATTAAATGTCCGGCCGATTGTGAACACAATTATGCCGAGATAAAATTGAATCTATAATAAAAAGCTCTAGTGCAACATAGTTGTACTGGAGCTTTTCTTATAATAAAGAAGAAAATAGCATTTTGTGAGCTAATTTTTCTTATTTTTAACTATAAAAAGAGTAGTTTCGGCTTGTCTTTAAATAGTACCTTTTGTTTTTTTATGAAACTTAATGGGCTATAATAACGTATATAAGGTATAGCGTTTTCAGCTAGAAAGGAGAAAAATATGAGAAAAATTTTTCTTGGTTTCATTGTCTATGCATTAGCCGAGTTGGCGTTATTAATAGTAGTTGGTCAAAATATTGGTATATTAAATACATTACTGCTTATAGTCGCTACAAGTATTATAGGTATTTATGTAGTGAAAAATAAAGGTATGAATTCTGTGCAAAAGGTTAAAAATACGATAGCACGAGGAGAGGCTCCAGGGCCAGCATTAGTTAACACAGTTTTAAATTTCAGTGGTGGTGTACTTCTAGTATTACCAGGTTTTATAACAGATCTTGTTGGTTTATTATTGTTACTGCCTTTTTCTCGCAAAATGTTCCAACCAATCTTTTATTATTGGATGCGGAAAAAAATGAAAAAAGGTCAATTTATTATCGTTCAAAAATAGCATTTTCCTTTAGTTTAACTGCCAAAAATAAAAATATGGGGCTAAGTAAAATGCCGTAAAAGCCAAATAATAAAATAGAGGCAGCACTGATGAAAAAGGTGTGGAAAGTCCGTAATTGTAATGTGTTTGACCAAAGCATGGAATCAGCTAGCTGCCTTGTTAATTGAACGAAGAGATATAAAAGTAAAATAGCTACACATAAAAAGGTGTTACCTTTTAAGTAAAAATAAATGCTCATGGGTACAAGAAATACGCCAATCCCAAAGAACGGAAGTACATCTGTAAATGCAACTATAAAAGCTTTGATGATGGCTTGTTCAAATTGAAGAATCATGAATCCTGCACAAAGGATGAGCAATGTAATTGTAAACAGCTGAAACTCCACATACAAAAAGTAATGAAATAGCTGCATAATTTTAGAAAAATGCGACTGCCACTCATTGCGAAATTTTTTTGGCACATATTGAAAAAACCAATACCGTGATTTGCGAGTTTCCAATAGGGCAAAATAGTAAGCGACAAGGAATATAAATACTTCAATAACATGCTTCATTAATAGTTGAAAAATATTAGCCATGTATAAAAAGATTGAATCGAAAATAGAAAGCGATTTTTCCTTTAAAACTTGGATAAACATTGATTCATATTCGTTGAAAAGTGGGAAGTTTTGTAGTGTATCTCGAATTTCAGGGAAGATAAGAATAATGCTGTTTATAGAAATGATAACGAGAAGGAAAATGCAAGTTAGAATAAGTGTTTCAACGATAATTGCTGCAAGCCAATAGGCAATCCTACAATAAGAATGAAGGAATTTTATGATAGGATACGTAGAAAAAGACAAAAAAATCGCGAGAGATACAGGTAATACGAACCATAATATCGTTAAGTAGAATATAAAAAACAAAACACTTTTAGTTCTTTCGTATGAAAAATATTTAATATTCCTCATTTTTACAAATTCACCCCATTTCAATTGATAAATCAATGTCAAAATGCGAAAAAGAATCTCTTTCAGACGTATATATAATCGCTCGTGCACCTTTTTCTTTATTCGGAGGTTTTTCATTCACAAAGCTGTCAAAAATGATTATAATAGCAATTGTAAGCGATTTACTTAATGGTTCATATGAGCAAAAAACGTAAATGCGACCTAATAACTGCATTTACAACTAAAAAATATAAATATGAGGGAGCGATAATTTATGTCAGCAACTAAAGGTTTAGAAGGTATCGTAGCAGCGGAATCTAAAATCAGTTCAATTATCGATGACACACTTACATATGTTGGTTACAACATTGATGATTTAGCAGTGAACGCGTCATTCGAAGAGGTAATTTATTTATTATGGCATACTCGTTTACCAAAAGAAGACGAGCTAGCTGAATTAAAACAACAATTGGCAGACAACATGTCTATTCCGCAAGCAATTGTAGACCAATTCAAAACATACCCACTTTCAACTGTACATCCAATGGCTGCACTACGTACTGCAGTATCTTTACTTGGTGTATTCGATGAAGAAGCGGATGTTATGGATACAGAAGCTAACTATCGTAAAGCTATCCGTTTACAAGCTAAAATTGCAACAGTAGTTACTGCATTTGCGCGTGTTCGTAAAGGTTTAGAGCCAGTTGCTCCAAAACCAGAATTAGGATATGCTGCAAACTTCTTATACATGCTTAAAGGTGAAGAACCAGCAGCAATCGAAGTTGAAGCATTCGACAAAGCGTTAGTATTACATGCTGACCACGAATTAAATGCATCTACATTCACTGCACGTGTATGTGTAGCTACATTATCAGATGTTTATTCTGGTGTAACTTCAGCTATCGGAGCATTAAAAGGACCACTTCACGGTGGTGCAAATGAGCAAGTTATGAAAATGTTAACTGAAATCGGCTCACTTGAAAACGTTGAATCTTATATTCAAAATAAATTAGATAACAAAGAAAAAATCATGGGCTTCGGTCACCGCGTATACCGCAAAGGCGACCCACGTGCACCACACTTACGTGTAATGTCACAAAAATTAACTGAGCTAACTGGTAAACCAGAGCTTTATGAAATGTCAGTTAAAATCCATGACATGATCGTAGAACAAAAGAAATTACCTGCAAACGTAGACTTCTTCTCTGCGTCAGTGTATGATTCTTTAGGTATTGATCATGACCTATTCACACCAATTTTCGCAGTATCACGTACTTCTGGTTGGGTAGCTCATATTCTTGAGCAATATGCTAACAACCGCCTAATCCGTCCACGTGCAGAGTATGTTGGACCAGGCATGCAAAAATATGTTCCAATCAGCGAGCGCTAATTCGGAAAATATGCTAGAATATTTGGGACTGTGTTACATAACACAGTCCTATGATTATGAATTTAGGAGGCAACATCAATGTCAAACAAAATTGTAGTTGAAAATGGCGTACTTAATGTACCAAACAATCCAGTGATTCCTTTCATCGAAGGTGACGGAATCGGTCCAGATATTTGGGCTGCAGCATCACGCGTAATCGACGCAGCAGTAGAAAAAGCTTACAACGGCGAAAAGAAAATCGAATGGTTAGAAGTTTTAGCTGGTGAAAAAGCATTCAACCAAACTGGTGAATGGTTACCACAAGAAACTTTAGACAAAATTAACGAATACCTAATCGCAATCAAAGGTCCTCTTACTACTCCAATCGGTGGTGGTATCCGCTCTCTAAACGTAGCATTACGTCAACAGCTTGACCTATATGTATGCTTACGTCCAGTACGTCACTTTGATGGAGTACCTTCTCCAGTTAAACGTCCAGAAGACGTTGATATGGTTATCTTCCGCGAAAACACAGAAGACATCTATGCAGGTATTGAATTCGAATCTGGCTCTGAACAAGCTCAAAAAATCATCAACTTCCTACAATCTGAATTTGGTGTTAACAAAATCCGCTTCCCAGAAACTTCTGGTATCGGTGTAAAACCTGTATCTAAAGAAGGTACTGAGCGTTTAGTACGTTCTGCTATCGAATATGCTATTAATCATAAACGCCCATCTGTTACTTTAGTACACAAAGGTAACATCATGAAATTCACTGAAGGTGGATTCAAAAAATGGGGTTATGAATTAGCTGAAAAAGAATTTGCTGATCAAACATTCACTTGGAACCAATATGATGCTATTAAAGCTGAACAAGGTGAAGAAGCAGCAAACAAAGCACAAGCTGACGCTTTAGCAGCTGGTAAAATCTTAGTTAAAGATTCTATCGCTGATATCTTCTTACAACAAATCTTAACTCGTCCAAATGAGTTCGACGTAGTTGCTACAATGAACTTAAACGGTGACTATATTTCTGACGCATTAGCTGCTCAAGTTGGTGGTATCGGTATCGCTCCAGGCGCAAACATTAACTATGTAACTGGACATGCGATCTTCGAAGCTACTCACGGTACAGCTCCAAAATATGCTGGTCAAGATAAAGTAAACCCATCTTCAGTATTACTTTCAGGCGTATTAATGCTTGAGCACTTAGGATGGCAAGAAGCAGCTGACATGGTTACTAAATCTGTAGAGAAAACAATCTCTTCTAAAGTTGTAACTTACGACTTCGCTCGTTTAATGGAAGGCGCTACAGAAGTAAAATGTTCAGAATTCGCTACTGAATTAATCAAAAACCTTTAATTTTCTATTTTAAATAGAAATTATAGTTAAAGTGGAAGTATATTCTGCCGATATAATTAGGGTGAAATGTAAATTTCTATTGAACTTAGCTTAATAAAATATTTACGATGAACTTGTTTAATCGAGGGAGGAGAATTTATTCTCCTCCCTTTTTTAAATTCTTTCAGCAGGTGTTTAAACACTCGCTGAAAGAAGCCTCCGGCGGATGTCACGGAATCGGAAAGAAGTGTTTTGTGCTTGCACAAAGCCGATTCCTGACGCAATTATGCCGAGGCATAATTGATTATATAACCTAATTTAAAGGAGCGTATTCGAATGTCTTTGAAACGAAAAAAAATCTCAGTAATCGGTAGCGGTTTTACAGGCGCTACTGCAGCATTTTTAGCAGCTCAAAAAGAACTTGGTGATGTAGTGTTAGTGGATATCCCTCAAGCTGAAAACCCAACAAAAGGTAAAGCTCTAGATATGTGGGAAGCTGCACCAGTGCAAGGCTATGATTCTTATGTTAATGGTACTTCTAATTATGCGGATACTGCAGATTCTGATGTAGTAATTATCACTGCTGGTGTTGCTCGTAAACCAGGTATGAGCCGTGACGATCTTGTTCAAATTAACCAAGATGTAATGAAAGCTGTTTCTAAAGAAATTGCTAAGTACTCACCAAATGCAACAATCCTCGTTCTTACAAACCCAGTTGATGCAATGACTTACACAGTATTCAAAGAAACTGGTTTCCCTAAAAATCGCGTAATAGGTCAATCAGGTGTGCTCGATACGGCTCGTTTCTGTGCGTTTGTAGCTGAAGAACTTAATATCTCCGTAAAAGACATCACAGGTTTTGTTTTAGGTGGGCATGGTGATACAATGGTGCCACTAACTCGCTACTCATTCGCTGGAGGTATTCCATTAGAATCATTAATCCCAGCAGATCGTCTTGAAGAGATTGTTGACCGTACACGAAAAGGTGGCGCTGAAATCGTTAACCTTCTTGGGAACGGTTCTGCATATTATGCTCCTTCAGCGGCGCTTATTGAAATGGCGGAAGCTATCATTAAAGACCAAAAACGTATACTTCCATCTATTGCATACTTAGAAGGCGAATATGGCTACAATGATTTATACCTAGGTGTTCCGACATTATTAGGTGCAAATGGTGTAGAAAAAATCTTTGAACTTGAATTAACAGACAATGAAAAAGCAGCTTTAGATAAATCGGCAGAAGCAGTCCGCGATGTTATGAAAGTTTTAGCTTAATAAAAGTTTATGAAATCGAGTAGGATTCATTCCTACTCGATTTTTTTTGAGTAATTATATTTCAAACAGTAGAGTAAAAATGTACGGACATATGTGCAAGAATAGAAATATGCTAAAATAATCCTATCAATAATTACATTGAGGTTTATCTGCTTACATTTGCTTGAATAAAGAAAAAATAAAGTTTTCGAGAAAAATAAAATAATGTTCTGTACTGGAAGGCATATAACCGTCCAAATCAATTTTTATATTTTATTATTAGGAGGACGAAATAATGGATTTAGTAAATCAATTTTTAAACGGATTGAGAGAGACATTATCAACAGAGGAGCTCGAGGCACTAAATACAGCTAGCGGTGCTACAAAAGAAGATATTGAAACGCTAAAGTCAGAATATCCAAATTGTCCAGAATCACTAATCTGTCTACTTGAAAATCTTGATGGTACATATTGGCGGAAATATGGAGAAAGCGAAATTGCGGTTTGTATTTTAGGTTCAGATGTTGAAGAAGGTAAATATCCTTACTATTTATTGTCTACACAGCAGATGCTCGAAAGTTCAAAAGAAGAAGAAGACATCTCCTATCTTTTAGGATATGACGAGGAGGCTGTTGACTCTAAGATAAATCCGGAGGGACTTCTCCCTGGTATGTATATCCATTTTTCAGACTGTATGAACAATGGTGGATCATCGAGACTCTATATTGATTTTAACCCTTCTGATGAAGGTGTATGCGGTCAAATAATTCGCTTTTTGCATGACCCTGATGAATATGAAGTGATAGCAAACAGCTTTGATGAGTATTTACAGGATCTTATTGACTGTGGTTTTATTTTTCTGGAAAACGAAGAACAGTAATCTCTCGCATTTTAGATATTGAGAATATTCAACAAACGGGCGACGATTGTTGAAATGCTTGAAAGATGTGTCCATCTCATTCACTTATTTTACCCAAAATATATTGTCTGACATAATAGTTCACCAGGCAAAATGAATGGTTTTAATGAAAATATTTCTTGCGTTAAACAATTAATCGTTTAAGAATTTATGAATGATTTCAAGTTTGAAAAACGAATTATCGTAAATGGAAGCTAGAGCGTCTTGCATCGTAATGCAATACGATAGCAAGACGCTTTTTGTTTCCGCAAAAGTTCGAGGCTACGACTTTGAAAACATTAATAAAATCCTTAGAAGTAACTTAAGTAGTGAATAACGTACCCTCTATAGCATTTATATACCTTACAGCTGAGTTATGAACAGATTGTTTTGCATCTTTTTTCACAATACGGAGAAAAGCATCATATATTCGTTCAAAATGTAGATCTTCTACTTGACTTAAGATTCTTTCCACTGTTTTAACAGGAAGAGGAATAAAATTAGGGAAACTATACATAAATGTTACCCAATTTCGGTCAGCCACTACACGAATGATATCTCCAACTAGTAATGTGCCTTTTTTTTGATAACCATTTCTCCATTCTAGTACAGTGGCACCTTTAAAATGACCGCCCATACGATAAAGAGTTAACCCATTCTGTAAAGTAAGAGATTCACCAGACCAAAAAATAATCTTGTCACTAGTTCTTGTAACCCATTTTTTATCATCCTCATGAATATAAATAGGTGCGTTAAAAGTTTCTGCCCACTCAACTTGACTTGAATAATAATGAGGATGAGATAATGCGATGGCATCAATTCCCCCTAACCTCTCTATTTGATCAATAGTTTCTTGATCAATATATGAAATACAATCCCATAACAAATTAAAACCCTGTTCTTGAATTAAATAAGTTGTTTGTCCAATTCCAAATGTTGGACTAGTTGTAATGCTGAATAATCCATCTTCTTCAAGATTAAAGTTATTTTTATAAATTTCAGAAGAAATCATTTTGTCCAAAGTAGTCCAAGTTTGCCCATTTACACTAACATATTGTCTTTCTTCTGAACAAATAGTACATTGCTTTGGCTCTTCCATTGATTTTTCATACTGCGCACCACATGTTTCACAAATATAGTAATTCAAAATTACTCCTCCTTTAAAATCCTTGACCTCGATTCACTACACAGCTTATATTACCAACATAACCTAGGGAAGTATTTACAACTTTAGTCTGAAATGCTAAATAATGTTAAATGTGTAGTTGGTTAATTTTTTGTTCCTCGACAATTTTCTAAGTAAGGAATTGGTGAGATCCACAAATGAAGGGTGGATGTCTTTTGTCTTTTTGTAGCCACGCCTTTGTTTGTATTGGAGAATCGATCCTTCAACATTCATCAGCTAAATATCCAAAAGAATGGCAACACAATTCTAAGGCATAGGACCAGATAAGTAATGCTGAATGAAGATAAAATGGTTATTCTGCTTTTCGTTGTACTTTTGGAATAAAATTGATACTATGAAGGTATATGATAGAAAAGGGGTTGGCGTATTTTTGCTT
>Ga0102589_1005597_pt1 | contig 10852 bp, 5 predicted proteins | sample AraplaMF_Col_mLB_FD_76858 | JGI IMG/M metagenome (GOLD analysis project Ga0102589, IMG submission 76858) | Arabidopsis root microbial communities from the University of North Carolina, USA - plate scrape MF_Col_mLB | ecosystem: Host-associated > Plants > Roots > Endosphere | place: USA... | reverse complement strand
ATTGCCCCTCCTTTTTCTTGTTTAACTTTTGTAATGCTACTCGAATAATGTAGCCGGATGCTACGAAGAAGATAATTAACGCAATAATAATAGATACGATTTCCTCGGGAATACCCGCAGCATTTGGCATATTTAATGCTCCGTATTTAAGTGAGCCGAATAATGAAGCCCCGAATACAACCCCTAGTGGCGTATTTGCACCTAGTAAGGCAACGGCGATACCATCGAAACCTATACCTGTAAAGCCTGGTTTAATAGAAGCGTTTTGGAAAGTACCCAATGCCTCCATAGCACCACCAAGACCAGCGAACATACCTGAAATCGTCATAGCTAAAATAATGTTTTTGTTAACGCTCATACCAGCATAGTCTGCAGCATGCTTATTAAAGCCTACCGCTTTTAGCTCGTATCCACGTGTTGTTTTTTCTAAAATAAACCACATAACTACTACCATTAACAGTGCAACAATGATGCCATAGTGAAGACTTGAATTGTCTGTAAGCTCTCTTAAAAACGGAGAACGTAAAGAAGCCGATTCATGTACGCGTTCTGTTTTAAAGCTACCGTCCGACAATTTTTTAATTACCGCATTCGCAATATAAAGCGCAGTGTAGTTTAACATAATTGTCGCTATAACTTCGTGAACTTTAAATTTCGCTTTTAAGAAACCTGCAATAAAGGCCCAGAATGCACCTGCAGCTGCTGCCGCAAGTAATGCTAATGGTAAGTGAATGATTTTAGGTAGATCAAACGCATATCCTACCCAAGCTGCTGCTAGCCAACCTAAAATCAACTGACCTTCAACACCAATGTTGAATAAACCTGTACGGAAGGCAAATGCTACCGCAAGACCCGCCAATATGTACGGTGTTATTTGACGGATTGTGTTCCCTATAGAATATGAATCTCCAAAAATACCTGTCCAAAGTGCGATATAACCTTGTACTGGGTCATAGCCGCTAACTACCATTACGATAGCACCAACAATTAAACCGATAATGATAGAGATGATAGGAACGAGTATATTAATGACACGATTTGACATTAGTCGTTCCCCTCCTTCGCACCATTCGTATTATTTTTACTATTTTGCCCTGCCATTAATAAACCTAGCTCTTGTTCAGTCGTTTCTGTTGGATTTAACTCATCAACAATTTGACCGTCATAAATAACGGCAATACGGTCCGAAACATTCATAACTTCATCTAATTCAAATGAAATTAACAGTACTGCTTTCCCTTTATCACGTTGCTCAATAAGGCGAGAGTGAATAAACTCAATTGCCCCTACGTCAAGACCACGTGTTGGTAGTGCCGCAATCAATAAGTCTGGATTACGATCAATTTCACGACCGATAATCGCTTTTTGCTGGTTACCACCTGAAAGGGCACGTGCTGGCGTCATTTCACCATTACCCGTACGCACATCATATTCTTCAATAATTTGGCGCGCTTTTTCGGACACTTTCTTGTAGTCCATAACAAAGCCCTTAGCAATTGGAGATTGGTAATATGTTTGTAGTGCGATATTATGACCTATTGGGAAATCTAATACTAAACCATGCTTATGGCGATCTTGTGGAATATGTCCAACGCCTTCCTCAGTAATTTTTCGAGGCTTCATATTTGTAATATCTTTGCCATTTAATTTAACAGTACCATTCTTTATTTTACGTAGACCAGTTATGGCTTCGATTAACTCAGATTGTCCGTTACCATCGATACCTGCAATACCAACAATTTCACCTTTGCGTACATTTAAGTTCAGGCCTTTTACTTTATCGATATTACGGTAGTCTGTAACAACCAAATTATCGATTGAAAGTACTTCATCAGTTGGTTTAGCTTCTGTTTTTTCTGTTTTAAATTCGACTTGACGTCCTACCATCATTTCAGCTAATTGGTCAGGATTTGTTTCAGTAGTAATAACTGTTCCAATTCCTTCACCTTTTCGAATAATTGTCACACGGTCAGAGACTTCCATAATTTCTTTTAGTTTATGGGTAATTAAAATAATAGATTTGCCCTCTGCAATTAAGCGGCGCATTATTTGAATAAGCTCTGTAATCTCCTGTGGTGTTAAAGATGCAGTTGGTTCATCAAAGATTAAAATTTCTGCACCGCGGTATAGCGTTTTTAAAATTTCAACACGCTGTTGCATCCCCACAGTAATATCCTCGATTTTGGCATATGGATCAACATCTAAACCATATTTTTCAGAAAGTGCTTGTACTTTCTTAGCCGCATCTTTAATGTTAACAATCCCCATTTTTGTTGGTTCAGAACCTAAAATGATGTTTTCTGTCACTGTGAAATTTTCCACTAACATAAAGTGTTGATGGACCATGCCAATTCCTAAATCATTGGCCACATTCGGGTTTGTAATTTTAACAGCCTTCCCACGAACACGAATTTCGCCACCCTCTGGTTGATACAAACCAAAAAGGACGTTCATTAAAGTCGATTTACCTGCACCATTTTCACCTAGTAATGCATGGATTTCGCCTTTTTTCAGTTGGAGGGTGATGTTATTATTCGCCACGAAATTACCGAATTCTTTCCGGATTCCTAGCATTTCAATCACGTATTCCAATTTTGTCACTCCCTTAATAGGCACTTTTATCACTTTCGACTTGACGTAATGTCGCTACAGATAAACAATACGCCCAGTTTCTGATTATAATAATCTATACATTAGCCATATTCACTGTTAGCTCAATAGTTTTACATCGCAACAATGACTTAGCTAGAACTTCCATCTTCTCTCATCGGGCATTATATACCCCCAAAAATCCACTTATATCTGTCGAACCAATAGAGGTAGATAATTAATTATTCCTCGGCATAATTGCGTCCGGAGGCTTTAACTTCTTTCAGCGGGTGTAAAGAAGTTAAATAATTGCTGCATGAAGATAAATTAATACAGGAAAGGTCATCGTTAGAAACCTTTCTTCTATTAACTTGATACCATCATTACTATTCTTGCAATAATCTCATATAATATTACTACCTCTATGGTAATGATAAATATAGCCAAATGGAATATTACAAATAGTCAAAATATAACGATAGATTGAAAAATCATCATAAGGGCCTTCTAAAAGCCCCTTATGATGATCAAAAGATGAATTATTTTTTCACTTTTTCTGGAACTTTAATTTCACCTTTAGCAATTTTTTCTTTATATTCATCAATAACCTTTTGTACGTCTTCTGGGATTGCGCCACGAGAATCTGCAAGTTTCACGCCGTCTTCAGCTAAACCATAAGTAAGCGTTTTACCACCTGGGAATTCACCGTTTTTCGCTTTATTCGAAATATCTACAACTGCTGTGTTAACACCTTTTAACATAGAAGTTAAAGTTACATTTGTTTTATCGTCTACTTTACCTTCTTCATATTGGTCAGCGTCTACTCCGATTACCCAAATGTTTGCATTAGGATCTTTTTTCTTACGTTCTTTTGCTTCTGAGAACACACCGTTACCAGTTGCACCAGCAGCGTGGAAGATTACATCTACACCTGAAGAGTACATGCTGTTTGCAGTAACTTTACCTAGATCCGCTTTATCGAATGCACCAGTATATTTTGATTGGATTACGATATCTGGATTTACAGCTTTTGCACCTTCAACGAAGCCAGCCTCGAAGCGGTTGATAACTGGAATATCTACGCCACCTACGAAACCAACTTTACCTGATTTAGACATTTTCGCAGCAGCTACACCAGCTAGGAAAGCACCTTCTTGCTCTTTGAACAGTACAGATACTACATTGTCCGCTTTTACTTCAGCGTCAATGATTGCGAATTTGTTATCTGGATTTTCTTCAGCAATTGCAGTCATAGAATCTTCCATCATGAAACCAATACCATAGATTAAGTTAAAGTCACGACGTAATAATGCGTTTAAATTTGAATCATAGTCTGCATCTGATTTTGATTGTAAGTAGTCGAAGCCACCATCACCTTTTTTCAGGTTATGTTCTTTACCGTAATCTTGAACACCTTCCCAAGCAGATTGGTTGAATGATTTATCATCAACGCCACCTACGTCAGTAACCATTGCTACTGAAAACGCTTCCTCTTTGTTGCTTTCGCCAGATGTTTCATTTTCTTTTGCAGGTTTGTCTTCGTCTTTCGAACCACATGCACCTAAGATTGCACTTGCAGCTAAAACTGATGATAATACTAAGCCAAATTTACGTTTTTTCATTTTTTTAACCCCCCAAAGGTATTGTAATTAGCAGGAAAATATAAATATTTAGAAATGTTCTACACCCGTTTACGAACTACATGGAAGCTGAATTTATCAGCTCGGAAATAATTTTTTGAATACAGCACTACTTGATCATGATCATCGTAATGCAACTGCTTTAATACTAAAAGAGCTGTTTCACGTCCGCAATTTAAAATCGGTGAAGCTTGCTCATGATACCCGATTGGATCAATATATGTAACGGCATAGGCAACATGAACTTTACCAGATTGTTCAAGTGCAGAAAAAAGTGAAACTTCTTTTTTTTCTACAAAGTCAGTTGGCAGGAAGCTTGCTGGTAACCTGTCTATGCAGTATACTACCGGCTCGCCATCCGCTGTTCTGACACGTTCAATTGTGAGTATCTTATCTTCGTCATCACATTGGAAGCGTTTTAAATCTTCCTCAGAAGGTATGCTTTCCGTCGCCTTTAAAAAGCGGGAACCGGGTTCCATACCTGCTGCCTCGATCATAGAAGAAATGCTCGATAAATGCTCGATACCGGATGTAAACAACGGTTTAGGGTTTACAAATGTCCCCACCCCATGTCTACGTACAATAACATTTTCCTCTTCCAACAGTCGTAGCGCTTCTCTAAGAGTTGCTCGACTGACTCCTAGTGATTTCGATAATTCAAACTCTGAAGGCAATTTTTCATTTTCTTTAAAAATGCCTTTTTCTATGTCAGACTTTAAACGATCAATTACTTGAAGATAGAGATGACGATGATCTGCTTTAATAGTCACATATATCACCACCAAAATCAGAGATCAGACATCTGATGTACAACATTCCTACTAATCGTTCATTAATATAACATTTTTATAGATTGAAAGCAATTGCACCTTTGCCTAATTAGGCCCAAATTTTCAAATGAATTTAGGCCTACTTGATGTACACAATATTATTCAACTTTTTGTCGTGGTATTAGCACTAATTTTCGTATTGATGAATGAGCACTTGTCGAGGTTTACTACCCTCCGGAGGCCCGACAATACCGCGTTGTTCCATTTGATCGACAATACGAGCAGCTCTCGAATAGCCGATACGGAAGCGGCGCTGCAACATCGAAACAGAGGCCGTCTGCATGCTCACAACTAACTGCACTGCCTCATCAAATAATTCGTCTGTTTCCTCTAAAATTGTCTCTTCTTCGGACGGTATCATTTCCTCCTGATATTGTGCTTTTTGCTGTTCTATAACAAAGTTAACAACAGACTCAACTTCTTGATCTGATAAAAATGCACCTTGCACACGTTTTGGTTTAGATGCACCGACAGGTAAAAACAGCATATCTCCTCGACCGAGTAAACGTTCTGCTCCACCCATATCTAATATCGTTCTAGAATCGATTGCTGACGACACCGCAAAGGCAATACGCGAAGGAATATTTGCTTTAATAACACCTGTCAATACATCTACACTTGGTCGTTGAGTTGCAATTATTAAATGAATCCCTGCTGCACGTGCCATTTGTGCTAAACGCGTAATAGAATCCTCTACATCACTAGAAGCAACCATCATTAAGTCAGCTAACTCATCTACAATCACGACTATATACGGTAATTTTGGATGTTTTTCATCGGTTTGATCATTTACCTTTTGTACATGGTTGTTGTAGCCCTCAATATTACGTGTTCCTGTATGAGAAAATAAATCGTAGCGGCGTTCCATTTCTGATACTACTTTCTTTAGTGCCTGTGATGCTTTTCGTGCGTCTGTGACAACTGGTGCCAGTAGATGAGGAATCCCGTTATAAACATTTAATTCCACCATTTTCGGGTCAATCATCATTAGTTTTACTTCATGTGGTTTTGTACGCATAAGTATTGATACGACAATGCCATTTATACACACACTTTTCCCACTACCCGTTGAACCTGCAACAAGTAAATGTGGCATTTTATTGAGCTCGGCGAGTACGGCTTGTCCAGTAATATCACGACCAAATGCGACTTGTAATAATGCTTCTGGCTTTGCACCATCTTTAGACTCTAACACTTCTCGAAGTGTAACAATTGCCACCTCACTATTTGGTACTTCGATGCCAATCGCAGACTTCCCAGGAATAGGTGCCTCCATACGAATATCCTTTGCAGCAAGTGCTAAGGCAAGATCATCCTGTAAGTTTACAATTTTACTCACTTTCACACCTATATCTGGTAATATTTCGTATTTAGTTACAGCTGGGCCTAAATGAACCTGCGTTACTTTTGCCTTTACACCAAAGCTTTGCAAAGTTTGCTCAAGCTTTTTCGCATTTGCCTGAATGACAGAATACTCACCGCTTTGGTCGTGCTGCGGCGGTAATTGTAAAAGATTATAAGACGGCAATTGATAATCTGCATTTTCCACGGCATCTGCCCCTTCGATATGGACATCATCAACAATTTCCCCATGTTCAAAATCTTCATTTTCAGCAGTTGCAATTTCTTCTCGTTCATGAGACACATTTTGAGTAAAGGCAGAGATGATTGGTTCATGAGAAATTTCCTCTTCCTCTTGTACCTCAGGCTCCTGATCGACAGCCGCAATTTCATCCTTGCTTTCTACTTTCGAACGGCGATTTTTAGCTTTTTGGGGCATATTTTTTTTCTTTTCACGCTGTTTCTTTTGCCATTTACCAAAAAGGGCGGGCATTTTTTCCGCTAAATATGGAACAAGTGCCTTTCCTGTAACTAAAATTAACCCGATAAAGAAAATAACCCATGCAACGACCTTCGCACCTGTTGCCTCAAATAATACATGTAGAGCACTGAATAATAGTGCACCAATCATACCTCCGCCAAGTGCATTACTTCGATGGATAATTCCCTCTGAACTAATTAAAATTCGCCAAGATTCACGTAACACAGATTCTGATAATAAACCTCCAGATTTTGATAATTGTTCAAAAAGAATGCCGTGACTAAAAATTGTTAAACTCATAACAATGAGGAGCATTCCTACTATTAGTCGATCATATATACTTACTTTTTTCCGCCCAATCATTAGTAACAGCGCAACAAATACAAGCATACATGGCACAGCAAAGTGTAAATTCCCTAAAAAAAACATTGCTATTGTTTGTAGAATACGTCCGATCATGCCATATTCGAAAATCATAATAACCGCTAATGCAATTAAGATAAGACCTAAAATTTCATACATAAGCGGATGCATTTCTTTTTTTGTTGTAGTCGTTTTTGGTTTTGTGACTTTTCTTTTTTTACTAGTCGCCATCTATTTCACCTTCTTTTGTAGTCCTTCTTTATATGTAGCGAATAATAACATGTAGAACTTGATTATTTCAAAAAAAACTCATTATCAAAACGTGTAGTTGAGTTCCGTTCCGGCTGGGCGCTTTTATCGCTGCCGCTTCGCTTTCGCGCAGATAAAACATTTGTTTCTGACGCTTCGCTTTCGCACAGATAAAACATTTGCCGCTGACGCTTCGCTTTCGCACAGATAAACTCTTTTGCCGCTGACGCTTCGCTTTCGCGCAGAGCAGAGCTTCCTGGGGGCGTCCACCCTCCACTCCTTTTGGGATTGAGCCAAAAAAAGGATTTTCCACCGTTTACATTCGGTTAGAAAATCCTTTTTCGTTCAACGATGATCTTTCATTTATCAATTGTGCCTTGGCATAATTGCGTCTGGAATCGGCCGGAGGCTTTAGGCCAACAGATGTTTTTTGTGCGAAAGCGTAGTGCTAACGCAGCGGCAGCAACATGACGTTGGTCACTCAGTCGTTGCCACAGGACGTGGCGTTCTTAGACTGAGTTCCGCTCTTTCAGCGGGTGTTTGGGCACCCGCTGAAAAATAGCTTACATTCGCATTCATCTCACCACCTATAGAGGGTGAGACTTCTGTAGCTGACGCTTTGCTTTCGGTACAAAAGTGATTTGCTGAAAGAAATTAATATTCCATAATGATTGGGATAATCATTGGACGGCGCTTCGTTTTTTGGAATAAATACGTATTCAGTGTATCTCGAATTTCTTGTTTAATGTTTGTCCATTCAAATGTATCTTTTCCAACGTATTTTTCAATAACAGTTTTAGCAATCTCAGAAGCTTCTACCATTAATTCTTCTGATTCGCGTACATATACGAAACCACGTGATAAAATTTCTGGACCAGATGCAATTTTCTTTTGAGCACGGTTTAACGTAACTACAACAATGAAAATACCATCCTGCGATAATAACTTACGATCGCGAAGTACGATGTTACCTACATCGCCAACTCCAATACCGTCTATTAATACATTACCAGCTTGTACACGGCCACTCATTCGCATTTTACCATTTTTATATTCTACAATATCCCCTTTATCGGCGATAAAAATTTGTGATTTTTGCATACCTAGTTGTTGAGCAAGCTTAGAGTGAGCAATAAGCATACGGTACTCACCTTGCACAGGGATAAAGTACTTCGGTTGCATTAAGTTTAGCATTAATTTTAAATCCTCTTGGCTACCGTGACCCGACACATGTACATTTTTGCTAGATGTTAGAATTTCAGCTCCTGCTTTTGCAATAGAATTCATCGTATTAGCCATCTGTACTTCCATACTTGGAGACGGAGTAAAAGTAATTAATACTGTATCATCTTGTTTAATTTTAATGTCTCGGTGATGTTTGCGAACAACTTTTTCTAATGCATCAAGTGGTTCCCCTTTATTACCTGTAGCAATAATAATAATCTCATCATCTTGATACTTTTGCATTTCTGAGATAGGGATAATTGTATCTTCCTCAACCGTTAAGTAACCTAGCTGTACACCTAAATCCACAGCTTTTTCTAAAGGTTTTCCTACGATAGCTACTTTACGGAACGACTTTTGAGCTTGTGTAAATACTTGTTGAATACGAATAAAATTCGATGCATAAACAGCAACTAAAATACGACCTGGTGCTGAATGGAATGTTTTTGATAATTGCTCTTCAATCACAATCTCAGATGTCGTATAACCTGGTCGCTCAGCCTCACTCGACTCAGATAACAGAATAAATACGCCTTCTTCACCTAACTGAGCCATTTTTGCTAAATCAGGCTTAAATTTACCTGTCGCTGATTGATCGAATTTAAACTCACCTGTATGAACAATTGCTCCTTCAGATGTATGGAACACTACCCCTAACGAATCGGGAATACTATGTGTTGTATGGAAGAATGTCACATACGTTGAGTTAAAATTCATACGGCTACGATTCGTAACCTCAAAGAATTTCACCTGATGTGGTGCAGGCAATTCCTTTAAATGTTCCTTCGCAAGTGCAATTGTTAATTTTGATCCGTACACTGGCGCTTTCACTTTTTGTAATACATAGGCAATCGAGCCAATTGCATCTTCGTGACCGTGTGTTAAGAAAATCCCTTTCACACGTTCTTTATTTTCTTCTAAATACGTAATATCCGGAATTACGATATCAATGCCCAGCATTTCGTCTTCTGGGAACATCAAACCGCTATCCACTACAAATAGCTCTTCGTCAATTTCTACTACGTACATTGCTTTCCCAATTTCGCTTACGCCACCTAGTGGGATGATGCGAATTAATTCATTCTTCTTTTTTGTCAATTTATTTCCTCCTAAAAAATATCCCGAACAGCAACCACTTAAGATTTATTATACGGTTTGCAAAGCTTTTGCACAAATTAAAAATACAACTTTCATGATGGAAACAGAAATTTATTGCTAATTTTATTACTAATAGATGGAAAGAAGGTTGAGTATGTAGCATTGTAAAAGGTCTAATTTTTTTACTTTTATTTAGCGACGTAGCATGTAGGGAAGGGGGAAATCGCCATTGTATGCCCTTCTCTGTAAGGTAGTTCTATCCCCTGAGCGGATTTCTGCCTTACCTGAGCAGTTCACCACACTACCCGAGCGGATACTGTCTTACCCGAGAGATGGCCTCCCTCAAGAGCAACGGTCTTATTCTTCTATATTTCTTACAAAAGAAAAAAGACCGTAAACAAACTAAAATTTCTCACGTTTGTTTACGGTCTGAGGATTTAACTATAGGTACTTATTTTCCTAAAGCTTTTCGCTTTTTCTTGATACGTATCCCAAATTCGGTCAAAGTTTGCTTTTTCTTCATCTGTCATTTCCATCATTGGCAGACGAACATTAAGTGTATCAAAACCTAATTTGGTCATCGCGTATTTTACAGGCGATGGGTTTGGCTGTGCGAACAGCGCGCGTACAAGTGGTAATAATGCTCGGTGAATTTTGGCTGCTAGCTCGTGATTTCCTTCTTCAAACGCTTTTATCATTAATTGCATATCATTTCCAACAACATGAGCAGCAACTGAAATAATTCCTGCTCCGCCGATTGCTAGTAGTGGAAGCGTTAAACCATCATCCCCACTGTACACAAAGAAATCATCTTCTGAATCAACATTCTCAATAATATCGCCCATTTGATCTAAATTGCCACTCGCTTCTTTAATCCATGAAATATTAGGAATTTTACTTAAAGCAACGGAAGTTTCATAGGCAACATTGACGCCTGTACGTCCTGGCACGTTATAAAGCATGACAGGTAAACTTGTTTCTTTTGCAATTGTTTCAAAATGCGCAAAAATACCGCGTTGATTTGGCTTATTATAATA
>Ga0102589_1005596_pt1 | contig 10857 bp, 16 predicted proteins | sample AraplaMF_Col_mLB_FD_76858 | JGI IMG/M metagenome (GOLD analysis project Ga0102589, IMG submission 76858) | Arabidopsis root microbial communities from the University of North Carolina, USA - plate scrape MF_Col_mLB | ecosystem: Host-associated > Plants > Roots > Endosphere | place: USA... | reverse complement strand
TCAACTACTAGTTTAACCCATTATTCAAGGATATGGCCCGATTGTTGAATGGAATGACTTGCATTTTTAAACAACTTTTTACATGGAGAGTTTTTTATGAATAGAAACATATTAAATCAAGAATGAAAAATGTATATTCAATTCTATAAAAATAGTGCGCTACTCCAATTGGTCTTGTTTCAAAAACAGATGCTACCAGTTCATCGTCTATACTAAATTATCATTTGTAACATTGAAGAAATTTAATTTACTTGATATGAAAATGAAGAAGAACTTTCCTTACGAAAAGAACTCATATGAATTTTTAAAGAGGATGCAAAGATGCATCCTCTTTAATTTACCTTCCGTCCGAAAAATGTAAAAACAAAAACATCTTTTGTCCATTTTCCTTTCCCATACATATAAAATACGAATCCACTAATGCTAGTTAGTATAAGAAGCACAACGAAATATATCCAATTTTTGTTATTACCATTCTTTAAGCTATCTATAATTTGCTCCTTAGTATTTCCCATATAAACACATTTTCCGTATCTACTAGGTAATTCTTTTATTACCTTTCCCTCTACTAATCCAAGTACAACTACATTTTCTTTATTTTCTACTGCTCTAAATGAATAAAAGCGTTTTTTTCCATCTGCTAACTTTGTAGTATTCGCCTGAATATCATTTATTCTTGTTGAAATGACATTCTGACTACTTAATTCCATAAATGGCGTTTCAAGAGACACATTTTCTTTATTTATTAATTTTAATTCTTTATTTCCAATATGTATTGGTTCATTATAAAAAGCTGTTATTTGGCCGTTACTCCATAACGAACGATTGGGTGCAGAAGTCTGTGTATAATATGTCGTTTTTTTCTTTTGAATTCGATTCACTACCGCATACCCATCAGCAAGTAGCGTTTCATCTCCTGTTACATGTTCAGAATATACCTCTCCCCTTACAAAGTATATACCGTTTTTAACCTCTTTATCGCTTAAAATCATCTGTACATCACCGAGTTCATTCCAGACTAAAAAACTATTTAAACTCTTATACCCATAAAAAAGAAATACCATTAATAAAATTGTAAACAATGCCCCTATTTTAATTGTTGCCTTTTTATTCACTGGTTGTTATTCCCCCATATGCTACGAATACTTTCATCTTAAAATTATAATTAGAAATATTATTCATGTACATATATTAATCCTTTTTCCCTAAGCTAACTTTGCTACTCCCTATGTAAGTAAACGTCAAATAACGCTAAATCTACACACTTATTTGTATTTTGCTCTTCCATTTCAGCCAATAATAAAGCTGGTGAAGCGTTAAGTTCCGTTTTCCGCACCGGACAACTGAAATATATACACCACAACATCATATAATCCATATATATGCAACATTACATAAAAATATTTACTATTACATGCTATACTAAAAAAGGAGTCGACAATCGTTATTTTCTTCTTAGTTTTAAAGCAATATGGATATATACCTTCTTATCGCATTTGGATTGTACAAACAAAAGAAGACATCTTAATTGATGTCTTCTTTTCTTATATTTTTATGAATTCCTTTGAGCAGATGCTCTCCAAGCACGGAAAGATGTTGGGTGTCCAGAATGAGCTCTTTGCTTTGTAGCAGCAACAGCTGGTTTTTCTTCAATAGTCGTTGGTTTCTCTTCCACAATCACTGATTTTTCTTCAAGAATAGTCACAGCTGTTTGTATTTTTTCCAACTGCTCTTTTAAAGCTTGCTGCTCAATTTTTAAATCCGTAAGTAATCGTAAAATCATTTCAGAATTAGCCATGCAGATCCTCCTTCCCCCAATACACAGAATAAAATACAATATGTCATCAACATAATACCCGTGACAAAAATAAGGTCGTCAACTCTTTTAAAATCTAAGCTCCTTTTATTTTTCAAAAGGACCTGCTCAAGTCTATCCGTAAAAACATAAAGTGAATTAAATCCATTAATTAATGGTCTTTAGGGAAGGAGGAGTTAATATGGGCTATGGCGGTACTTGTGGCGGTGGCTGCGGTTTCGGCGGCGGATTCGCTTTACTAGTTGTACTCTTTATTTTATTAATCATCGTAGGAGCTAGTTGTTGGGGCGGCGGATTCGGCTGCTAAGGGGAGGCACTCTTGAGAGTGTCTTTTTTTCTTATAATAATTAATTCCTCCTCTAGCTGCACCGAGTTTACATATATAATCCGTCATAATACCCTTGAATTGATTACTACGTCTCTTTTATATGAATTCCCCTTAAACAACAGGGCTTTAGAGTCATGAATATAATACAGTAAGTTTACCCCCCTGTTGGTATTATTTGCCCAACTTGCAATAGGAAGCACCTTGTCCTCAAACAAAAAGAAATAGTATGCTTAAACTGTAAGAGTACACTTATTGTAAAGAGACTTTAATTACAGCGTCTCTTTTTTGATCTAATAGCTCAATCAATTCCACAAAACATAGATTTAAATACAAAAAAACACTCCTAGCGAGTGTTTTTTAATATTTTGGTCCCATATAATCATAACTTTGATCTAATGCCTTAAATAAGTCAATCGCACTTTTTAATTCTTGTTTGTCAGACTTTAATTCTTCCATCTTTGTACCAATATCTTTCCTGAAGTTTTCTAAGTCACTAATTGCCTTCTTTCCTACTCCAAGTTGCGACCAACTTGATAGAAGTAAGTTATGAACATTACTTACTACACTTTTGTTATGATTTAAATCTTGAATCATATTCTCCAATTGCTGTAAGGCTTAATTTAAAGCTTCTTCATTTATATAAATTTGTGGCATAATACTATCCCCTTAATAATTTTCATCTGTCTTTTTATAATCATCAGCTTTCTTCTCAATAAAATCAGAAATTTCCGTTGCTGTACGTATATACCAAAAACTTAAATGTTCTACATGGGCACGTATATCGGTTATCTTGGCTTCTAAACGTTTACTTTCAGCTGTTTCTAATAAAGCCATCATATTTGAAATTAATCTCGGTACCTTATCTTGAAATTCTTGTGCATTTCGCTTCATATCTCTTACAGCTTGTTCTAGATTCCCTACAACTACACGAATTTCTCCGCTACCTAATAACTTACCAGGTGAATCATATACCCTTTCACCTGTTTCTACATTCAAAAGATAAGGGCTTGCCAAATTACCATCCTTTCCCATCGGAAAATATTTATCATTTTGATAATGGTATCCAGGTTTATCTTTTATAGAATCTAAAAATCGATTCGCTTCAAACGCTATCCTTAGTTCTAATGGTAATTTAGAAATTGCTTCTTTTGAAGCGGGTGGTGTAACAGCATATGTAGAACCAATATGGCCATCATAAGGACCAAAGGGACCATACCCAATAGTATCTGATCCATGAACAATTGTAACAATCCTCCCTGTAAATTCCCCGTTATTAGCTCGTTCCTGTAACTCTGGGGGAAGTAAGTGTTTCGCACTCGGTGCATTCCATGTCAAACACCTTATATTCTCATCAAACGCTGCAACATACTCAGATAAAGCACCGCCTAAAGAATGACCTGTAACATACAATTCTACATCTTTTTTCGCATAATCTTCTTTGATTTGTTTCATTACTTTTTCAGCTTGTTCAAATTGACTGTGATATTCCCATTGTCCGTTCTCTTCGTTCCAATATCGTCTTGGATCTCCCCTCTTTCTCCTGCCTTTGGGGCTGGTGCTGGGTCATGAACACCGTCTCTCCTAATAAAAAACTTACCATCTGTTAAAGCATCCTTCATCCCTTCTCCAGGTTTTAAAGAATCCTTTTCAAAAATTTCACCTCCTTCTGTACCACGGAAGGATACCATTACTTGTGTTTTTCCATCTACTACTCTTTCAAACACTACAGCATCCATTCCTGTTTGTTTATCATGAAAAGTTTTTCCTCTATCCCATAATTGCATAGTATTTCCTTCAGGGTCTTTAACACTAAAAACTCCTTCTAAATCTTTATCACTCTTATAAGCAGCTCTGGCCATTTGATAATAACTCGAATCTAAAACTTCATCATTTTTGCTCAAAACATTTCCCCTCCCAGAAGATTTAATATATTCTAAATATAGGATACCGTTAATGGAGGGAATTGAATTGAGAAAAATCTTTTCCAGTTTGAGTATTATTTTTATATTAATCATTTTAGGAGGGTGTAATATGAATGATGATAAGAAAGAAGAACAAAAAATAGTAAAAAAGGCCGAAGAAGTAACTATTAAATATTTCAAAGAAAAAGAGAATTTAGAAGTAGTCATTACAGGACATAAATTTGCCCCAAGTGATTTTCAAACCGTTTTTATAAACGGGCATATAAAAGATGATGAGAGTAAAACATTTTCTGCAGATGTAGAATACGGTGGAGAAAAATATCATGTAAGTTCCATGTCTCATTCTAAAAATTTAGAACTTAAAAACTAACACTGTAGGCACTCATAAGAGCATAGCCATCAACTTAAGAAAATGAATAAAATAATGAATTAGGGCACCCTTTCATGCAGTACTGTATGAAAGGGTGTTTTAATTGATGTCTATAAACAATGACGCACCAATCGAGGAACTTATGTATTAAACAGGTATGATTCAACCAAAACGAAAATTTCAGGCACAGAATCTTCTATTACTCTGTGTATTTTTAGGACAAACAATCAGTTCTAAGTCTTTAGTTACTCTTTGCACAAAATTAAATGAAGCCACTGTTACTTGTATTCCAACCGAGGCACTCAATAAACATTTGAACGAGAAAGCCGCATGCTTAAATTTTGTCACTCAACAAAATCAGAAAACAATTACAATTAAACTGATTATTTTTCTTCTGAAGAATTACATATTTTAAAATTGACATAACACATCATGCACCATATACTGTTAACAACAGTATACTGTCATTAACAGTATAAATCTTAATTCATTCTAGGAGGAAAATCCATGAAACATACAGGAAGACATACAGGTGCATTTCTTTTGTTATTTCTAGCTAAGGGAGATAACTATGGCGGGCAATTATTGCAAAAGTGCGAGGAAGAACTTCCCGTCAATCCAATCGATAGCGCCATTTTATATCGTACGCTAAAAAAGTTAGAAAACGAAGGTGCAATCGAATCTTACGTAAGTACAGATTATCAAGACAAACCGAGAAAGATGTACAAAATTACGCCTGCTGGAAAGGAACAATTGGCAGAATTTCAAATGGACATTGAAGAAAAAATGAAGAACTTATCCTTTTTCATAGACAAATATAAAGACTTAAAGGAATCCAATCATGATTAACGGCGTGATCCTTTACACTTTAGCCATTATTCTTACGGGGATTTCTTTTATGAAAGACCGCAATAAAACGAAAGATGCTCTAATGAAGTCGTGGAAAATGTTTCGCAATCTTCTACCTGCGATGCTTTCCATTATGCTTTTCGTTGGCTTATCGCTTTCTATATTAACGCCGTCTTTCATCTCTTCTATTATTGGGGAGCAATCTGGATTTCTCGGCATTGTTTATTCAGCGATACTCGGCTCCGTTGCACTTATACCCAGCTTCGTCGTATTCCCACTTGGTAATACGTTAGTACAACACGGCGCAGGCCTTCCTCAAGTTGCGGCACTTATGTCTACACTCATGTCAGTAGGGCTTACAACATTACCGATGGAACAAAAGATATTCGGGCGAAGCTTTGCTTACGCACGTAATGCATCTGCTCTGCTCATGTCCCTTCTATTCTCCTATATCATTTGGGTGGTGATGGTATGAAGGAACTAAAAAGATATCGCTTCTTTTTCATTTTACTACTGGGACTCTTTGCTTTAACCTTTATAAATCAATCTTTAGGATGGAGCGCTTTACAACTAACAGGGAATAGCATTTTAGATATGTTGTTTCTCCTCCCACCTGTTCTACTATTTGTAGGATTGCTTGATCAATGGGTGAAAAAAGAAACGCTCATGAAATATATGGGCGAAAAATCCGGCGTATACGGAATCTTATTCTCTCTATTATTAGGCGGCATTGCAGCTGGTCCTCTCTACGTTGCCTTCCCAATCGCAGCACTACTCTTACAAAAAGGCGCCAGCATTCGGTACATCGTATTTTTCTTAGGCGTTTGGACAACTGCGAAATTGCCGATTCTCGTGTATGAATTCTCTTCATTTGGAGCTACTTTTACACTTATTCATGTTGGTTTCGGTTTAGTATTCTTTTATGTAATGGGGATTGTGTTTGAGAGGTTTTATGATCAGGGGCAGTTGCTAAAGTATGATGTTACGAAAGAAATGTAAAAAGACATCTTTAATAGATAAAGATGTCTTTTTTTGAACCTTAATTCTCGTTCTGTAAAACCCTCGCTGCCGTTACTCCCTGTTTCTCTTCTTTTAAAAACAACGATACGATAAATGCAACAATGATAAAGACTAGCCCTAATGTAAATGCACCTTGGAATCCTGATGTTAAACCGTTTAACTTTTCTACTGGGTCCATTGGATTTGCGGAGCTTTCCATATAGCTAGCTGTTCCTGAAGACATTTTCGAAATAAAGATAGCTGTACCAATTGCGCCAGCTACTTGTTGCAACGTACTAAACAGTGCTGTTCCGTGCGGATATAAATCTGGTGTTAATTGATTTAAGCCATATGTTTGTGCTGTCATGACAAACATGAGTCCAACCATTAATACGCTATGCATAACGATAATTTGTACCATTGATGTGTCAGGAGTAATGCCTTTAAATAAGAACATTGCAATCCCTACTAACACAATGCCGGGAACGATAATAACTTTCGGACTAAATTTATCAAATAGTTTACCTGCAATTGGTCCCATGATGGCGCTAATAACACTTCCCGGAAGCATGATAATTCCTGATTTAAAAGCTGTAACGAGTAACACTGTTTGCAGGAACATCGGTAATAACGTCATCGTTGAAAATAACGACATCATCACAATGACGATTAATCCTACTGATAATGTAAACATCGGAACTTTAAATGCGCGTAATTCTAAAATTGGATTCTCAATTTTTAATTGTCGAACGACAAACATACATAATGAGATAAGCCCAACAAGTAAAGTGCCGTACACTTTCACATCGGACCACCCTAAGTCACCTGATGCACTAAAGCTATACACAAGCCCACCAAATCCTAATGTCGATAAAAGGATTGATGGATAATCTACTTTTGGTCTTGTTAACTCTGAAACATTTTGAATGTACTTCATCCCAATCATAATGGAAATGATCACGATTGGAATAACAATGTAGAATAACCAGCGCCAATTTAATGAATCCACAATTACTCCAGATAATGTAGGTCCAATTGCCGGAGCTGCCATCATCACAAGTGCAATTAATCCCATTGTGGCACCACGTTTTTCAGGCGGACAAATGATTAAAATCGTATTCATTAATAACGGTGTAATTAATCCCGTCGCTACAGCTTGGACGATACGGCCGACTAATAAAATGGAAAATGTCGGTGCGAATCCCGCTATTAATGTACCGGCTAAAAATGTTACCATAGCGATCAAAAACATTTGTCTCGTTGTGAGCCATTGCTGAAGTAACGCTGTAATTGGGACTAAAACCCCAACTACTAACATGTAAGCTGTAGAAAGCCATTGAATTGTTGAAGCTGTTACGCCAAATTCTTTCATTAATACTGTTAACGCATTACCAAGTAACGTTTCGTTTAATAATGCGACCATTGCCCCTAAAAGTAACGCAATTAAAATCGGGGTATGTTTCATATTAGAAGTATCAACTTTGCCACTTACAGGGCTCTTAGTTGTCATATTCATTTGCAGATTCTCCTCCTGTTTCTTACTTAAAAAACTTTAAATACACCGGAACACATGTAATATAATATACATATGTAGATTAAAAAGGGAGAATCAATTGTCAGCCACTGTATACTTAATCTACAAAAAAGGAGAATTGTAGATGAACGGTAATGAAAAACAACTCGATTTACGTATTAGACGTACACATAAATTACTATGGGATTCCTTATTTGAATTAATGACGCAATCAAAACAGAAATATAGTACGATCACGGTTAACCAAATATGTGACCGCGCGATGGTACACCGAACAACCTTTTATAAACACTTTGAAGATAAAGACGCTTTATTAGCATTTGGATTTAAACGATACAGCAAGATGATTGCGGGAATACCCGTTTCAGATCGATTAAGTAAACCATTTCAAGTAATGGAACAATTCCTACACCATGAAGAAATCGGTAAAATATTAGAGACGCAAATGTCTGATGAACAATTTATTAACCGGACACAGTATTTAAGTCACGAAACGAGAAAACAAGAAATAGAAGCGTTACATCAACTTTGCAAAAATCATACGATGCCAAATGATTTAATCATTGAATTTTATTCAGGGGCAATCACCTCATTAAGCGCATGGTGGTTTAAAAATGAAAGAAAAGTTTCTGCGGCTGAAATGGACCAATATCTCCACCAACTTATTAACCGGGATATTTTTCAGTTTGGAGAGGAATAACTTCACCATCAAAAAAAGGCTGTTTTATAAACAGCTTTTTTTGATGGAATAAAACGTCGATAAATTTAAGTTACAAATATTCAGAATTGGTATTAAAATATAAAATGGGGATAGGGGTATGGGATTTAAAATTTTATACATAACGAGGGAATAGAAATGAAACTACAATTAAAAGCGGATTTAGGGCTACTACTAGTTACCTTCTTTTGGGGTGCATCCATCTTACTTACAAAGGTTGGACTCGAAGGCATAGAAGAATATAATTTGATCGCATTACGATTTATTATCGCCTTTCTTTTATCAGGTTTAATATTTTACAAACATTTATTCAAAATCGATTTTAAAACTGTAAAATATGCATTTATACTCGCTTCTGTCTTATTTATCGTTTACATTTTTGCAACTTTCGGTACAAAGTACACGAGTGTTTCAAATGCTGGTTTCTTACTATGCCTCACAGTCATTTTCATTCCGATCTTATCAGCTATATTTTTAAAACACATTCCAGAAAAGAAAGTTATAGTAGGCATCATTTTAACGATAATAGGAATCGGCTTATTAACATTAACGAGCGAATTCAAGATCGGTAACGGCGACATATTTTGCATACTGTCAGCCTTATTTTATGCCATTCACGTCATCATCACTGGTAGCGTAACGAAACACGTAAATTCAATCGCACTTGGAGTCATACAACTCGGTTTCGTCGGCCTATTTAGTCTTATTTTTTCATTTATTATCGAAACACCAAAACTTCCTAGCACAACCAACTCATGGCTCATCATCTTAGCCTTAAGCATATTCTGCACAGCAGTCGCATTCATCGTGCAAGTTATCGCCCAGCAATACACGACGCCTACACATACAGGCCTTATCTTTTCATTAGAACCTGTCTTTTCCGCAGGGTTCGCTTTCGTTTTCACAGGTGAAACGCTTACCGGGAAAGGATATTTAGGGGCGACACTTATATTAGTAAGTGTGTTGATTGCTGAGGTGGATTTTAAGGGGTTGTTGCGGGTGAATTATAAGAAGAATATGGAATAGTTATTTCGCTAAAGTACATAAACATACCTGGAAAATATTCGTTTGTATTATTTTCACCCTCTTCCCTTAATTGTTTTAGATGCTACCTTCGAATAAGGTAGCATCTAAAATATGTTACAAGGAATTATTATATTTATGTAGCCTGCATAGTTAACCTTTTCTACATTACTTACTGCACATAGTCATACAGATTTTTCGCTAACAATAAACAAGTTACTGTAATGAAAAGAGCACGAACATACCCACTTCCTTTTTTTATAGCAAATTTGGAGCCAACGACTCCTCCAGCAATTTGAGCAATCCCCATTATAAAACCATACGCATAGTTTACTTGCCCCACATACATAAATATTAACAATGCACCAACATTACTTCCTAAATTAAGAAACTTCGCATTACCTGCTGCTTTTAAAAAATCATACCCAATAAATAAAAGAGCAAACATTAAAAACGAACCTGTGCCAGGCCCTAGAAATCCATCATAAAAACCAATAGCAAAAATAAAAAAGGTAAAAATAATGACGTGTCGACCAGATAATTTCTTATGAGTAGAAATACTGCCCCAATCCTTTTTAAATATCGTATAAATAGCGACTGCACCAAGCATTACCAGCATCAATGGCTTCAGTACTTCTGGGTTCATTAAATGAACGGTCCATGCACCTACTATAGAGCCTATGAAAGTGATTGGAAATAATTTCAAAGCCGATTTCAAATCAAGATTACCAGAACGATAAAACACAATATTACTAGTTGCACTCCCCATTGTTGATGCTAGTTTATTCGTGGCTACCGCACTTGCTGGATTCAGCCCTGTAAATAATAAAGCTGGTAAAGCAATGAGTCCACCACCACCTACAACTGAATCAATAAATGCAGCCACAAACCCAAAAACAATCAAAATAATTAATATAGATGGGTCTAAATAAAAATCCATACTAGTAGCCTCCCCTTTAGTCACTATTGTAATAGTAACTATCAATTTGCTAAATGTAAAGAGTTATTGTAACGTTGAAATATAAAAGCAAACATCGGAGGACGAAAAAAGTGGACTACATAGTACAACAGCTTAAAAAAATGGGTTTTAATGAATATGAAGCTAAATCTTATGTATCTCTTGTTAAACAGGGGCCTGTCACAGCCTACCAAGTGAGTAAGGATTCAGGTGTCCCAAGAGCGCGAATTTATGAGATTTTAGGTAACCTTGTAGAAAAAGGAATTGTCATGAAAGAAGAAATAAATGACACCACTCGCTATTCACCTCTATCTGTTGAAATCTTTTTACAGAAAGCTCA
>Ga0102589_1005595_pt1 | contig 10858 bp, 12 predicted proteins | sample AraplaMF_Col_mLB_FD_76858 | JGI IMG/M metagenome (GOLD analysis project Ga0102589, IMG submission 76858) | Arabidopsis root microbial communities from the University of North Carolina, USA - plate scrape MF_Col_mLB | ecosystem: Host-associated > Plants > Roots > Endosphere | place: USA... | reverse complement strand
ACGATACATTGTATTTTTTCTAGGAGTTTGGACAACTGCAAAATTACCGGTTATGGTGTATGAATTTGCTTCATTTGGAGCTAAATTTACAATCATTCACATTTGTTTTGGTTTATTATTTTTCTATTTAATGGGTGTTATTTTCGAAAAATTTTATGACCACCGACAATTGTTAAAGTATGATATAACGAAAGAAGTTTAGATTTAGATCAATAAGTCTTTAAACTCCTCAATCACAGATTCTTTTGTAACTGTAGATTTTAAATAACATTTGATCAAAAATCCTTTATAAATCAGCATTTTAAGATAGGAATCATCTTACATCACCATCAACTTAAGAATTTTATAACGACCCTAAACAAAGAATTTGTACATTTTCATCTGAGGTGTCAAATTTCTCATTTTGGGATAGTTTCTTTTCTTAGCTTGATGGCGATGGGGTCGCGTCACATGCCCATCAAACTTACATTTTGAAATGCCCCCAAAACGAAATTTTTATCTTTTCGTAGGTGTCTATGAGGATTTAGTTCATTTTTTCGTTTTGGGGTAATTCTGAATTCTTAAGTTGATGGGTATGGGGAGGCCCCCTTTTTAGTGGTTAAAGTTACTCTATCTTTTAATATTTACATGTGGAGGAGCTATTTAAACTAATGATGGGGTTAGTACGAATAAAATATGATTAGGTTCATCACTCTTGTTCAAAAATCGGTGTTTAACATTTGGTGGAATACGTACGACATCTCCTTCATCTAAAAAATATTCGGTTCCTTCCAGTTCAACATATGCTTGACCTTTCATAACCACAGCAATCTCTTCTTTATCGTCATGTGAATAATGACTCTCTGTAGTAGTAGTATGCGCATTCAAATCCATCATTAAGAGTTCAATATGCGCCTTCATAAAATCTGGTGTTAATACATCATAGACAATATGGTCACTATTTTCACGATATACTTTCTTTCGATCTTGCTTTCTGGAAATGAGGGAATCTGTATCAATTTCATTAATAAACAGAGTAAAAAGTGGCACATTTAGTGCTTGTGCAATTAACTCTAGTACACTTAACGACGGATTCCCTTGTCCTCTTTCAATTTGGCTAATAAGTGATGTACTAATTCCTGCATAATCAGCAAACTCACGAATTGTCATACCATTTTTCTTACGATAGTTTAATACTGTTTGTCCTAAGCGATGATTTTTCATAGCAAATGCCCCTTTTAAAATAATGTATGTTTGATGTCTTTTGTGCTGACATACTAAACATGGAGAAATAATGCTTTTTTCAATAACATAAATATTTTATACTTACACTTGTACATTATAATGCATTAATTTTATTATAGTAAACAAACATCAAGGGGGAACAGTATTGAAATCACCACTTATTTCTTACACGATCTTATTTTTGGGCGTATTTGCATTGTCTACTTCAGCAATCTTTGTGAAATTGGCAGATGCACCTGCAACAATTACAGCATTTTATCGGATGCTTTTTGCAGCAGTAATGCTTTTGCCATTTTTATTAGTAAATAAAAAGAACCGTAAAGAATTAGGTTCGTTGTCAAAAAAACAATGGGGACTTGGATTACTCTCAGGTTTATTTCTGGCAGCACATTATTTATTGTGGTTTGAATCATTAAATTACACATCCGTAGCAAGTTCGACTGTCATCGTCACATTACAGCCACTTTTTTCGATGGTTGGCGGTTATTTTCTATTCAAAGAACGCTTCAGTAAAGGTGCTATAATAGGCTGTCTTGTGGCGATTGCCGGAAGTATTGTCATTGGATGGAAAGATTTTCAAATTAGTGGACAGGCATTATTTGGCGATATACTTGCTTTTATTGCAGCAGGTGTTATAACGGCCTACTTCTTCATTGGCCAGCATGTTCGCAAAAGATTATCTCTTATCCCTTATTCAATCATCGGCTATACCAGTAGTGCACTATTTTTAAGTATTTTTGTTTTCAGCCAGCAAACTTCTTTCGTTAATTATTCCATACAAACATGGCTGTCCTTTATTGGATTAGCGTTTATTGCAACGATATTAGGGCAAACGATTTTTAATTGGTTGTTGAAATGGCTAAGTACCTCAGTTATTTCAATGAGCATATTAGGAGAAACGATTGGAACTTGTATACTCGCTTATTTCATTTTGGATGAGGTCATTTCTTTACAACAAGGTATAGGAATCGCACTCATCTTAATTGGTCTAGCATTATTTTTACTACAGCAAAGAAATAACAAATAAATAATAATGAAGAATTGTTAAAACATATCTCACCACTGGGACGGGAACATGTAAACTTTCTCGGAGAATATCGATAACATTAGAATCTCTTCGTCCATTACAACAAACTCAACAAAATAAAAGCCGATTTTTTTCTTAGAGTAAAAAAATCGGCTCGTTTTCTGCCGCAATCGTTTGAAAAGAGCTTCTACATCTCCATAGGTCATCGGTTTACCTCTGTTCTTACCGCGCAGTTTGACGAATACAAAGTTGGTTTCGGTATCCGCTTCTCATTATAGTCTGTTTAAGTTATGTCAACTCCTTATTTTTAGGGATTCGATTGTACTAAATATTCGTGTATATACATCCTTAATATTTGCTTCATTTACATTATCATTGTATAGTCCAAAACCCCAACTTTGAATATTTTCACCCTCTTGAAAATAACCCGTCGCATATTCACCTGATTCTACTTTTGGAAAATCTTCATAAGATACTTTTTCATAAACAAAAGGAATATATGATTTTTTTGTCTCAATAAAGAAAAATGGAATCCCTGTCTCTTTATATACTTTCGCATATTTACTATCGGCAGCCTCTGACAAATGCTCCTTCATAATAAAAACGGCATCAAATTTTGATGCAAGTGTTTTCCCTTCCTCTAACTCATTCAAAGTTATAGTTGTGAACTTCACGTTTTCTTCTCTTACTTGTGGAGCATTTCCTATAATACCGATGTTTAAGCTCTTCCCTTTATATAGGGATGAGTTAACTGTATTAGAATTACATCCAGCTAATATCATTAAAATGAAAAAGAAAATGGGAAGTGTTTTCCTCATTAGCAAAACCTCCTTTAAAAATCATAACGAATCCACTTATTAGATAAAGAAAAACATTTACATGAAGCGCTTCTAATTACCTTGTATTCATTTGGTCACAGACTGAGAAGAAAAATTCAAGATAAAGTCACCCTACAAAGGTTTCTTGTTCATCCATTGAATACAATTAAAATTTTCCGTATATTCATTTCACATATAGAGGTATTGACACATCGCCATCAAGTTAAGAAATGCATTGTTCCCAAAACGAAAAAAATGAGCCGAGTTCTTATAAATAACTGTAAAAAGGTAAAAATTTTCGTTATGGGGGTGTTTCAAAATATTTTTTTTATCTCTCAACATTTAACAAATTATAGGAATTAAAAATATGAGATGTTTTCTAATTTAGCCTTATTTGGAACATCATCAATGATTACAATTTGATAGGCACTGTCCCTTCCTTTTGCGGGCGCAAAGATCAAGTGAATTTTAATGTAAGCAAATATGTATAGTTAGCTTTCATTTCCCTGCAATCATTGACTTTGTCCATATTCTCCTTATATCCTCAAAATCAGCAAGAAAAGTATAGATTCAAAACATTATAAAGAGGTAGTGACAGGGTTGCTGTCATAGACCGCAAAGTATCGCTTATAAACTACTAAGTTTCATTACCAAAAACCCCTTCCGTATTCTAAGAAAGAGACATCCTATTCACCTAATCCTTGTTATCAGTAGTTACTTTAATTAATTTTTTACTTAAAACAACACTTCTGTAATTTGTAATTTCCCAATTGATATATTCAATAAAACGATATCCCTTATCACCATAATATTTAATAAGATGACCGGCTCCCTCAGCTGTATCTAATGCGAGCTCCTCTATCCCTTCTTTTATTGCTAACTCTTCAACTAATTCAATCAACTTTCTTCCGATTCCCATTGATTGATAAGAAGGATGGATGCCAAACTGGCCTATTGTTGCTACATTATCTTTGTTATACCAATTACATCCTTTGTTTTTCTCTGGTGAGTAATAAGAAATTGAACCAATAATTTTATTATTTCGAATGGCAACAAGGCATAATGCCTTGTTAATTCGTTCAAGAGTAATACTAGAATCCTGATGACTTGCCAGATAATTAAAACCTAAATCAGCCAATTTTTTATATGACTTATTTAATACTTGGGTTAACTGTTCAATATCATCTTTCTTATTATCGAAAACACGAATATGTATCCCGTTATAACAAGCTAAAATATTTTTTTGAACTGTGCTCACATATATACCCCCTTTTCTCTATCACATCACTTCCAATAATCTTTCATTAAAACAGTAGACCAATTTGCTTGTTTAATTTCATTCTTAGGAAGAAATTCCTTCATTACAGGTTTAATATCAATAATAGGCGTTCCATCTATTGCATCTAATCCTTTTACCACTAACTTATTTCCAGTATGCTCTATCAATTCAACTGTAGTTACACCCAATTTATTCGGTCTATTTTTCCCTCTTTGCGAAAAAATGCCAACTTTCGGGAAATTAGGGTTATTTCTTGGGTGCCTTGCTTCATACTGGACTTTATCATCAGATACTTTATCAAAGTAAAAAATCACTTCTAAGTGTGAAAAATCTTCTATTCCTTGTAATGCAGATTTATTTAATTCATCAGTTAGTTCAATTACTGAAAAAACACAACCCCAATTATCATCTCTCATTTCTTCACGAGAATTATGAACATATGCAACTGGTTTAATTGTAATTTCCATATAAATCCCTCCAGACACTCCTTTTTATTAATCCTATAAGACATTTAGCGATAATTAAATTTTGTTTTTCTTATTAATTTAATAAGTTTTACTAATAACCTACTAAAAAAATATTTCACTCCCTTAAATTATTTCTATTATGGGTCCCACCCCATGCCTATCAAACAAAGTTAAAACCACATCTTCAAAATAAAAAAACGCTATGCTTATCGTAAGAAGTTTATGAGAAAGGATGGTGTTTTTAATGAATCCTACTATTTCAAATGAACTGAATCTTTTCGCACAAGAGCTACAATACTTTTTATCTCCAGTAGCCCTACAAGATATCGCCAACCAAGTTGGCTTTGTACAGCGATTTAGTAAGTATCAAGCAAACGAACTCATTGCCCTTTGCGTATGGCTCAGTCAAGAAATTGCTAGCACATCACTTACACAATTGTGCAGTCAGTTAGAAGATTCCACTGGAGTACTTATGAGCTCAGAAGTACTGAATCAACGCTTTAATCCAGCTTGATATGACACAAATGCTGTCTGGTCTAATCCCTGGTGAAACGATGGAAATCCCCGAGGCATACATTATCCAAAATCAGAAACTTCCAGCACATGTTTGCGTTTAACCGACGATCAAACGCAAACACGTCTGAAAAACCAAGCGATACGTAAAAAGAAAAAAGCATTGTCATGAATGATAAAAGTAAACGTTTAATGGGCATGAATGTATATATCACGAACACGTCGCTAGAAGAAGTACCGACGAACTACGTGCATTCATTATATTCACTTCGTTGGCAGAGTGAAATTTTGTTTAAAATGTGGAAGTCATTCTTTGAAATTGATGAATGTAAAAATATAAAAAGAGAACGCCTAGAGTGTGACTTATATGATTACAGATTACTTTCCGTTACTGTTTCAAGCGATAGCCGTTGGCACAGAAGAACTTTTAAAAATTCTGTATCGCCTTTATCAGCCGCTCAAAAAAACGGTCGTAAATGTCATAGGTATAAGAAGATGACGGTCTTTGATATTCTAGGGATTGTGTATAAAACGACGGTGAAGCATAGACAAGCTGCATAGCGAAAAAATCGCATTTTAATAGGCTTCTTTAGCATGCCTACTTTTTTATCACTTGCTAGTTTTGAAACCAGGATCATTTCGTATCTAATAATTTACTTTATTAGCTTGATGGGCATTGGGTATTGACAGCAAAACGTGAATTTTATACGCTAAGACAGTTTCTAAAAGTGAAATCTCATCTTTGCTATTGTAAAAAACGACTAGCCCCTCTTTCGAGGAGCTAGTTGACGTAAAATTCGTTAGCGGAAGTCATTTTAAAATCCTACATGTGGACTTTTTCCTTATTCCAACGATAAACCACCAAACTAAAGCTAGAAGTAGTATGAGAAGCGGTATTCCCTGAACACAGAGAAATCCTCCCCAAAAATCAAGTTCAGTACTATCTGGGGGAGCTGTTGCCATTCCACCTATAAAAAAAGCCATTGGAATTGCCAGTATATTTATCCCTAAACTGACCATTACAAATGATAGATTTTTTTTCCTGATTTTTGGTGAATCAGACTTGATAATTACGAATATTCCAGTGCCGATTAGAAAAAACAGTATTACATAAAGCTCATTAAGGTATCCCATAATATTCCTCCGTTATCCTAATTGTACCATTAGCAAGGACACTTTTGTGCAAGTTTGGATGAATAGGATATTCATGCTCGGTTAACATAACGTAACATTATCGGGATTCAATGTATTTAGGAGACTATTAAAAGTCCTCCAGATTGTTTAACTGGGGGACTTTTGTGTTCATATAATTCTCGTTAGCGGAAGTTAAATAGGTATGTTGTCGTCTCTTATTTTTCTGCTAAATCGGTTTTCAATTTTACACCATAGAAGGTAACAAACAATACCTACCACAGCACTTATAGTATTTAAGATTACGTCATCAATGTCTGTACTTCTACCTTCGCCTAATCCAAATAGAGCTGATATACAAGTCTGTATGAATTGAATGAATTCAATAGCCACTGTACAAAGGAATGAGTACCAGATAGCTTGTCTAATACTTATTACCCACTTAAAATACAGCATAGCAAATGTAAAAGGAGCAAGCATAATTCCATTTCCGAAGACTTGATAAAAAGCAGAAGGATTATGTTGCAATATATCTATAATTCCTTTGAATGGTATCAGATTGACTGATAATGTAATCATTCTTTTTATTTCCTCTGTTGTGTGATTCATTTGAGAGTAAAAGAAGCTAATTTTAATTGTCTTCATATACAGGAAACAAAAATATATAGAAAAACAACTACCAATGATCCAATCAAAAATATTTTGAAGTGTTGTACGTTTTAAAAGAATAGCTAGCAGAATCAAAACAATTATCATGTTCAATACAATTTGGAAATTGAAATGCGATAATAAGTCCCAACTGAAAAGAATAAGAGGTATACTTAATAATCCATACTTCTTCATAGTGTTCATCTAAACTCCTTATGTTCATTTCTACAACCTCCCCTTATTCAAGAGAAGGGAAAGATTACCTGTTTCAATATCCTATATTAATCTATTTTTCCATTATAATCCATGTTTTTTAGATAAAAATGACTTAAGAAGTTTTTTGCATGCTGGATTTATGTCAGGTTAACATAACGTATCATTATAAGCAGTAACCAAGTCTCAGGAATCCGTTCATACCAAGAGTTTGCCAGCTTTCTGTTCCCTCTGCTGTATGCAGGATTTCATACATCCCTGTCACAACAGCATTTGACAGTTCAAACTGCTCTCGTATCCTGCATATCCTTAGCGTATAAAATCAACATTTTCCTGAACTCTACCCCTACTATAGTTATAAATTCATTATTTCCTAAAACAACAAATGAACTAGACTCCCATAGACAACTAAGAAGAGATAAAATTTTCGTTTTGGGGGTACTTTAAAATCTTAGCTTGATGGGTATGGGCGATACCCCAGAAACAGATTATTGGTAATAAACTTGTTCACCATTTAGGTAGATAGTGCCACCATCATGATTGTTAAATCTAAGAGAGTAATAGGTTTTTTGAGAAGAAGGGACTATATTTATGCTTTAATCGCCATTCATAATCGGACTTAATTATTTGTTCTAAGGAGTACTGGGGTTGCCATCCTAATATCTCTTTTGCTTTTATACAATTTGCTAAAATATTAGCTGGATCACCGTTACGTCTTTCTACAAATCGATAGTTTAATGTTTGTTTCGTCACGCTCTCAACTTTTTGTACAATCTCTAATACAGAATATCCTTTTTCAGTACCTAAATTGAATAAATTCGAATCATTACCAGATAATAAATATCGCATACCCAAGGTATGTGCATTTGCTAAGTCTAAAACATGAATGTAATCTCTTATACATGTTCCATCTTTTGTATCATAATCATTCCCGAAAATTAACAATTCGTTATTTTGTCCTAAAATGGTTTTATTTGCATTTGGAATAATGTGAGTAGTATTTAACATCGCTAAACCATTTGACGCATCCAATTCTGCTCCAGCAACATTGAAATACCTGAATATCACATATTTCATGTCGTATCTATTAGCTACCCAATGAATTAATTTTTCTCCTGCTAATTTTGTTTCTGCATATGGATTAACAGGTGATGTTGGTGTGTTTTCTGTTGCAGGTGAATGGATACAATTGTCACCATAAACAGAAGCTGTTGAAGAGAACATAATATTTTTAATGTTATTTTCAACCAAAGCTTCTAATACCATTTGAAGACCCAAAACGTTAGCATTATAATAATCAAATGGTTGTTCCATACTTTCTTTTACAATTATTTTACCAGCACAGTGTAAAACAGCATCCACTTGTAGTTTGGATAATAGGGCAGAAAATTCCGTTTTATCCGTTACATCTAATTGGTAAAATTCAGCTCTATTGTCAACAGCTTCTCGATAGCCTGTGCTTAAATCATCGACTACAATCACATTAAATCCGTAATCTAGCATTTTCTTTGTAGTATGCGAACCTATGTATCCTGCACCGCCAGTTATTAATATTGTCTGATTCATATTTTTCAGCTCCTAATTATAATAGTATGTAATGTTTTTTATTTGACCAATCATCCTGGATTATTGTTAAATACTCCAGCACCAACTACCACTTTGATTTCTTCTTTTAATAACATTTTATTCTCCTCTTATTTTTTACATATATAAAATCCTACATCTTTCGGATCACGCCATACTCTACCATTACGTGCTAATATATTCTCGGCTTCAAATTTCAACCAATTTATCATATCAGTGTATAGGTCTGTATCGTGAGGTATGTTTAAAGATGGAAACATACTGATAATATAATTCACGATTGGTTCAGGTTGTTCAAAAATTAATGAATTAGAGATAACTTTTTCTTCCACTTTATTAAACGTCGAACTTAGAATTTCTTTTGCATTTTCTATGCAAAATGGCGCGGCGGGCGAAACTCTTTCAGGGAAACCAAATTCAATTAACATGTTATTACAAAGTTCTCTAATCTTCGGTAATGATTCACATGAATTTGTAGTAGTAAGTAGTCCTCCATTTGGCTTAATTACTCTTTTAAAACCTTCAATTGTGCTTTGAAGATTTGGAACATGATATAGCATATGTCTTGCGACCAACCAATCATACGAATTACTTGAAAACGGAAGCTTTCTTGCATCTCCAATTATCCACTCAATATTTAAATTCTTTTGTTGAGATAGCTTATTTGCTTCTTCAATCATATTAGATGACTGATCAAGTCCAGTAAGATGTCCTTTATGCCCCATTGTTTGTAATAGTGAAAGGAATGCACCTGTCGCACATCCAATATCAAGAACCTTTTCATCATGTGTTAAATTTAATAGTTTGATAACCCACTCATCTAAATTAACACGTTTTTCTTCGTACAAAACATGTGTATCCATTCGTACTTGCAAATGAGTACTAGCTCCATATTGACGCTTAACATCATCCATTTTTTGTGATTCCACCTTTGCACAAAAATTTTGAATAGCATGAGTTAGAAACTCTGTTTTGTTTATTCCTTCATATACTAATGCGTCTTCAAAGTTTTCTAAAATTGTTTCATTAATTCTAAAATGAATACTCTTTCCTTTGATGTTGTTTACCTCCCTATTTTTTATCAATAAAAACATAGCACAATTTAAAATTTTCAGTAAGTTTTTGTGTACACAAATTGTTTAAATTCTTTTTTATTGAGTAAACAAGTTCTCCTAATATTGCAGAACAAAATATTAAAGCGGTTGCAATTAAGTAAATAATAAATTTAATATTTGCTATTATTTTAGCTCTCCTTTTTACATTAATTATACAAATAAATTAGATTTTAAGATGATTTGTGGTGTACTATGATTAAGTATTTCTTGCAACATGGGGTCCCACCAATATGCATGAATTAACCGAATTTTTGAGGAGCAATACAAGGTTCCAAAGCCTTTTTTGACTGAGGATACAAAAGAACGGATTGAAAGAGCATTAAAATAGATTAATACTCCATAAATTAATATAATGTAATATGTATGTCCCATTATTTAGAAATTGAAAGGAGTCATTGTAATGATTATTTGGAGAGGTAAGGGACTGTTAGTAGTCCTAGCATTCATTTTAGGGAATGTGATAAATGCAATCCCTTTTATTATTTTGCAAGTGAACACGCAACATAACCCTGGATTTATTTTGAATGGAATATCTTGTACTATATTTATAGCGATGATTAATTATTTTTTAACTAAAAAGTTTATTTCTGATAGTGTACGAACACTCGTCGATGAAAAAACCGGAGAAAGAGTTCAAATAAAAGATAACTCTGCATTATTTTTCATTCGAAATAAGTATTGGACTTGGATTATTTTAGTTTTAGGTGTTGCACTTACTATTGCTGTTAGTGCGCAATTATCATAATTTTTTTATTATTATATAAGGGATCACCATGTCATTTAAAAAAACTCTGATCTTTTTAAAATCAGAGTTTTTTATATTAATTATTTTTAATAAT
>Ga0102589_1005594_pt1 | contig 10859 bp, 6 predicted proteins | sample AraplaMF_Col_mLB_FD_76858 | JGI IMG/M metagenome (GOLD analysis project Ga0102589, IMG submission 76858) | Arabidopsis root microbial communities from the University of North Carolina, USA - plate scrape MF_Col_mLB | ecosystem: Host-associated > Plants > Roots > Endosphere | place: USA... | reverse complement strand
TGAGATAATTGGAAAACTAGCAGGGAAATTTCATTTGAATTATCAACCATTTGCAGTATTACCTGATGTTAATAAACTTGTCGATCATGCAGTAGATAATTCATTTCCTAGTGACCATACGATTCTATTTTTTTCAATTTGTTTTTCATTTTGGCTTGTTCGTAAAAAGACTGGATGGTTATGGCTTGTGCTTGCACTCTGTGTAGCTATCTCTCGTATCTGGGTAGGAGTTCATTATCCTTTCGATGTCGTAACAGGAGCTTTATTAGGAAGTATTTCAGCATTATTTTCGTATTGGTTAACACCGAAAATTGCATTTATCAAACAATTACTTAATCTTTATGAAAAAATGGAGCAAAATGTCTTACCATCCAAAAACAAATCGAAAGACTTTTGAGTATACATAATTGTAAAAAAGAACTGTACATTATAAAAATCTAAAATAAATAAAGCAGTATATTGAAGAGGGAACATACGATATTGTGTATGGTTCAGGATTCTGTCATCAACAAATATTCTATAAAAAATTCCCAAAATGATATGGTGAGGCCTTATTGCTTCTCTAAAAAGGAAAAATAAGAAATTGGAAGACGAAAACAAGCAATTAAGAGAGCAACTGAAAGTAGCTTACGCAGATGTATATAAGATGTTATAGTCAATAGGAGAACGTTGTTCTCCTACTTCAACTATCGGACCAGATTGTTGAAGAGAATATCTTGAAATTAAATCAAATAAATAAACCATTTAGGAGGTGACAATCATTAATGAAACAACAAGAACATGTTATCTTTCGTGAGGTTCAGCGACCACAACAAATTTGGGTATGGATACTCATATTGGGGATCGCCATACTGATGTGGTATGGATTCATTCAACAAATTATCCTTGATACCCCGTTTGGAGATAAACCAGCTCCCAATGGGGTATTAATTGTTTTGTGGTTGTTTTTTGGGATTGCCTTTCCTGTATTAATGCTTGGGGTATTGAAACTGATCATTGAGGTCCGTGAAAAAGGTCTTTATGTTCGTTTTGTTCCTTTTCATTTTCAATATAAGCAGTACCTTTTTAAAAATATACGTCACTATGAATGCATTACCTACAGTCCACTAAAACGATTTGGAGGATGGGGAATTCATTTTAACCTTAAGGGTGAAAAAGCCTATAACATGAATGGAAAGAAAGGTATAGAGCTAAAGTTGAAATATAACACAGTGGTAATCGGCACTCAAAAACCGGACGAATTAAAAAAAGCATTGGACTCGGCACAAAAAGCATAATGAAAATTAATATTCAACAAACGGGCGCGATTGTTGAATAAGAAAGGACATTACATATTAGTCATATAAAATATGTAATGTCCTTAAATTTATTTGTTTTTTTAATTTAGGTCTTGATAAATAGATTTTTCAAAATGGTTTCTTTTGTCTTGGCATAATATGAGAGTTTACAAATGCTTTTTGATCAAACTTTATTCCAAAACAACAACTGAAAAAATAAGTTTACGGAACATATTTAAAGAGAACGTTTTTAAAAACTTCAAATCTAATTACCTTAAAGTCAACGTTTTATCATACATTTCAAAGCTGTTTACAAGTGGCCCGAAAAAGAACGAATCGTTGCCGTACCCCATATCCATCAACTTAAGAAAAATAAGCACCCTCCCAAACGAGAAAATGAGCTGACTTCTCAAAGTAACTACCTGTAGAGAAAGAAAATTTTCATAGGTGTCCATGAGAATTGAGCTCATTTTTTCTCGTTTTGGGATATTTGCTTTTCTTAGCTTGACGGTGATGAGTATTATGGGATAAAGCTCATTGTTTACACGATGTTACCCCAATTACTCCAACTGATATAAGTAAGTTAGCAATTAGAGATGTTATTAGTACATCCTGGAACCCTTTAAACAAGTAAAGAAATTTTAGTTATATAGAGCTATGATGATTAAAAAGAACCGCAACATACAAATGGCGGTTCTTTTGCTTGGTTTTATATTCTATTTTATGTAAAATAAATCCATATAATATATAGATAAAAAGCTATACATATCAAAAAGTAAAGAGGGGAAAAAATGTCACGTAAATTATACTTTACACTCATTATGTTAAGCCTTATTTGGGGAGGATCTTTCTATTTTTTCAAGATTTTAGTTGCAGATTTCAATCCTTTGGTAGTAGCATTTTTACGATCAACTTTTGGAGCTATAACACTTATTGTACTTATACCATTTTTCCGCAAATCTTTTAAAGGGAAAATTCCTTTTATACCTTTGTTTGCTGTAGGAATACTAAATACTTTAATTCCATGGACACTTATTTGTTTTAGTGAACAAAAAATGACTAGTAATTTAGCTTCTGTCTTAAATGCAACCCAACCATTATGGACAATGGTTTTAGGAATTTTATTATTTGGTATACGTTCCAATCGTAACCAAATTATAGGTCTATGTAGTGGATTCATAGGTATTTTAATACTCTCAGATATACATTTATCAAATGTTTTTTCAGTTGATTCATTAAATTTCGTTGCAATGTTGACAGCAACTTTTTGCTATGGTTTAGCAACTCATATAACAAAGCGTTATCTTAAAGAAATATCCATGTTCCAAATTTCTTTAGGTACATTATTAGTCGGTAGCATATGTAGTGGTGTCATAGTTCTATTTTTAGAAGAACCAATTCAAATTTTAACTAAAATATCATGGCATCATATAGGCGCATTAATTGGAATAGGTACATTTGGATCAGGTATAGCCTATTTACTTTATTTTTACTTAATTCAAAAAGGGAGCCCAAACTTCGCTTCTATATCCACATACTTAGTGCCAGTATCAGCTATTTTCTGGGGATATATTCTTTTAAATGAAAATATAAGTTGGAGATTAATCATTGGGTTAGTTTTTATACTTATGGGAGTTTATATAACTAGTCGTAAAATCAAATTAAATATTCCTGTTAAAAGTATACAAAAAGAGTCCTAACTACTTAGGGCTTTTTCTTATTTTCGAAAGTAAACTTTTGAATAGCAGCATTAGGGGTCACTATACATGCCCATCAATTCAGGAGATTTTAATACCCTCAAATACCAAAAAACGTCAGCCTTTCTGTGTATTTCTACAAAAAGAATAACGCTTTTTTCGTTTTATAGATACAATTTCGCTTTAGCTTGATTACAATGGGCGGTATCCCTTGATTAAAATTTATTATAAACATACAATGTAATTAAAAGTATATGGGAGAAAGATATGGAAAATAGACCGTGGTATTTACAAAGTAAATTTTTATATACAATATGTTTAATACTACCATTAATAGGGTATATAATTGTTTTATCTAACAAAAAAGAATTCACACATGAAGAATGGCTACCATTTCTTTTAGTAGCAACAATTATGACTGCTTTTTGGCTATTGAAATTCCTTCCAACTAATATGTTTTTTATAGGAATAATTATAACCATAATAATAATATATATAGTTATCAAAAATTAAATCTGCACCGTCAATAATTTTGTGTAAATAAGTGATCCCTTTGCTTGTCTGAGGGATTTTTTGTTTTTGGGTGTAACTTGTTTTCTTAAGTTGATGGGCATGTATGGTGACCCCTATAAGTCCAAACACTCGGTGGACGAACTCTTTCTGATTTTGGACAGACTGATTCTGTAAATCAATTTGTCCCTTCTTTATCATATGCATGGCTTCAACACCACTCAATATAGAAGTTGCTGTTTTATATGACTTAAATCCCAACATAGAACGCACACGTTTCTTGATAAAACGATGATCTTGTTCCACTATATTATTAAGATATCTAACTTGTCTTAGTTGTATGCCTTTGGGCATATGGCTCTCTTCTTTCAACTCGGGTAGGCAGGGTTCATATCTACTGTTATCACACGAGGTTTAGAAACATACGAAAAAGCCAAAGCTTTCTTGAAAAAGCGCTTGGCTGCTTGTTTATCTCTTGATTTACTAAGATAAAAATCAATGGTGTTCCCTTCGGAATCTACAGCACGATATAAATATATCCATTGACTTTTTACTTTGATATAGGTTTCATCAACTCTCCATGAGTCATTTGTTGATTTAAGATGATATCGTACTTTCTCTTCTAATTGGGGCCCATATTGATGAGCACAACGCATAATGGTTGTGTGAGCGATTGATACTCCTCGTTCTTCCATCATTTCCACCAGGTTACGAAAGCTTAAATTGTACCGCGGGTACCATCTTACTGTTAATAAGATTAGTTCAGGCTGATAGTGTTTCCACTTGAATAAGTTTTGCTTTTCCATACTAATCACGTCCTTTTTTAAAGTACTAGTATGTCCAAGTTTCAGAGATTCGTTACATGAGCCTTATAGTTTTTGCACCAGAACCAAAAAAATTAAATTCTCATAATTCATTAACTATAGAAGTTGAAAAATCTCGTTTTGGGGGCAACCTGTTCTGTTAGCTTGATAGCGATGGGGTCCCGTCAACCAAATGACATAAAACCCAAGCTAAGACATTTTTCGGAAAATAAAAAGCCGATTTTCCCACGTTAAGGAATTTCAGCCTTGGTATTTTACTTCTGGAGTGGTCTTAATGATTCTAAAGTAGTTGATTGTTTGAATTTAAATCTATACTTCCCAAGGAAGTTCATATGTTCCGACCCTAGCGGTTAAATATACCGTATTCCATATACTGATGGCATTAATAATATTTAATGCACTGGCCCTTTGGGGCTGATCTTGCAGCGCACGTTCACGTAGCTCTTCACGCTCACTCAAAAAATAAATTTTTGTTTTGTTAGGTTGATAGTGATGGATTTGTCCACCCTATTGTTCTACATAGCAGCGACTTAAGTGTCGGAAAATTAAAATGGATGCATATAATAATATGAAAAATTGCATATATAAATACTTTGAACTTATTTTAGATACTCATTATAATTTATTTAGTGTAAAGCTTTGTACGTAATTATTTTGATATTTTTATAGGAAAATGTTTAAAAATGAAAAAGTAGAGGGAAAATGAATGAAAATTTTAAAAGGAATGCTCGTATCTACAATAGCAATTACTGCTTTTACAGGACTAGGAAAGACTTCTCATATAGTGAGTGCTGCTTCAAACAATTCAGTAGTACAGCAAAAAGCAGCTAATGTAGAAAAACAAGAAGAAAAGCAAATCATTGTAAAGTTTAAAAATAAGATCAGTTTACCGTATGAGGATGGGATAGAAAAACGAATAAAACAGGAAAAAAATGATATAGTACTAGAAAAGTTTTTTTCTGAATTCCCAGATTTAACATTAACACGCTTATTTACATCTGTAAGTCCTGACGAAATTCAAAGTCTAAATAAAAGTGCTAAAACCGATAATAATACTTCATCTTCTAACTTATTAAATTATTATGTAATTCAAGTTTCAAAACATGTACAAGTAGAAGTATTAGTAGAAAAGTTAAAACAATCATCTTTGATAGAGGATGTATACATAAAAGAACCGGAAAATGTAACACCACCAGAAGTACAGATGCCAAACTTATTTCTTAATCCCTATGATGACCCTAGATTTGAAAACCAAGGATACCTAAAAGAAGCACCATATGGTATTAATGCGCCTTACGCTTGGGGGATCAAGGGAGGCGACGGAAAAGGTATAACATTTGCAGATATGGAGTATGGCTGGCTATTAAATCATGAAGATCTAGAAAAGCAAAATATCGAACTTATATCCGGTAGAAATACAGAGGCTCACGTTGGACACGGGACATCGGTTTTAGGGATTGTTTCTGCGGAAGATAATCAAATCGGCAATATTGGCATTGTACCAAAAGCTACAGTAAAAGTAATATCTCAAATTAGGGATGACGGCAGTAATAACAAAGCGGATGCCATATTAAGTGCTGTAAATCACCTAAATGCCGGTGATGTTTTATTGTTAGAAGCACAATCATCTTATGAAGGATATCGTGATAAATATTTACCGGTCGAAGTGCAACCAGATGTATTTGATGCGATTCGCACTGGAACGGATAAAGGAATCGTAATCATCGAGGCTGGAGCAAATGGTTGGAATGACTTAGATGAATTTAAAAATAAAGATGGAAAAAAGGTCTTAAATCGTAATAGCAAAGATTTTAAAGATTCCGGTGCAATCATGGTCGGGGCTGCTTTATCAACTGTTCCTCACGGACGTTCATGGTTTTCAAATTATGGCAGTCGAATTGATGTATATGGATGGGGTCAAAATGTAGATACAACTTCTGCAGATCCAAATAACAGTGCGAAAAATTTATATACGTCTAGCTTTAGTGGTACATCGAGCGCTTCACCAATTATTGCTGGTACAGCTGTTTCCATACAAAGCATTGCGAAGGAGCATTTGGGTCACCCCTATAAACCAAGTGAGTTAAGAGACATCTTAAATAACCCAAACACAGGAACACAATCTGGGGAGCCATCTTACGATAGAATTGGTGTTTTACCAGATTTAAAAGCTATATTATTAAAATTAGGATTTCAATCAAATGGAGAAGATTCAGCTTCAAAAAATCCGCGAGAACAAGAGCCAAATAACCAACACATACAGGCAAATCCGTTAAATTTCAATACGACTATTGAAGGGAATCTTAACGACAATGATAACGTAGATATCTATACTTTTATGGTTAATTCACCGCAAAATATAAATATTTCCGTAGTAAATGAAAAACAGATTGGAATGACATGGACGCTTTATCATGAATCAGATTTAGAAAATATGGTAGCATATGGACAAAATAAGTCTAATGTCATTACAGGAGAATATAATGCGAAACCAGGGAAATATTATTTGCATGTCTACAAATATGAAAATAAAAATGGGTCGTATCTATTAAATGTAAAATAGATTTTATGCATATGCATACATGAAACAAAAGGAATTTCCCAAATGAATGGCACCCCAATTGTTAGACGTAACTAATAATTGGGGTGCCGTTTTTTATGACCAAATATCTATCTCCTTTTTCGCTGCAAATATCACATCATTTTTGGAGATTGATTTGCAACGTAATATATGCAACGTTGTAGCGCTATAAAAATCAAGGTTTTCACTTCCAAAAAATGTCTTAGTGTGGGTTTTATGTCATTTGGTTGGTGGTACCCCATCGCCATCAAGCTAAGGTTTTGAAGTACCCCCTAAATGAAAATTTTCTTTCTCTACAGTTAGTTATTTTGAGAAATCAGCTCTTTTTTTTGTTTTGGGGGTGTTTACTTTTCTTAAGTTGATGGCCATGTGGTGCTACCCCATGCCCATCAACTTAAGAAAACAAGTTACACCCAAAAACAAAAAATCCCTCAGACAAGCAAAGGGATCACTTATTTACACAAAATTATTGACGGTGCAGATTTAATTTTTGATAACTATATATATTATTATTATGGTTATAATTATTCCTATAAAAAACATATTAGTTGGAAGGAATTTCAATAGCCAAAAAGCAGTCATAATTGTTGCTACTAAAAGAAATGGTAGCCATTCTTCATGTGTGAATTCTTTTTTGTTAGATAAAACAATTATATACCCTATTAATGGTAGTATTAAACATATTGTATATAAAAATTTACTTTGTAAATACCACGGTCTATTTTCCATATCTTTCTCCCATATACTTTTAATTACATTGTATGTTTATAATAAATTTTAATCAAGGGATACCGCCCATTGTAATCAAGCTAAAGCGAAATTGTATCTATAAAACGAAAAAAGCGTTATTCTTTTTGTAGAAATACACAGAAAGGCTGACGTTTTTTGGTATTTGAGGGTATTAAAATCTCCTGAATTGATGGGCATGTATAGTGACCCCTAATGCTGCTATTCAAAAGTTTACTTTCGAAAATAAGAAAAAGCCCTAAGTAGTTAGGACTCTTTTTGTATACTTTTAACAGGAATATTTAATTTGATTTTACGACTAGTTATATAAACTCCCATAAGTATAAAAACTAACCCAATGATTAATCTCCAACTTATATTTTCATTTAAAAGAATATATCCCCAGAAAATAGCTGATACTGGCACTAAGTATGTGGATATAGAAGCGAAGTTTGGGCTCCCTTTTTGAATTAAGTAAAAATAAAGTAAATAGGCTATACCTGATCCAAATGTACCTATTCCAATTAATGCGCCTATATGATGCCATGATATTTTAGTTAAAATTTGAATTGGTTCTTCTAAAAATAGAACTATGACACCACTACATATGCTACCGACTAATAATGTACCTAAAGAAATTTGGAACATGGATATTTCTTTAAGATAACGCTTTGTTATATGAGTTGCTAAACCATAGCAAAAAGTTGCTGTCAACATTGCAACGAAATTTAATGAATCAACTGAAAAAACATTTGATAAATGTATATCTGAGAGTATTAAAATACCTATGAATCCACTACATAGACCTATAATTTGGTTACGATTGGAACGTATACCAAATAATAAAATTCCTAAAACCATTGTCCATAATGGTTGGGTTGCATTTAAGACAGAAGCTAAATTACTAGTCATTTTTTGTTCACTAAAACAAATAAGTGTCCATGGAATTAAAGTATTTAGTATTCCTACAGCAAACAAAGGTATAAAAGGAATTTTCCCTTTAAAAGATTTGCGGAAAAATGGTATAAGTACAATAAGTGTTATAGCTCCAAAAGTTGATCGTAAAAATGCTACTACCAAAGGATTGAAATCTGCAACTAAAATCTTGAAAAAATAGAAAGATCCTCCCCAAATAAGGCTTAACATAATGAGTGTAAAGTATAATTTACGTGACATTTTTTCCCCTCTTTACTTTTTGATATGTATAGCTTTTTATCTATATATTATATGGATTTATTTTACATAAAATAGAATATAAAACCAAGCAAAAGAACCGCCATTTGTATGTTGCGGTTCTTTTTAATCATCATAGCTCTATATAACTAAAATTTCTTTACTTGTTTAAAGGGTTCCAGGATGTACTAATAACATCTCTAATTGCTAACTTACTTATATCAGTTGGAGTAATTGGGGTAACATCGTGTAAACAATGAGCTTTATCCCATAATACTCATCACCGTCAAGCTAAGAAAAGCAAATATCCCAAAACGAGAAAAAATGAGCTCAATTCTCATGGACACCTATGAAAATTTTCTTTCTCTACAGGTAGTTACTTTGAGAAGTCAGCTCATTTTCTCGTTTGGGAGGGTGCTTATTTTTCTTAAGTTGATGGATATGGGGTACGGCAACGATTCGTTCTTTTTCGGGCCACTTGTAAACAGCTTTGAAATGTATGATAAAACGTTGACTTTAAGGTAATTAGATTTGAAGTTTTTAAAAACGTTCTCTTTAAATATGTTCCGTAAACTTATTTTTTCAGTTGTTGTTTTGGAATAAAGTTTGATCAAAAAGCATTTGTAAACTCTCATATTATGCCAAGACAAAAGAAACCATTTTGAAAAATCTATTTATCAAGACCTAAATTAAAAAAACAAATAAATTTAAGGACATTACATATTTTATATGACTAATATGTAATGTCCTTTCTTATTCAACAATCGCGCCCGTTTGTTGAATATTAATTTTCATTATGCTTTTTGTGCCGAGTCCAATGCTTTTTTTAATTCGTCCGGTTTTTGAGTGCCGATTACCACTGTGTTATATTTCAACTTTAGCTCTATACCTTTCTTTCCATTCATGTTATAGGCTTTTTCACCCTTAAGGTTAAAATGAATTCCCCATCCTCCAAATCGTTTTAGTGGACTGTAGGTAATGCATTCATAGTGACGTATATTTTTAAAAAGGTACTGCTTATATTGAAAATGAAAAGGAACAAAACGAACATAAAGACCTTTTTCACGGACCTCAATGATCAGTTTCAATACCCCAAGCATTAATACAGGAAAGGCAATCCCAAAAAACAACCACAAAACAATTAATACCCCATTGGGAGCTGGTTTATCTCCAAACGGGGTATCAAGGATAATTTGTTGAATGAATCCATACCACATCAGTATGGCGATCCCCAATATGAGTATCCATACCCAAATTTGTTGTGGTCGCTGAACCTCACGAAAGATAACATGTTCTTGTTGTTTCATTAATGATTGTCACCTCCTAAATGGTTTATTTATTTGATTTAATTTCAAGATATTCTCTTCAACAATCTGGTCCGATAGTTGAAGTAGGAGAACAACGTTCTCCTATTGACTATAACATCTTATATACATCTGCGTAAGCTACTTTCAGTTGCTCTCTTAATTGCTTGTTTTCGTCTTCCAATTTCTTATTTTTCCTTTTTAGAGAAGCAATAAGGCCTCACCATATCATTTTGGGAATTTTTTATAGAATATTTGTTGATGACAGAATCCTGAACCATACACAATATCGTATGTTCCCTCTTCAATATACTGCTTTATTTATTTTAGATTTTTATAATGTACAGTTCTTTTTTACAATTATGTATACTCAAAAGTCTTTCGATTTGTTTTTGGATGGTAAGACATTTTGCTCCATTTTTTCATAAAGATTAAGTAATTGTTTGATAAATGCAATTTTCGGTGTTAACCAATACGAAAATAATGCTGAAATACTTCCTAATAAAGCTCCTGTTACGACATCGAAAGGATAATGAACTCCTACCCAGATACGAGAGATAGCTACACAGAGTGCAAGCACAAGCCATAACCATCCAGTCTTTTTACGAACAAGCCAAAATGAAAAACAAATTGAAAAAAATAGAATCGTATGGTCACTAGGAAATGAATTATCTACTGCATGATCGACAAGTTTATTAACATCAGGTAATACTGCAAATGGTTGATAATTCAAATGAAATTTCCCTGCTAGTTTTCCAATTATCTCA
>Ga0102589_1005593_pt1 | contig 10860 bp, 11 predicted proteins | sample AraplaMF_Col_mLB_FD_76858 | JGI IMG/M metagenome (GOLD analysis project Ga0102589, IMG submission 76858) | Arabidopsis root microbial communities from the University of North Carolina, USA - plate scrape MF_Col_mLB | ecosystem: Host-associated > Plants > Roots > Endosphere | place: USA... | reverse complement strand
GGTCAAAAATCACTTTAGATGGTAAAGACGCATTCGTAAGTGCAGAGTTCACAAAAAGCATCTACTACGTAACAGCTAACGTATTAAACGTACGTGCTGAAGCGAACACAAACTCAGAAATTCTTGGAACGTTGAAGAAGGACGATATGATTGAAACAACGAACCAAGTACAAAATGAGTGGTTACAATTTGAATATAACGGGAAAACAGCTTATGTTCATGTTCCTTTCTTAACAGGTACAGCACCTGTTATTGAGAAACAAGAAACACCAGCTCCTGCTAAAGCTGCAGCACCAGCTAAAGCTCAAGCTCAAGCACCTGTAGCACAAGCAAAACCAGCTGCTAAGCCTGCTGTGAAAGCTGCTGAAACTAGCGAACCTTCTGGTGGTCGTGAGTTAACAGTTGTAGCTACAGCATATACAGCTCACCCGAGCGAAAACGGTGGCACATATGGCGGCCGTGTATTAACTGCAATGGGTCATGATTTAACTGCGAATCCAAACATGAAAATGATCGCTGTTGACCCGAAAGTAATCCCATTAGGATCTAAAGTATGGGTTGAAGGTTATGGAGAAGCTATCGCTGGAGATACTGGCGGTGCAATTAAAGGTAACCGTATCGACATTCTACTTGGATCAGATAGCGCTGCCCAAAAATGGGGACGCAAAACTGTTAAAGTGAAAATTTTAAAATAACCAATGACTGCTAAATTACAGCCGGTTCTCTTTGTTGAGAGCTGGCTTTTATTTTTTATATAATATATATAAGGAGGTGACGTCCATGAATTTACAAGCTAAGGTAGACTGGGTCGGTACACCAAAACCGTACATATATAAAGATGATATAACATATGATGCTATCGCAATTGACTTCTCACTCGCAAATGATGACAATCGCTATAAATTAATTGTGCTCAAGTCTGAAGAAAATACACATTACAAAATCGTACAATATGGAATAAAGCCAGGCTCTCAAAAGCCATTTCCTATTGATATTCCATTCGAGCAAGGAATGCTACCGCTTATAGAACAAATATTACAGGATCCATATGTACAAGCGATATTAAAGCAAACACGATCCTAATTGCAAAAAAGGGTATCACCTAGTAGAATTTTCCGACTAAGTGATATCCTTTTTATTTTTCCTTAGTAAACACGAGTAGAGAAAATTATATCAATGATTTTTTCGAATATATCTATCATAACTTACAATATATCAACGGTTCGACATGAAATATCGATTCACAGGCAAAGATTGAAAATAGCGGCGCTACATAAAAAAGAGACTGTTCAAAATTGAACAGTCTCTCTCTTATATTAACGAGTCGGACCAGATACTTCCTCTGACCTCAGCGTATTATTCGCTCCAAGAGAATGGTACAATATCTTTCCATTTCCATTAACAGTAACGATATGGTCATTATTAAAGCTTTTGAATTTTACAGAGCCATCACCATAACGAATATGATATTCTTCATATGTCGTTACTTTATATTTCGTTTCACTTTGACGCTCTACATTACGAATTTCCATTGTTAATAAATCTTCTGTAATTCCTTTTTTGTGTAGATATTGCAAGTAATCACGGTCTTCCTTATACGATTTCCCGCTCTTATCATAATCACTTTCAATTAAGCTAAAATCATTTAATGCAATTGCACGCACGTTATTATAAATATGATTTTGTACAAAGTCACCAACTGCTGAGCTTGAAGCTTCTTTCGGGAACCTTAAATAATATGTGCTTTGGTCTCCAACTTTGATGCTTTCAGATTTAATGACACCAAAATCAGTGTTTTTCTCTAAATGTACTTCTACCGTTTCATCTGTCGGTACAGGACCAAGTTTATAGCTACCGTAACTTAATTTTCCGCGTTTCTTACCATTAACAAAAACAGTTGCGTCGCTTTCATCGGAAGAAATGGTTACATAATTTCCTTCAAGTGACAAATTCACTTCTACTGTCCCATTCTTTTCGTCTGCTAGATCTACTTCTTTTTCTGTCTCTAATTCAGTAAGTTCTGTCTTCGCCTTCGCCTTTACAACATAAGCACCTGGGAAGTATGGACCTAATTCTTTTGAGGTTTTACCACTAGAAAGCTCTGTTTCTTTTTTATCATTTACATATATTTCAGCATTCTTTGCAGTTGTGCTAACACTCATGTAATAAGATTTCATGCTGAACTTATACTTCGGATATAAGAACCACTCTTTCCCGTCTTCTATAATTTGCCCATCTTTAAAAGATGCATTATCACTTGCTAACTTTTGATTTACTGTTTCTTTTTGTAAATAAGACAGTAATGCTTTATTGTACGAAGGATTATCCTTTAAATAACGTATGTAAGCTTTAATATCTTCTGTCTTCACTTTTAAGCTTGGATCGTCTACTTTCAAAAACTCATCGATTGCATTCACATCTTTCTTTTGGAATGCTTCAATCATTGCATTTACTTGCTTTTCCTTCGAAAACTTGCTTGCACCAAATTTATATGCGCCAAACAAAATAGCAACAACAATGACAAAACCTATAAGTAAAAACATGTTTTTCTTACTTTTCACACGCTTTGTTTCTCTACTCATTTCTGAATGAGAAGAAGCTGTTTGATCAGCAATTTCTTCTACTTTACTTCCACACTCAGGACAAAAGTTCAAACGGTCTGCAAGCTGATTTTTACAAGTTCCACAAAACTTCAATATGCTCTCCCCCTATTTCTTAGCTAATTTCATTCCAGCGAACGCCGCTACATATGTCACAATGAAACTAAACAAAGTTAAATATATAAATGAATTTTGCATAGATAGCACCGTGCCACTTGCCTCGAATAAATTCATTACATTTCCAGATACATCAATTCGGAACTTAGAAATTATGTTCATTACAATCATCATAATTGTGTAAGAGCCACTGCATACCGCTAGTGTAATATACATATTAGTAGTCGGTAATTCTGCTAACTTTCTACCTGCGCTAAACATAAGGAATAACGGAATCACAAGTAATAATAAACCATAATGGAATCCATCATTTACGTCATCAACCTCTGCGATATCTGCATTTGCACTTGCATTCCCTTTTTCAATTGAACAATTTCTTGTGCAATTTGCAACTTCTGCTTTCCTTGTCCTATCCCCTCTTGTAACTTATTCATTCCACTACCTAATTTCGTCTGTAAATCTGACAAGCTAACTCTCTCCCTATAAATATATAGTAATATGCAAAATTAACTTCATATATATTACCATGATTTTCTAATTGTGTAATTAGAATTTCATTTTTTCTGTTTTGAGCATTTTTTGTTTATAATGGTAAAGGAAAGAAATCTGTGTACGGAGGAATATTATGCTGCAACACTCAATTACGAAAGATGAAATTATGATGATTGCGAATGAGTTCGTTCAAGGGCTTGATCCGCAGCAAGTTGCTGATCAGGAGCATGTCGCTACAGCTCGGCACCTATATCGTAGTGGTGTTGTCTATAACGTTGACTTTGATGGCTATACGCTATCAGGAACTGTAGATGCTGAAGGTAGTGTATATAGCGTTCACATCCCGATTCGTAATGTCGCTGAAAGCTATTGCGATTGCTTTGCGCCAACGCAATGTGAGCATATGCTTGCTGTGTTACTATCTGCAGCTTCAAGTTTTGGGCAGGTAGGAGACGTATTAACTTTATTTAAAAATAATACGAAACCTTCCCTTCCTCCTATTCGAACTGCAAGACAAGTATTGCAATCATCAGCTTTTGAAGAAATGGATTATAAAAGCTGGCACACATACTTTGAAAATGAATTTGAATCATTTAAAAAGGAACAGGCTCGGCTCACTTATAAACAAATGTATTTTCTTATGAGTCTTTTTACAGACTTCTATACAAAATTAGAACGGAAAGCTCCACGCGTCATTGCTATTCATGAATTATTTAAATTGCACGCGGCACTTTATTGCTTTCAAAAATTATTAGAAGAAATTCAAGAATTTGAAGCAAACAAACTATATTCTTATCACCAACCAGTTAACGTCGTTCGTCTATTCGTTGATAAAGTTGAATCTATCGTTAGGGACTTAAAAACAGAAGCGCTTCCGGCGGAATCCGAACCGATTTTACAAGAAACAGCTCGACTCACGCATGAAGTATTCTTCTCTACCGATGCCTATACACAAGAGCGATTCTTCATTTATCGTCACATATGGGGTGAATTGTTAAGAACAGAAGAGCAGCTAAAAGAAGAAGAAACACGGATTGATACTAAAATTAATCCACTTTCCAAAGCATTAGCCTCTTCTCACCTGCTCTTTTTAAATAGCGAAGATTTATTGGCAATGGAATTACTCGAAAAACAGCCTGCCTCTGTCGTAAGCCTTTATTTTTATTGGTTAGAAGAGTTATTAAGTGCAATGCAGTGGGATCGCGGGAAAAACTGGCTTTCCTTTACGTATAAACAAGTAAAGAAAACAATACTCGAACAAGAGAATACCGTCTTCATACAAGATATCGTTCGGTTATTTGTAATGATGTATGAAACGTATGCAACACACACGAATGAACAAGCGGGATTAGAAATGATTTTACAAGAACTATTACCGTATAGTTTCGCAAATTACGAACAATACGTACTAGCGAAAAAACAATACCGTGCATGGGCAGAACTTCATCTCTTATATGGATTTGAGGCAATCGAACTTTTGAAAGAACCATTGAAAGATATTGAAAAAGAAGCGCCTGAAGCAGCACTTCCTCTTTATCACCTTGCCGCAACAGAAGCAATTGAAGAACGGAATCGCAAATCATATAGACGTGCCGTTCGTTACTTAAAGAAATTACGTATGCTTTATAAACGACTGCAACGAACTGATGAATGGGATGCCTTCATTATTCACATTGCTAATTTACATTCACGTCTGCGCGCACTACAAGAGGAATTACGGAAAGGAAAATTAATCGATGATCATACAAACTGAAGTAACAATTAGGCTCCAGCACGTTAGTCAAGGTTGGTTCCTTTGGGGAGAAGATGATAGCGGTGCTCCCTTATCCGTAGCAATTTGGAAACAAAATGCATTCACATGGCACTCTACTTCCTTCTACGGCACGTTTCTAAAAGAAGCAACGTATGAAGGTAAACAAGGCGTTATGCTAACGAATGTGCAAGCATTTGAATACATCGCAAATAAACCGATGAACTCATTTGCAAATATGCAAATGAACGGTCCCATTACAGCACTTACAAAGGATGCAAATGAATTATGGGACGCTTTCGTAAGTGGAAGCTTCGTACCCAATATGGAGCGTTGGTCTCATCAGCCATCTTGGAAAGTTCAGAATACCCCAATTGAAGATGACACGTTAGCATCACTTTTCACTTCAGCTGTGAACGAAAGTATTTTGCAAGATAGTCGCTCAAATGATGGCTGGGAAGATGCAAAGAGACTATATGAACATTACGACTTTACGAAAAGACAATTGGAAGCAGCACTACATGAAGAAGATTGGCTTCGAAAAATTGGTTACATTGAAGATGATCTTCCATTTATAGTTGGATTAAGACTTCAAGAACCACAAGAAGAATTTGAAATGTGGAAGCTCGAAACAATCGTTACGCCAAAACGTGGTGCGCATCGCATATATGTATATGAGAATATCGATTCCTTGCCAAAAAGATGGCACGATTACGAAGAACGTATTCTTGAAACACAAGAAGGATTCAGTAGACTCATACCGTGGCTAAAAGAGGACGACAAGTTCAGGGAAGAACTCTTTGAAACAGAAGCTTGGAACTTCTTAACCGAAGCAAGTAATGAATTGCTCGCAGCAGGTATTACAATTTTACTACCATCATGGTGGCAAAATTTAAAAGCAACAAAACCGAAGTTACGTGTACAGCTGAAGCAAAGTACAGCACAAACACAATCTTTCTTCGGCATGAATACGCTCGTGAATTTCGACTGGCGCATTTCAACGGACGGAATTGATTTATCAGAAAGCGAATTTTTTGAACTTGTTGAGCAGAACAAACGCCTTTTCAATTTAAATGGTCAATGGATGAGACTTGATCCTGCCTTTATTGAAGAAGTAAAAAAACTAATGAACCGTGCAGATAAATATGGACTAGAAATGAAAGACGTGTTGCAGCAACATTTATCTAACACCGCGGAAACAGAAATTGTAGAAGACGATAGTCCGTTTACCGATATTGAAATTGAACTAGATGGATATTATGAAGAGCTTTTCCAAAAACTTCTGTACATTGGAGATATTCCAAAAGTAGATGTACCCTCTTCGCTACAAGCAACACTCCGTCCATACCAACAACACGGTATTGAATGGTTGCTATACTTACGAAAGCTTGGATTTGGAGCATTATTAGCCGATGATATGGGACTTGGAAAAAGTATTCAAACGATAACTTACTTACTATACGCTAAAGAAAATAATCTCCAAACAGGACCTGCATTAATTGTTGCACCAACATCAGTCCTTGGAAATTGGCAAAAAGAATTTGAGCGTTTCGCACCAAATTTACGTGTTCAATTACATTACGGGGGTAACCGAGCTAAGGATGAGTCATTTAAAGACTTCCTTCAATCAGCAGATGTTGTATTAACTTCTTATGCATTAGCTCAGCTTGATGAAGAAGAACTTAGTACCTTATGCTGGGATGCTGTTATTTTAGATGAAGCACAAAATATAAAAAACCCGCATACGAAACAGTCGAAAGCAGTAAGAAACCTACAAGCAAATCACAAAATTGCTTTAACCGGTACACCAATGGAAAACCGCCTTGCTGAGCTTTGGTCTATTTTCGACTTTATCAATCATGGGTATCTCGGAAGCTTAGGACAATTCCAGCGCCGCTTCGTCACGCCGATTGAAAAGGACCGTGATGAAGGAAAAATCCAGCAAGTACAACGATTTATCTCGCCATTTTTACTGCGTCGTACGAAAAAAGATCAAACAGTCGCATTAAACTTGCCAGATAAACAAGAACAAAAAGCTTATTGTCCACTAACTGGTGAACAGGCTTCCTTATATGAACAACTTGTTCAAGATACATTACAAAATGTAGAAGGATTAAGCGGAATTGAAAGACGTGGATTTATATTACTTATGCTGAACAAGCTAAAACAAATTTGTAATCATCCAGCCCTTTATTTGAAAGAAGAAGAACCACAAGATATCATCGAACGCTCTATGAAAACAAAAACGTTAATGGAGCTCATCGAAAATATAAAAGACCAAAATGAAAGTTGCCTAATCTTCACTCAATACATTGGCATGGGGAACATGCTAAAACGTGTGCTAGAAGAAACTTTCGGTCAGCGTGTCCTCTTCTTAAACGGGAGTGTGCCGAAGAAAGAACGTGACAAGATGATCGAGCAGTTCCAAAACGGAACGTATGACATCTTCATCTTATCGTTAAAGGCCGGTGGAACAGGATTGAACTTAACTGCTGCCAACCATGTCATTCACTATGACCGTTGGTGGAATCCAGCTGTAGAAAACCAAGCAACAGACCGTGCATATCGTATTGGTCAAAAACGCTTCGTTCACGTTCATAAACTCATTACAACAGGAACGCTTGAAGAGAAAATTGATGAAATGTTAGAAAGAAAACAATCATTAAACAACGCCGTCATTACAAGCGATAGTTGGATGACCGAACTATCAACAGACGAACTAAAAGAATTACTTGGCGTATAAATCAAAAAGGAGCAAATCTCTAAATGAGATTAGCTCCTTTTTCTATGCCAAAACCAATTGCTTATTATAATTCCTGTTAACCCGCCGCACGTATCAAGCAATGAATCTTGCCACATCGGTGTACGATCTCCTGTAAACCATTGATGAATTTCATCAAATGTTGCATACCCTGCAACGAAAAGGAGGGCGTATACAAAGCATCTTTTTCTCGAATAACCCGATCGATGAAAAGCGTAATACGTCAATGAACCGAGCATAAAGAACACCATAAAATGAGCACCTTTACGAAGGAAAAACTCAACAAATCCACTTACACCTTTATTTGCGATGCTAACAGGTGTACCTCCGCCATAATCGATAGATACCCATGAAAAATGCTCTTTCACAAACTCAGCATTTACATATTGCTCAATATCTGAGCGCATATCCTGTTTTTTATATGGCTGTGCTGAGGAATAGAAAATAATCCCCATCCATAGTAATACAGGAATCCAAAATAACCATTTACGATTCATTCTCCCGAAAGCTCCTCTCTTAGTCTTTTAAGAGTAACAAAAAAAAGAAAAAATTTCACGCCAAAACATGACATTTACCCCCTATTTATAAAGTGAAAGGGGGTGATAAACATGGCAGTTGAAACAATCGTAATGGATTTAACTTTACGCCTTGTATTAAACAGAGGATTTGACAAAAACGGTAAAACAGTTTTAAAGAACAAACAATTCAAGCGTGTGAAAACAAATGCAGATTTAGGCAAAGTGCATGAAGTAGCACGTGCTCTTGCTTCACTACAACAATCATCACTTCAAGCTGTACAACTTGTAAGCACGTCAGATCTTTCTAACCTGTAAAGTGAAACTTTAATCAGTGGGGGGTGCTTACCCCACTGATTATTAGCCCACACCAAACGGGCGGTTGCGGGATAAATAAAAAGGAGGGAATAAAACATGCAAGTACTAGAGTTAATTTTCGTGAAAGAAGATGGAAAAACAGTAGCCTTTTCTATCGAAAATCCCATGACACCAGTAAATGAACTAGTCGTAAATCAAGTGATGGATACCATTATTTCTTCATCTGTATTTTCATCAATTGGTGAAAATGCTCGTAAAAAAGGGGCTCGCCTCATAGAAAAAAAACAGATCTGAAGTTCAGATTACTCCGTAAATCAAAAAGACGAATCTGCATTATTTTGCAGATTCGTCTTTTTTCTTCGGCATTTCAATCGGGATAAAGATGTTTGAAAAACCAACGCAAACATACTTATAATTCTCTCCGCCTACATCAAACTCTGTCTTATATGTCGAGAAGAAAATATAATCATTTCGCTTTGTATAATGATCGATTAATAATCCAACTTGTGGCTCAACATACTTATTTGCCAATTTCTTTCCCGCCGATGCTATATCGCCAAGTATACCCTCTTTGTTTTCTTTCTCAACCTCGTCTAGCTTCTTACTCACATCATTACGCTTCATAAATTGTTTTGCTGCCCAATCCGTATATTCTCCCTTACCCGGATTACTATTTGCTAAATAAACTAAGAGAACAACAGCTAGAACCATAATAATATACTTTTTCTTCATGCTATATCACCGCCTACTCTTTTCTATTTTCATATATATGTACAAGCAATACAAATTAGAAAGACTATCATCTATTGATTGTAAACGAACAGTAAAAATTTACAATACGCAACAGAAGATTAATAGTGACTTTACATAATTCGTATATAATTATATACGAGTTAAACCCTATATGGGATGATTAAGAATCATGGATAGAAAATGATGTTTTTATTTCTCGTTCTACAATGATGCTCGAACCTTGCAAACACCCTTATTACCGGACCACAATTATTGACAGTAGCGGTGACCCCCTGCACTCTTGCCAAACAGCTATCCAACTTATAAAGAAATCTTGTCTAACAAATGTTCATTCTACTTATCAAGGTAGACGGCATGCAGTCCAAGCAAACTTTAATTTCAAACGAAATGTTCCGATTCCAATTAATCATAGAGAATATATTTGCGTTTTCCCAACAGAATCCCCTTCTTCTCCAAACTGTATTTGGTTGTTCTATAACCATATAGATGATATAGAGTTTTTTAGGAAAACTAAAACATCGATTATTCATTTTTCAAATGGAACTACCGTAACAATACTAATCAGCCCTCATAAGTTGCAGCAACAATTCTTGAAAGCTGGGCATGTATTATCCCGAATGAACATGAAAGATTCACTACACGTAAAAAAACCTCTTGCCACATTTACTATATTAAAGCAAATAGAATGGAACGCAATATTTCCCTTGCCTTCCATTCTATTTATTATTCTTATCCCCTTACACTATCTCGCATTTTCTCAAGCGCTTGTCGATATAACCATCTCACTTGATAATACGTCATCCCTATTTCATTGGCTATCTCCCCCATATTTCCCCCTACAAAGAACCGCTCTGAAATGATGTGCTTCTCCCTATCATCTAACACACTCATAAAGTCCTTCGCTCTCGTTCCTACATCTTCACACTCAAATCGTTCCTCATACTGATCAGTGCATACATACCTCTCTTGCACTACACATTCTTTCTTCAACCTCTCCAATATATAACCACGTACCGTTACAACCGCATAAGCAGGAAAACTACCTTTCTCCTCCTCATATCTTTCATAAGCATGCCAAAGGCCAATTAAACCACATTGATAATACTCTTCATAATCTTGGTAAATATTTAACCTCTTTATTTGATTTACAATCATACCTTCATACAAAACAACCGTATCTACAAAAGTCTCTGGCTTCACAAAGTACCCGTTTCTAAAAGGTATACCTCTTCAGTATTCCGCGGTACCTCTACAATATAAAATAAAAAAAGAAATTTCATTGTGAGTAATTTCAAATACTGCTGACGGAACTTGAAGTTATACTAGGCAGTATTTGAAATAGGGGTAAAAATAAAAAAGGTGACTCTCGAGAGAGTCACCTTTTTAAAATAATATGTTATGCACCAAAATCAGAGAACATGCCACCTAACATACTAAACCCAATTGTAAGGATAAAGAATATAGAAATTAAAATTATTGCTTGTTTTTTACTTAAACCAGCAACGATATGCAAGCCTAAGCCAGTTAAAATTAAGCTCCAAATGTTAAAGACTT
>Ga0102589_1005588_pt1 | contig 10869 bp, 10 predicted proteins | sample AraplaMF_Col_mLB_FD_76858 | JGI IMG/M metagenome (GOLD analysis project Ga0102589, IMG submission 76858) | Arabidopsis root microbial communities from the University of North Carolina, USA - plate scrape MF_Col_mLB | ecosystem: Host-associated > Plants > Roots > Endosphere | place: USA... | reverse complement strand
GTATAAGAACGAATGCTCGCAAATCTATCAAAAATAACGGAAGAAAGAGATGATCATCTTATGACACCACTAACGCAATTTACGATTGAAATTCACGATGCAAATCATACCGTATTGGCAGCTACTTCTGATCAGGGGCAAGCCCAGCTTGTATATCATCAACCTTATCAAGAGGGCGACCAAATTGTTGTTAAGAGTGAGCATCCCCACCAATATGTAATGTTGCAGCTTGATGATACGATGCCGGAAACGTTCGTATATTTAGCGACAACTTGCTATCGGCTTGCCATTCCATTTGGAGAGAAGAAAATCTCCTATAATCCGAAATCATATAGTGGTGACATCCATGCGCTTAGCGTGCGTCTAGCGACTGCAGCGGAAATCTCCAGTTACAAAAATGTGGCGCTTAATCCGTTCGACCAACATGAGAATGACAGTTGTTATCCGCATGCGGTTGCGAATGTGGAAACACGCGGTGAGTCCGTGTTTGCCGCACGTAATGCGATTAATGGCAATTGTTTTAATGCAGGTCACGGGGCATGGCCATTTGAGTCGTGGGGGATTAACCAGCAAGATGACGCTGAAATGAGCGTGCAATTTGGGCGCACTGTAGAAATTGACTGCATTGCTCTTACGCTCCGAGCAGACTTTCCTCACGATAACTACTGGGAGCAAGTAACCGTCTGCTTCTCCAATGGTGATTGTGAGACGATTCATCTAACGAAAACGCATGCCAAGCAGGTATTTAAGCTTACGCCGCGTCAGGTAGAGTCATTGACAGTAAAGAACTTAATCAAGTCCGATGACCCGTCGCCGTTCCCTGCACTAACGCAAATTGAAGCTTATGGCAATGAAGTAAAGTGAGCGAAAAAAGATATAGAACCTAACCTGTTGCGAACAGGGGGGGGGCTATATCTTTTTTTTTGTGATGTTTTAAAACAATGTTGAAATTATATAACTTTTAAGGGAAGCCATTTTGACTTCCCTTAATTCGCTTTTAAAGAAGATTATACATTAATCATTTTTTATTACATTTAACGTATGAAATCAATTTCATAAATCTAACCCCGTGCAGTGACAAGGTTTAACCACAGGAAATGTGCTATTAAAGGTTGATTGATTTTCATCGGATGGATTGCACAAAATACAATGGCTAAGAACGATAACCCCAGAAGCCTGTGCTCAAAAACAAACTATTGACACAAAAGTGTATTACACGTATAGTACATGCAAAGATGTATGAACCACTTAGTACACACACTTACCGTATGGAGTTGGTTGTATGACAGAAGAACAAAAATTAGGTATCAGCTTTAATGTTCGAGAACCGGTATATATTCAAGTTGTCCGTTACTTCAAGGAACAGATTGCTACAGGGCAAATCGGAGCGGGAGACAAAATTCCTTCACGGCGTGAACTGGCATCAGTAATGAAGATTAATGCGAACACGGCGCAGAAGGCATATAAGGAAATGGAGGAACAGGGTTTGATCGTAACAGAAGGAAATTCCCCGAGTCGAATTACACAGGACCAGAAAATACTAAGCTCGATTCGTGCTGAATTAATCGAAAGTGCAGTGGATATATTCATCAGTTCCATTCGGAATATTCAAATTCCAGTTGAAGAACTGGTAGATATCATAAAGACAAAATATACATCCGAGCGAAAGTTATCTCCAGAGGGTGGTGACACAAGATGATCCAAGTGAATCAGATGGTGAAGAATTATGGATTCAAGAAGGTACTAAATGGCGTTAGCTTCACTGCTGCCAAGGGAGAGATTACCTGCCTGATCGGAATCAATGGTGCCGGGAAGTCAACGGTGCTCAAGTCCATCATGGGACTGACACCATACAAAGGTGAAGTCTTAATCGATAATGTATCACTAACACCTGTGATGTATGAGAAAATTAATTTCATTCCAGATTCGTTAACGATGCCCTCCAATATGCGAATTGCTGATTGCTTGAGCTTTATGGCTGACTTTTATCGGAATTGGAACGCTGAACGTACAAAGGAATTGCTTAAGTTCTTCCAACTGAACTCTTCGGATCGCGTATCCTCATTGTCGAAGGGGATGGCTGCGAAGTTAAATTTGTTGCTCGGACTTGCCTTGGATTGTGATTACATCCTAATGGACGAACCGTTCTCGGGGATTGATATGTTCAGCCGCGAGCAAATTACTGATGTATTCACGAGTGAATTGATCGAGGATCGTGGTGTGATTATTACAACTCATGAAATTAACGATATTGAGCATTTAATTGATAAAGCGGTCTTGCTACAGCACGGGAAGGTAGAACGTGAATTCTACTGTGAAGAAGTTCGCGAGCAGGAAGGTAAGTCCATTACAGACGTAATGAGAGAGGTGTACATGAAATGAGAACTTTTGTGAAGCTATTGAATTTTGAAATGAACCGATTTGCCAAAATATATATTGGACTTATGGTGCTGACAGTCGCCTTGCAACTTGCAGCAGTCACCATCGGTGCTAATCATTGGCTGGATTCTGCGAATGAGGCAATGAGAGTGAATCAATGGACGCTTGAGCAATATCACAATGTGACTGGAAATATTCAGCTAAACAGTATGGTGTATGATCACTATAATAGACTTCTATATTTCGGACCCATATTTTTGAGCATAACAGTGTTGCTAATATATAGCTGCTTCATCTGGTACCGTGACTGGAGAGGTAAAAATACAGTAGTATATCGCCTGCTCACGTTACCATCCAATCGGGCGAATTTGTATTTTGCCAAGCTGATTACGATCTTGCTATTCGCATTTGGATTTGTCGCCCTGCAAATTGTCCTTGTTCCACTGGAACGTTTGATAGCACAGTCGATTCTTCCTGCTGAATTATATCGAAACATCTCGGTATTTGATTATTTGAAGTCTCCTACTGTGCTTAAATTTCTGGTGCCGCCCTACTTTTCTGAGTTTGTACTATACTATGGACTGGTCATTACGGGCTTGATCGTCTTGTTCACAGCGATTCTAATGGAGCGGAGCTACAGACTGAAAGGGATCGGCTTTATCGTACTATACTTAGCGGTTCTAGCTGGATTAGCCTCAATACCCTATCTTATGGGTTATAGCAGATACGATAGCTACTTCTATCCAGGAGAAATCATAGGCGCTTGTCTCGGATTAATAGTGATCATTGCTGGAGGTTCGCTTTGGTACAGCTTGTATCTATTGCGTAAGAAAATATCGGTATAATTGAAGGGTTATGGAGGTTAAGGAATGAGAAAATATATGGTTAACGCCATTCTTGTAGTGTTCGCGGTTATTACAATCGGGACGTATTATGTACAGGCTTCACAAGAGACACCACCTAATTATAAGCTGACGATGGTTCAAGGGGAAGCTTCTCTCGTTGAAGGTATAGCTTTATACGGAAATTACATGAGTAAGGATAGTGTTTTTGGCATCGAACGAGCTTATATCACTACAAATGGTACAGATTATCCAGATAAAAAGTTAACGATAAGCCAAAGCTTAAACCAAAGACCAGTGAAAACGCAATTGGATAAATGGGTGGATCAGCATCGTCAGTTCATGCGTGGGAAGAAGAACTTAGCTGGGTTCTATGAAAATCAGGACATACTTGCTTATGTGAATTGGACCGTAGATAAGCAGCAATCCAATGATCCATCAGCGAAGAAGAATGCTAAGCTCAGTATTTCTGTGCTTAACAAGCAGACGGACAATACGCAGGAAATCAGATCCGATATCAATGTAGATCATGATGTTTCATATATCTTTGTAGAAAATGTACAGCTTGTTGATCAACAGCTCGTTGCACTGGTGTCTTTGAATCACTATGCCAAAGGTCATGTATCTGAACCGCAGATTATCCGTGTTAATCTAACAACAAAGGAGATGACGAATGAGCCGCTCGCGTTACCAGGAGCTAAATCTGTAGCAGCAAATGGAGATGATCAATTCGTAAGGTTAGCCAATCAAAATCTGGATCACACGGATCAATGGATTTTAAGTGTTAGTAAAGATAATCATAAAAAGGCATATCAAGTGGATGTTAAAACAGGACAAATCTCGCCGCTTACGTTCCAAGGGCATGAAATGTTATTGAATAATATTATGAATGCCTATGGACAGAAAATTTACTTCCTGCAAAAAGCTGTATCGGGGAAGGGAAATATAGGATTTACTGTTATTTCTTACGATCTCGTGAGTAAAGAATATGAGACTACTCTGAAGAATACAAATATAGATTTAAGTGAAAACATTACCTATGATTTTAAACAAGACTATCTCTATATTGTGGGTCATAAGAATTTCAAAGGTAATCGTCTATATGTATTCAATTTGACAAGCGGTAACCTTGAATACGAAGGAAAAGTAGTATCAACAGAGGCTGCAAATCAGGCCGAAGATGAAGCTAACATGGATTTGAATTTTATCGATCTCGGTCAGTTAGAATAGAAAAATAGAGAGAAAGAGAAATAAAAAGGTAACAAAGGCCGAGCTAATGACTTCTAATAGTCAATTAGCTCGGCCTTTTAGTTGAAAATTAGAATACAAAAATGATGTGGAAACTTAAGAATTATCGGGTACGGACGATTACCTATCAGACATAGAAAAAGGAGTACCTCCCCAAATCTGCCAACATGTATTAAAGCTCGCATTAGAAGAAGGATTTATTCCAGACGATACGATTGCCACAAGACAAAAGCTCATGCATCATTGCTAGCGTGTAAATGCCTATTTAAAAGAATTCTTCCAATTAAACAATGTGAGATACCGCTCAGGACAGAAAGCAAAGCTGCATTTTAACCTCGTAGCCGTGGTCTACAATAGTATGAAACTGGCAAGGGATCGCCTAAACAAACAGCGCCCGGCTCAAGCTGCGTAGTAAAAAACGATAAAATTTGAACTGGAGTAGTCTACAGTTTTTAGGTTCAAACATTATGAAATTGATTCGTATATATGTTTTTTCACCCATTGTCTGAAATACTGCAACTGTTCCTCAGTATGGAAATAGTGTTCTCCATTCTCCATTACTTGCAAATTACAGTTAAAACATTTATTAAATTCAGATACAACGTCAAATTCACATACGTTATCTTCTGAACCATAGAGAATTGAAGTTGGAATATGCCAAGCAACAATAGGATGTTCTTTCACATAACAGTAGTAATCCCAATAGAGAGTTTGTCCAATAGGTGTAGAAATTTCTTTCTCTATTTTTAGTCTACTCTCACTTACGTCAAACCATGTCATCATATTATTTATGATACGTTCCATATTTACCACAGGAGAGAGAAACAAGCACTGCTTCAACGGCTCATGGCTATATTCTAATAGACTAAAATACGCTCCCATGCTACAAGCAAATAGACTTATATGATTTGATAACGATTTTGCATAGGTCATAATTGTATGAAGGTCTTGAACACAGTTTTGAACGTTGCAAAGATAAGTATCATCCTTACGATCACCATGTTGAGGTAAATCAAAACTAAGCACTTGATAACCTACTGCTATTGCTTCTTCTGCAAATACAATAATCGAGTCATCTGCCTTGTTTGACATGTTACCATGCACCACCACAAATAACTTATCTGATTTGTCACCCCACAAAATCGCTGGAATATTTTCTATTTTCAAATTATTTTTTATCATTACAATTTATCCTCCATGAAGTACAAATAATTTACCTCTACATAGTAATCCATAATCTATTTAAAAACATAGCCTTTTTGGCAGCAAAGGTCAAAATTTTACCCGTGGAAGGTCATAATCCGTCCTTGGGTCTCTCTTTCCCGCTGAGTATGATGGTATCAACAATCAGTTATGTGGAAGGAGCATGTTTCAAATGGGAGAGCAGAACCAGAACAAACAAGGTAGAGGGCGCCTCACCATCCCTACCGACCTTGATGTCGTAGGAGAAACGCTGAAAACGATGGAGTTGTGGGGTGCTGATGCTGTGCGCGATGCAGACGGCACAACTTTCCCGCAAGAGCTAGCAGAATGTGGAGCGAAAGTATACGCTACTTACTATACAACCCGCAAAGACAACAATTGGGCGAAAGCAAACCCAGATGAAGTACAGCAATGCTATATTTCAACGAGATTTGTTGCAGCTACCGATGCTGAACTGTCCATTCGTCTGTTAGAGGGAATCAGCGAAGACTTATTGCAAGTTAACAACCGCGATGATATTTACCGTTGGTGGGAAGTAATCGATCGTACTACTGGAGAGGTCGTACCTACGAATCACTGGAGCTATGATGAAGCCAGCGGCTGTGTAATGATTACGAATACAACACCTTATCATGAGTATAGCGTGAGCTTCTTAACCTATCTGATTTGGGATCCCGTTCATATGTACAATGCTGTCGTTAATGATTGGAAGGATTTCGAACGACAAATTACGTTTGACGTACGTCAGCCTAAGACACGGGAATACTCCAAAGGCAGATTGCGTGAATTTTTGCGAGACAAGCCTTATGTAAATGTAGTGCGGTTCACAACGTTCTTCCATCAGTTCACACTCATTTTCGATGAACTGCGTCGTGAGAAATATGTGGATTGGTACGGCTATTCCGCGAGCGTCAGCCCTTATATTCTCGAACAGTTCGAGCGTGAAGTTGGCTATAAGTTCCGTCCGGAATATATTATTGACGAAGGTTACTACAACAACCAGTATCGGATTCCGTCCCAACAATACTTGGACTTTATGGCCTTCCAACGGCGCGAAGTGGCGGGGTTAGCCAAAGAGCTCGTTGATATTACCCATGAAGAAGGTCGCGAAGCGATGATGTTCTTAGGGGATCATTTTATCGGCACTGAGCCTTATATGGATGAGTTTAAAACCATCGGGCTGGATGCAGTCGTGGGCAGCGTCGGCAATGGTTCGACATTGCGTTTAATTAGCGACATTCCTGGGGTGAAATATACAGAAGGGCGCTTCCTGCCATACTTCTTCCCTGATACGTTCCATCCTGGCGGGAATCCAACGGCAGAAGCTCAAGAAAACTGGTTAACGGCAAGACGAGCTATTTTGCGTAAGCCTGTAGATCGCATTGGCTATGGCGGTTACTTGAAGCTGGCGCTGGACTTCCCAGACTTTGTTGATTATGTAACGCAAGTTGCCGATGAATTCCGCGATTTATATGAGAAGGCACGCACGAAGCCAATGTGCTTAGCTAAAGTTGCCGTTCTGAACTGTTGGGGGAAAATGCGCTCTTGGGGCTGTCATATGGTGCATCATGCTCTGTACCAGAAACAAAACTACAGCTATGCGGGCATTATTGAGATTTTGAGCGGCGCTCCTTTCGATGTATCGTTCATTAGCTTTGACGACATTCGTAAGCAGCCGCAGCTGCTCAATGATATCGATGTCATTATTAATGTCGGTGACGCTGACACTGCACATACCGGCGGTGACAACTGGAAAGACCCGTATATTGTTGAGCAAATCCGTGCATTTATTGCTCGCGGAGGCGGCTTTATTGGGGTAGGTGAACCTTCCGCTGTTCAACATCAAGGTCGTTTCTTCCAGATGGGCGATGCTCTTGGAGTAGAGCTGGAGCGCGGCTTTACCCTCGGCTACGATAAATACAATTGGGACGTAAAGCCGTCTCACTTTATTACTGCCGATATGAATGGTGACATTAACTTCGGTGAAGGCAAGAAAAATGTATACGCAACGAGCGCTGATATTTTAGCTTGTAAGGATAAAGAAGTACAGTTTGCAGTCAATAACTACTTCGGCGGTCGATCTGTCTATATCGGCGGACTGCCGTATAGTGCGGAGAACGCCCGCTTGTTGCATCGAGCAATATTATGGTCGTGCAGCAAGGATCACGAATTGCACAATTGGTTTAGTTCGGATGCCCATACGGAAATCCATGTCTATCCGGAAACAGGTACGTATTGTGTTGTCAATAACACGGCAGAGCCGCGCAACACAACTGTGTACGCGAATGGCAAGAGCTTCGAATTGGAGCTCAAGGGCGGCGAATTGCGTTGGTTTGATATGTAAGTTTACGTCGCGTTACAATTGAATAACAATTAGATTAGGCTGGGCAATTAGTGAGATAATTGTTCCAGCCTAATCCTGTTTTTGGCTGACATCATCATCACCTATTGCTACATTCATTACAGCCACTCCATTAATAATCAGATCGCTTGATTCTTTAATATTTTTATGAAGTCTATAATTTTGAGAATGCAAATTCATCGAAAGAAGGGGATGAACATGGGAGAAGGTTGGAGCAACGAGCGCGATCGATATATGGAAGCCTATCATATATGCGACAATGTAAAGTTATACAGTAAATATTCGGGAAACAGCACGCCGAGCGTCATTTTTATCGCCGGATTAGGTGATAGCTGTGAGACATGGGAGGTGGTGCAGAACAGAATATCAGAGGTAGTGTCAACGTTTTCTTATGACAGGGCAGGTATTGGCAGGAGCCAATCCGTATCAGGAACACGAACATGTCGTTGTTTAGTCGAAGAACTTTCCGAATTGCTGCGAGTGCTTAACGTAGAACCTCCTTATGTATTGGTGGGGCATTCCTTCGGCGGCTTAGTCGCTAGATTATATGCAGGCCTTTATCCGCAAGACATATGTGGAATCGTGCTGGTAGATGCAGCGCCTGAATACAAAGAGTTGGCATACGAAAAGGTGCTTCCGGAAGATCGGATTGCGGAAAATAGGGAATATCTGATGAACCCCATGCAGAATAGTGAGCGAATCGACAAAATGCGAAGCTATGAGCAAATTGCCGAACATGCGAAGTTGTATGATATTCCTCTCTCTATTATCATAAGAGGGCTACCCGATGAGTACCATGAAGGATGGCCTCACATGGAAATATTAGAAATGGAACAAGAGCTGCAATCCGAGTTTCAGCGATTGTCGACGTCAAGCAAGATTCGAATAGCCAATCAGAGCGGACATTACATTCATCATGATGAACCTGAGATCGTAGTAGAGGAAATCATGAATATGCTAGAGGAGAGTAGAAGTTGAGCAATTCTCTCAAATCCCCGTAGAATGGGTATGAACGAGCCACTCTACGGGGATTTTATACATAAATTATAAAAATGGCACAGAATGCGCCCCCTATATCACAACTCTATGCAATATCGAATTTCTTCTGCTTTCTGCTCAAATCCGAGCGACTCATACAATTGCAATGCTGTTCGATTATCGGTTAATACCTCAAGGCTTGCACGTGGTATGTCATGAGACTTCGCATATTGGAGTGCTTGAGCAAGCAGGGACTTCGCAAGGCCCTGTCCACGCCATTGCTCGCGAACGAATACATTTTCGATGTGAGCTGTCTCGTCTTCTCTCCATATCAATAGACCGGCTACGACCGTATCTCCTTGCCGGACAACCATGGATGTCCAGAGTGGATTCTGCCTGTATTCATTCAGTCTTTCCAATCCAAGCGGATTATCTGGCCAAATTTCTGTATCGATATCCAGATAGGCAAGAGCTTCTTCAGTTGTATCCAAATTCCAATGGGAAATTTGATAAGCTTCTGGCAATTGCAGCTCTGGAATTGGTGCTTCTATCATTCGTTTCATTTGATGTAGACTAATCAGATGACGGAAACCACGCTGCAGGAAGAATTGACTGTTCGCCTCTTCAGTTGAATCATTGCCAACACAGAGTCTCGTTCCGTATTCGGCAGGAAGTGTTGCCTTCAATTCAACGGCTCTTGCGTACAACAGCTCATAAATGCGGTCAAGCAACACATAGTCATGCTCACGTTCTGGGATCGCTTTAATATTCACGTAAATGGCATGCTTGTTCTCTTGGGCGCGACCGGGCGGTACAATATTGATGATGCCGACTTGTCCCTTGGCAACCATCTTGCCATGCTCAAAGGCACAATACACGTTGCTCCAGTTCGTCTCCTCGCCTACCCACCAAAATATCGCATTCGGACGCGATGTAACAGATCGATATAACTCCCCTAACAATGGCATGTCCTCTTGCTGAAAATGACGAATCTGTAATTCAGTGGTTGTATGCTCCATTCAATACCTCTCTCTGTAAGTAGTAATTTTGTGCTGGCAGGTTGTTCTGCTCCTCATCCACTATAGTATACAAAAACCGGGTTGACAATATATTCCTCGATCACGTATTATCTATTTTAACATCCATCTAATTTAATAATTATCTAATTTGATTGTTGTTTAATTCGTGTATGTTCTGCGGTTACTGCAACATTACTTAAATAAGCTGAGGAGGAGTGAATGCCTATATGCAGTTAGACAAGGTGGTTGCCTATCATAAGGCGTTGGCGGATCCAACACGTGTCAAGATGCTCATCCTACTTGCGGAAGGTGAACGGAATGGTCAGGTGTTAGCGGAGAAGCTATCCGTTACTCCTGCCACGATTACTCATCATGCGGCCAAGCTTCGCGAAGCGAGCCTTATCAACGAACGAAGAGAGAAGAACACGATTTATTTTTCATTAAATGACTATTTTCTAAAGAACAATGCCACTGCGGCTGTGAATTTCATTTATCGCGGTGCTGATGGAGGAGTAGGGATGTTGAATGAGAAACAGAAGCGTTTGAGGGATTCGGTGATTCGCAATTTCTTCTCGAAAGAGGGCAAGCTCAAAAATATCCCGTCGCAGTTGAAGAAGAAGCTTATCATCCTGGAGCATATGGTGACTAATCTGGAGGCGGGACGCAGTTACACCGAGAAGGAAATCAACGAATTCATTAAGGCCTACCATGAGGATTTCGCAACGATTCGCCGGGAGTTCATTATGCATCAATTTTTATTCCGAGAAAAGGAGATTTACGAGCTGAACCCGCAGGAAATGTGGGCAAAGTGGGTGAATCTTGCTTGAGTACGAGAAGC
>Ga0102589_1005587_pt1 | contig 10871 bp, 9 predicted proteins | sample AraplaMF_Col_mLB_FD_76858 | JGI IMG/M metagenome (GOLD analysis project Ga0102589, IMG submission 76858) | Arabidopsis root microbial communities from the University of North Carolina, USA - plate scrape MF_Col_mLB | ecosystem: Host-associated > Plants > Roots > Endosphere | place: USA... | reverse complement strand
GAAAAACTGAAAAAATTATTCGAAATATTTCAGCATAATTTGATACCAAATTCATTTTACTCCTATTTTTGTCGAAGCGTCAAGAAAACGTATACATAATTTGTACATAATTTGCATATAATTTGCCACTTCCTTTTTTCTTTCTATATATTTAGATTTTCCTAAAGAAAGTGCTGTTTTTATAAATGGGAAATGTTATATAATAATCCCTATAGAAAGAGGGGAATATTTTGAGCAAAAATACAATTGATATAGCATCTTTAGAAGATGTTTCATTGAACGCTTTCGCTTATGAACTGCTGCGGGAAGAAGTACTACCTGACCTAATTGGTAAAGAATTAGATGACATCTTATACTGGGCCGGCAGAAACCTAGCACGAAAATATCCGCTAGAGACGATTGAAGAAGTCATTTATTTTTTTGAAAAAGCTGGCTGGGGTCGCTTGAACATCATCGAGCATAAACGCCGTGAAATGCATTTTCAGCTAACAGGCCCGCTCATTACAGAGCGTCAAAAGCAAAATAGACATTCTTCTTACCAATTAGAAACTGGATTTGTTGCAGAACAAATTCAAAAGCAACGAAATGTTGTTGCAGAGTCATATGAAGAGCAAAAAAAACGTTCGGATTCTATCACATTTCTTGTGAAATGGGACGTAAAAGATCCTATCGAAGTGTAGAATCTACATTAACAGTCAACTAGACATATAGGTTTAGTTGACTTTTCTATATAAATCCAAATTAAAAAAACGACATAAACCATTTCTTTTTAGGTGGGAGAGAGCATCCGGCCATGCATAGAAGCGGTCAGTGCCTTTTTTCTCCCCCTACCGTGTGAAAACAAAAGGAGGAAATGTGTGAAGAACTGTTTTTGTTTTCATAGCTACAGCTTATATGTCGAAAAATCAAAATGGATTTATATTGCATATTCATTCATTTTTAATAATTTTTAATCTTCTGAAATTATATCAAATAGAAGACATTGTAAACTACAACGTCTTCTTATCTGTTAAATAGGAATAAATGGTTTCTGCAACATTTTGCGGCATTCCCGCTTCGACAAATTCCGTCACAGAAGCTTCTTTCATCTTTTTTAGGGAGCCAAAATGTTTTAACAATACTTTTTTTCGCTTTTCACCAACTCCAGGAATCCCATCTAAAGCAGATTGAATCACTGATTTCCCGTGAAGCTGACGGTGAAATGTAATTGCAAATCGGTGTACCTCGTCTTGAATACGCTGCAATAAATAAAATTCTTGGCTATTTCTTTCAAGCATAACAGGATCAGGAGGATCACCAATCATTAAATGCGATGTACGGTGTTTATCATCCTTAACAAGTCCAGCCATCGGAATATATAAGCCAAGTTCATTTTCAAGCACATCACTAGCAGCTGCAAGATGTCCTTTCCCGCCATCAATCACAATTAAATCAGGTAGTGGCAAATTCTCTTTTAAAGCACGCGTATACCGCCGGCGTACAACCTCTCGCATCGATTCATAATCATCTGGCCCTTGAACTGTCTTTATCTTATATTTTCGATACTCTTTTTTCGCTGGTTTTCCATCAATAAAGACAATCATTGCTGAAACTGGATTCGTCCCTTGAATATTTGAGTTATCAAATGCTTCAATACGATATGGTGTTTCAATGTCAAGCTGCTTACCTAAATTTTCAACAGCCTTAATTGTTCGCTCTTCATCACGTTCAATTAAATAAAACTTCTCCCCTAAAGCGATCTTCGCATTCTTGTTTGCTAATTCAACGAGGTCTTTTTTCTTTCCTCGTTTTGGCTGCGTTACATCCACTTCTAAAAAACGCTCTACTAATTCAGGATCAATACTGCCTGGCACTACAATTTCCTTTGGTTTAAAATGATTGTTTTGTTCATAAAATTGACCGATAAATGTTAAAAACCCTTCTTCCGGCTCATCATAAATTGGGAACATAGAGACATCGCGCTCGATTAACTTACCTTTTCGGACAAAGAAAACTTGCACGCACATCCAGCCTTTATCCACCGCATAACCAAACACATCGCGGTCAACTAAGTCGCTCATAATCATCTTCTGCTTTTCCATAATCGCATCTATATGAGAAATTTGATCACGTAATTCTTTTGCACGTTCAAACTCTAATTTTTCCGATGCTTCATACATTTTCGCTTCTAATTCTGAACGAACTTCTTTATGTCCACCATTCAAAAACTTAACAATTCCATCTACAATTTCTTGATTCTGTTCATCCGTTACCTCTTGTACACAAGGTGCTAAGCATTGTCCCATATGATAATATAAACAAACTTTATCTGGTATATTTGTACATTTCCGAAGCGGATACATGCGATCTAATAGTTTTTTTGTTTCATGAGCTGATTGCGCATTTGGATACGGACCAAAATACTTTCCTTTATCCTTTTTTACATTTCTCGTAATGAGCAAACGTGGCTGTTTTTCAGCTGTAATTTTAATAAATGGATATGTTTTATCATCTTTTAATTGGATATTATATTTTGGATCATATTTTTTGATTAAATTTAATTCTAAAATAAGTGCCTCTAGATTCGAGGAGGTAACAATATATTCAAAATCAACAATTTCTCCGACAAGACGGAGTGTCTTCCCATCATGTGAACCAGTAAAATACGAGCGCACACGATTTTTTAACACCTTTGCCTTCCCGACATATATAACCGTTCCTTGCTTATCTTTCATTAAGTAACAGCCTGGTTGATCTGGTAAAATTGATAATTTTTCTTTTAAATGCTCGTGCACTCGCTTTCTCCTCTCTTACTTTTTCCACCTATATAAGACTATTTTATGATACACAGGATCAAATAATGGATTAGAACGAAAAACAGCTACTTGTTCCATTTGTCCTTTTATATCAATCCCTTGCTTTTCAAATCCTTCAATAAGATGATTTGTAACGTATATCGTATCATTTTTATGATATTTTTTGTCCTGTAAAAAATAGTCATATGTGTAAAAACGTTTATGTTCATACGGCATCTGCAAGTATTCCATAACCCTCGTCTCTTCCCACGTGTATACAATAAATGACTGCTGTTTTCCCTCTAAATATGATGCCAGCTGATACGTTGCCGGTACCTCCACCTGTTGTTCTTTCATAAGCGGTATACTTACTATAAGTTGGCTTGTAGCAAATAACAGCAATACAATACCACGATGTCTTTTTAACCACGAGATAGCAAATACGCAAAGGAACATCGCTACAATCGGATAAGAATGGCGCGGTTTATCAATATTTTGTCCAAGTAAATTCCAAAGAAAATAGAAACTTCCAAGAGCAATTATAACCTTTGGATAGCAACGTATGTTCTTCCATTGTAAAACAAATAGAAACAAAAAGGAAAGAAAGAAACCTACCAGATAATACGAGTGCATGCCTATTCCTGCAAAGATGATGTTTTCAGAAAGTAAACGGTAGAAACGTGAAATAAGTGGTTCACTCGTTTCTGTAACTGCTCCGCCCCATTCGGTAAAATGGCCTTCTACAAATCCGAAAGAGATTTTCCACAACCCCGTTATTCCACCAATGTTCCAAATAAGAGCACTGACCCAAACTAACTGTGAAAGGACAGTTGTACAAAATAAGATTATAAACCGCCATTTTTCTTCATGCCATTGTTGCCATAATAACAAAATAAGCACAATTCCAAACGGCGCGTATGATAAGCGTATGCCCATTAATAGCGCAAAGAAGAGAACGGGCCAAAATTGAGTTTGAAAACGCTTTGTACGAAAGGCACGTTCTATACTCCATATATACCACCATACGATTGCTAATGCTGCACCTTCTGACATAGGCTGCGTTACTAAAATAGAGAAATAGCCGCTCGTTTGTAAAACAGCTACAACAATAAGAGCGCTCGTTCTACTTACATAATGACGCGCAATCCAGTACATCGGAAAAGCTGCGCTAAGTGCCATAATGGCGTTAAAAATCCCTAACGATTGCACAGGGTTTTCTATAAAAAGATGCGTTATCATTCCCCCTAAAATAAAAAAAGGATAGCCCGGGAAATGTGGCTGCATTGCTAATATGTCATATTGCTTTAATGCAAGCGTAAAATCGACTTCGTCCCACGTTGCCGCAAACGGACTCGCATAGAAAAACCGAATACAAATCGCGCTAGTAAATAGAATAACTGCCCATATACGTAATATTTGTTTCATCTTATTTCCTTTCTGCAAAAAAAGCACAAGGAAAACTCCTTGTACTTTTAGCTTACTGACTTATCTTCTTCGACTATTGTTTGCTTTTTTTTAACAGGTTTTTTAAAGATGATTAACATGTACAATACAACAAAATATCCGATATACACAAGTACTTCTTCAAGAGATGGCATCGATGAATATCCTAAAAATGCTTTTAAGAAAATACCGATATCCCCGGAAAGAAGTGGTGCAGTACCATGATCACGCAAATAGTGAGCGTAATCAATTGGATGCTCTGGTAGTAGCCATGTAATATCATATACATGCGGCATAACGCTGCCGAGTATTTTTAAATCTTGGAGCATAGAAATGCCTTGTACAAGAAGACCCGCTGCAATTAAGACGATAAATGCGCCCGTTACTTTAAAGAATACTTTAAGTGAAATGCGCATCGTTCCTTTAAAGAATAAGTAGCTAACAACAACTGCAACGAGTAGGCCTGAAATAGCTCCCCAGCCTTTCATCGCTTCTCCAATATTCCCGCCTGTAATAGCTGCGAAGAAAAACACTGTTTCAACACCTTCTCGAAGTACAACAAGAAAAGAGTGCACGACCATTCCAATTATGTTTCCAGCCGTAATATACTGACTCATTTTACTTTCCATATTGGCTTTCATATTTTTACTATGTTCTGCCATCCAAAATACCATTTGTGTAAGTAGAATGGCCGAAACGAAAATAATGGATATTTTCAAATACATTTCGCTGCCCATAGCAGCAAAACCAGTAAATACAACTTGAAAGACAAGAGCGACAATATAACTTGCTACAACCGCAAGCCCTGCTCCTAGCCAAACATATTTCACAAATTGCTTACTATCTGTACGCTTTAAATATGTCGTAATAATCCCAACAATAAGCAACGCTTCTAATACTTCACGAAATGTAATGAGAAATGCCTGAAGTTGCATCGCTCTTCCCCCTCATCCTTACTTACGTTTTCTTACAGCATATACAATGACCCCAACAAGTATAAGTACAATAACTACAATTGGAGCCCAGTTTTTCAAGCTACTTAAATCTGTCCACTCTGCTTTTTCTGTTTTATCAGAAGCTACTTTATCTTCTTGACTATTCGCACTGAAGTGTCCCACTTTAAAGTCTTTAATTTTAAACTCTTTTTGTAAACTTGTTAAAATAACATCTTTACTTTTCTTGAAAGCATCTTGATTTGCTTCTTTTTGACCTACCCCAAATAATCCTGGGTTTCCTAATGATTCTAATGCTTTATTAAATTCATCCTTTAGCTTTGTATCCAACTCTTTATTGCGCTCACCAACAACTGGCGATAACGCTTCATATGTAGCAAATGCTTTAGCTAATAAACGTTTGCTTGTATCATAGTCTGTAAATTTTTCATCAACATTTGTTAAACGGCGATTAATATTAAGCGCAAGAATTTTTTGCATATCAGCAATGATATCTTCTTTATTTTGTTTATCAAAGTCCTTCATCATTGCTTTAGAAGGTTCTTTTCCCATATGTTGATCAATTTCTTCTTGCACATTCTCATATGCTTTTTTCGCTTCTTTAAAGTTTGCCGGATTTTCATCTAGCTTTGCAACCATTTGCTTATATGCCTCTGCAACTTTTTCTTCGTTCGGATTTCCATACGAATAAGCAAATGCACTCGTTTGAATTGAAAATGTTAAGAAAATAACAACAAATAATGATGTAATGATTTTTTTCATGAACGTTCCTCCCGAGATTAATGATAATTATCAAGATAAGAAATGCTCGCTACGAGCACTTCTTATCCTCTGTTAATACATGTGCAGCATAGTCAATCGTAACTTTTTCTACCGGACGTGTCATTTCTTTCCAAATCGCTGGAAACACACGCGTCATATACTTACGAAAAGATATGAAAGACTCCCCTGTTTTTCGTACTTTATACGTAATCGGTACTTCTTGTACTCGAAATCCTTTTCGTACTAAATTCAAAGTAATGACTTGGGCATAGTTATAATCGTGAATAATTTCCCCATGCTCCATGGCTTGTCTAGAAAAGGCACGCATGCCTGATTGTCCATCACGAATCCATTTCCGTAGTAACAAACATTGCAACATCGTAAAGCAGTAATTCCCAAGACGTCGATGTAATTTCATCCCTTGAATTGTTCCTCGAAAACGAGAACCCATCGTATAATCTGCTTTTCCAGCAAAGATAGGCTCAAGTATATTCGGGATTTCATCAGCTGGGTATTCGTCATCAGCATCAATCATTACACTAATGTCAGCCCCAAGATGATAGCTCTCCTGTAAACCTGCTCGAACAGCTGCACCAAGTCCTCCGTTTTTTGCAAATGAAACGATGTGATCAGCCCCCGCCTCTTTTGCAACAGCTACTGTTCTATCAGTTGAGCCATCATCGATGACAAGTACTTCTACCGTTACATTTGGATGAAAATGACGCGGCACCTTTTGAATGACATGTGCAATAGAATCCTCTTCATTTAGGGCTGGTATAAAAACAATTACTTTCATTCCTTTTCCTGCTCCTTTAACGCTTCTACTAATACAGGACCACGACTATGAGATGGATACGGCGCTCCTAATAAGTAAGCAATTGTAGGTGCCATAGAAACAAGACTCTTCTTCTCTTCTACTTTTATTCCTTGAGCGATATGAGGACCGCACATAAAGAATGGTACAAACCGCTCGCCCTCATCTAAATGACCGTGACCACCAATTCCATCCGCTTGTCCATGATCTGCGCAAATGATAAATGTCGTATTTTCTGCTTTGCCTGTTTTCTCTAAATGCTCGATAAACTGCTTCACATGCTGATCTGCTTCATGAATTTTTTGTAAATATTCATCATATAATACGCCGCGACTATGCCCTGTTTGATCTGTAGAAATAAGCTGGACGATAAATAAATCCGGATCTTGTTCATCCATAATTTTTCTTGCTTTCTCCATAATTTTCGAATCGACAACATCATTTTTCATTACAGCCGTAAATGTTTCCACATCATCGCCAAACGCGTCGACTAAATGCGCAACTGCTAACATTTTCCCTGTTTTATCTACTTTACGAAGAGAATCAAAAATACTCTCTACGTTCACTCCATGCTTCCAAACCATATTCGATTTAATACCATGCTCAAATGAATACGTTCCTGTAAACATAGATGAGAAACATACCACTGTACGAGCCGGATATACAGTTTCCATATTTAAAAACTCTGTCCCCTGTTTTCGAAGTGAATCTAAATATGGTGTATGCGCCGCCTCAAAACGATCTTTTCGCATACCGTCAATCACAATCACGACTACTTTTTCATTTAATGCCTTTTGATTTTCAGGCATATTCTTCGTATAAGTAGGAATTGCTTTCGGCTGCCAATCAAATAAATTACGATGTAATATAAGTGTATATACGAGAAGAGCACCGTAAAATATAAGAAGCGTTTTCCAATCTACACCACTAAATGTACCACCCTCTTGGAAGAACTCGTAGTAGTAATACCAAAGCGAAAGTAATAGTAAAAACTTTGGCATTTGTTCCTGTGCATTCCCACTTGTAGAATCACTATTTTTCAAAACAAGCTTCCAAAATCGTGTAAAGTTCAGCCATGATGTCCCAATCCGCAAATGATAATATAACGTTCCCCAAAATAAAATTGTAAAGAAGAAATATAATCCTAATGCAAAAAAGAATAATGGTAAATGAACCATCTTAAATACAATTAAATAGGCAACAAACGGAAACCATAAATAGTTTCGTAAAAACAATGGAAAATCAAACAAATAATATAAAACAAATAAAGGTACAACGAGGACAAAACTGCTAACAAATGCTGAAATAAAACCAGTTTGTCCAAACTGTGAGATAGAAAACAATAAAAATGTACCGAATACAAAAATCGGTGTAAATGGTTTCCCTTCATTCAGCAAGTTCCAGCAGCGGGCTGCTACCTTTTCAAATTTTGATGCCTTTTTTACTTCTTCCACCGGATGTTTTCTCCCTTCTGACTAACAAGTGAACGCAATTCCATGGGATATAAAACGAGTAAAAGTGCGCCCACACCATAAGAAAATATAAACTTAAATCCATGACTCATTAATGACCATTCATACGCCTCTACTGATCCTACCCCAAGCGCTCTTAACGCAAACGTCATTACCGTTTCATATGTCCCAATACCGCCTGGCGTTAATTGAAATACTTGCCCCGCGATGGTCACACTATTGACCCAAATCGCTTGTATAAATGTAAGAGAACTCGCGATTTCATATATAACAAAAGCTTCACAAATCCAGCTTATTACAATCAGTAAGATAATAATGATCCCTTGTACTGTAAACAAAACTGCCTTTAATTGCTTCCACTGACTCTCTACAAATTGCGGTGCTTTCTTATGCATAAGAAACAACATACCAATTCCAGTACATATACAAGCGAGGATAACGGGAGCATTCAGCAAAATATCTCCCCACATTATAAACATCCCTACGGCTCCAAATATACCAAGGATAAGCAAATCTAATATACGGAGCACAACAACTGATTGTGCCCCTTCCCCTAAGGTCACTTTTTTTTCTTTTGTAATAATTGCAATCCGAACAGCATCTCCTACTTTCAATGGAGAAACATGATTAATAAACAAACTATAAAACAACCCACATAAAGCTTCTTTCATTGTAATACGATGATGAAGATACAATTGCCAAGCATAGGCACGAAAGAAAAATGCAACACCATATATCATGATAAGAAGCACTACCGTATAAGGATGTTTCCATAATCCATATAGTTGTCTCCACAAAGAAGAAGCTTCAAACGATTTCCACGATATGACAAAAAAAACACATAACAAAAAAATACCACAAAGATTAAACAGTATCCGGATATTGTTTCGCCCAAGCAATAGTTCGCTCCAACCCTTCTGCAAAAGATACACGAGGTTCATATCCAAGCTGTTCTTTCGCTTTCGAAATATCAGCCCACGTCGATGTCACATCCCCTTTACGATGCCCTTCTCTCCTTACACGCATTAATGGGAAATGTTTTTCTAACTGCGTAAGCAATTCGGTCATTAAAATTGGTGCATTCGACCCTAGATTGTATACATCACTTCTATTCGACTCTAACGTAAGAGCAATTCCTTCTGTAATATCATCAATATATGTGTAATCTCGGCCTGTTCCTTTTCCATATACAATAATTTCTTCTCCATTCAGCAATTTCCGGGTAAAGCTTGCTATTGCCATATCAGGACGCCCCCACGGACCATATACAGTAAAGAAACGTAAAATATTCATTTGAAATCCATACATATATTGATAAGCATGGCAAAGTGATTCTGCTCCGTATTTTGATGCGGCATAAGGAGATAAGACACGGCCGTTCGCCATTTCCTCCTTCAAAGGCATTCCCATTTGCTCTCCATACACAGAAGAAGAGGATGCTACGATAACATGTTTTACATTTTCTTCTCCTGCACATGTTAATACGTTGCTTGTCCCTTTTATATTAATATCAACATAAGCACCTGGCATTTCAAGTGACGGCCTCACACCAGGAAATCCAGCTAAATGAATAACTGCATCAATCTTCTCTTGCTGCATAACAGCTTTCACATCTTCCTTGTGCAAAATATCGCACTCGTAAAATGGAACATTTCCATAACGCTGCACTTGTTCAAGCTGAAACTGTTTTCTTGATTTCGCATAATAGGAGTGGAAGTTATCAAGTAGTACAACTTGCTTTCCTTGTTCTAACAATTTTAAAGCAAGATGGCTTCCGATAAAACCTGCTCCTCCAGTAATTAATACTTTCATTCATTTCACCACCTTCTACCACACTATGTAAAAGAAGAAACCTTGTCAAGACAAGGTTTCTTCAAAAAGACATACGTATGAGCAGATTATTTCGCTGCTTCAACAGCTTTATTTAACGCAGCCTCAAGTTGTGGTAACAATTTATCAGCATCTTCCTTTTTCTTCGCTTTTACTGCGTCTAAATAAGATTGAGCTGTTTTTGTTAATTCTACTGTTTCCTGTTCACCAAGTACTGTTTTTAAATCATTTTCGATGATATTAATGAACAATGCGCCTTCTAATGCTGTAATAGCACCTTTGTCTTTTCCAAAGTTTTCTTGGCTTTCTTTATACTCACCTAATGCAACTTTTGAGAATCCACGTACAAATGCTTGGTTTACTGCTTTTGCATCGACTGTTTTCACATCCGTTTTTAAATCAAACTGCTTTAAGATAAAGTCCGCATCTTCAGGAGCTGCTTTTTTCATGTACGGATAGATAGCTTGATAAAATGCCCATCCTTCTGCTTGTTCAATTTTCGCTTTTTTCTCATCTTTCTTTGCTTCTTCTACTATTTTTGTAGCATAACCGTTTGGCAGAGCACCTGTTGCAAAATAGAATGTTTTCATTAACGTTTTATCTACAACTTGCTTACCAAGTGCAAATGCAAGTTTGTCATCTTTGTCAATTGCAGCTTTCATTTCATCAAAGCCGCCGTTAATTTGAGAAGCCATTTGTGTACCGTATGCTGTATCACGCTTTCCAACTGTACCTTCTAAACCTTTATAAAAAGCAAGCGCTTCTTCCATTTCTTTCTTCACATCATCTTTTTTGCCCCATTTTTCATCTACTTCTTTGAAAT
>Ga0102589_1005586_pt1 | contig 10878 bp, 7 predicted proteins | sample AraplaMF_Col_mLB_FD_76858 | JGI IMG/M metagenome (GOLD analysis project Ga0102589, IMG submission 76858) | Arabidopsis root microbial communities from the University of North Carolina, USA - plate scrape MF_Col_mLB | ecosystem: Host-associated > Plants > Roots > Endosphere | place: USA... | reverse complement strand
CGGCTGCTGCAGCAATTCGCTAGCTATCAAGAGCAGCAGAAGAAGATTAAGAAGATGCAGGATACAATTAAGCAGCTGATCGAATGGGGGAATCGTGCGAATCCGCCGAATCCAGGATTTCATCGCCGGGCAGCATCGATGCAGAAGGCGCTCGATCGTATGGAGAAGCTCAAGCGTCCGATATTGGAGCGGAAGACGATGGATTTGAAGCTGAAGCAGGAGGATCGTTCTGGCAAGCAAGTGCTCGTACTGGATGGGGTTACGAAGGCATATGGGGAGCGCAAGCTGCTTAGCGGGGTGAGCGGGCTTCTGCTGTACGGCGAGCGTACAGCATTGCTTGGCAGCAATGGTGCTGGGAAGAGTACCTTGATGAAGATGCTGCTTGGCCAGGTTGATCCAGATGGCGGAAATCTCCGAGTCGGTTCGCGTGTGGAGGTTGGCTATTTGGCGCAGGAGGAAGCTCCGCCTTCCGAAAATAAGACGGTTCTTCGATATTTCTGTGAGGAAGTGGCCATGGAAGAGGGAGAGGCTAGGGGAGAACTGGCTAGATTCCTGTTCTATGGAGCGGATGTGTTCAAGCGAATTGCGCAGCTGTCAGGAGGAGAATGGAGCAGACTTCGATTGGCTCTGCTCATGTACCGGAAGCCGAATTTGCTCCTACTCGATGAGCCAACCAACCATTTGGATATCGACTCCAGAGAAGCATTGGAGGAAGCGTTGGAGAACTTTCCAGGTACACTTCTGGTTATCTCGCATGATCGTTATTTCATTAATCGGGTTGTAAGCAAGCTGTGGGTGCTGGAGCAGGCAAGATTGTCTGTGCATATTGGGAACTATGATGAATGCCGGGATAAGCTGCAGACCTGGATGGATCACTCACGGCAGCTGGGGGTGGTGTCTACTGGTGCACATACGGATGTGAACACGGTAGAGAAGAAGTCGCAGCAGCAAGATTCGAAGGCAGGCGATCCTGCTAAGAGACATGCAGATGACGTGCTTCCAAAGCAAGTGACGCGGAAGGGACAGACTGCACCCCAATGGGAGCGGGACATTGCGCTAGTAGAGGAGCAGCTGCGACAACTGGACGAGGAGATGGCTGCCTTGTCCATGCAGACCGATCAGGAGGTAGATTGGACGCTATTGATGGCCAAGCAGCAAGAACTGCGGCAGCAACTGGAAGAGTTGTATGCTGGGTGGTTATCTATGGAGGAATAGTGGATTTGCCTAGAAATCAACAAACAATGGAATCCGCTGTTCCACAGTGTCAATAACAATGGAATCAGCCCACTAGAAATAGAAAGACGCTTCCTAAACCACTGGATTCGTGGGAAGGGAAGCGTCTTTTTTTCATACGTGTTCCTATCGATATAGGTCATCAAATTGCTGGGACTCCGGGACAGCCTCGTTTCACATAGATACCGTTCCTTAATCCCCCCACCAGCGCTTCAAGTGCTGCCACCACGAACGTTTCTCAAGCTCTTTCGTTGGTCGCTTCTCTTCGTCTTTCCTCTGGTCTGTCGGGGATTGAACATGAAGATCGCACCAAGCGGTGGGCTCGGTTCCACTTACGAATGTCTCCAGGCGTTTATTCGGGCAGTTATCTCCTGCGAGCTTCCCAGTATCCGGATCAATATAGACGCTAACTACATTGTCCGGAACGGCAAATATTTTAGGTGGGACGTTGGACAATGCCTGTTCGGTATATTCAGCGAATATAGGCGCTGCCTTATGAGATTCCGTAACGGATATCATTCTGTCCTTGTCGTAGCCGACCCAGACGGCAGTTGAGAGTTCCGGCGTATATCCGACGATCCAAGCGTCCGTATCTGTCGTTCCTGTCTTGCCGGCGACAGGGCGTTTCATGCTGGTCGCTACGCGGCTGCCTGTTCCACCGGTTTCGAATACGCTCTCCATCAGGCTGGTGAGCACATACGCATCTGCTGGATTGACCACCTGCTCCTGTTGAATCGGTGGAGCCTCGTATAGGACACTGCCGCCGCTGTCGGTGACCTTCAAGACGGAGCGGGGGATCACACGCTTGCCTTGATTACTGAACACACCGTATGCGGCTGCCATCTCTAGCGGACTTACTGGGAATGTACCTAGCGCAAGAGAGGGGAGTGGCTTCATGTCACTGTCGATGCCAAGCCGCCGCGCAAGGGAGATCACCTGCTCAGGGCCAATCTGCATAATGGTACTTACCGCATAAATATTGTCTGACACAGCAATGGCGCGGCGCAGATCAATCTCGCCATAATATTTGCCGCCATAATTACTTGGCTTATATTGCTGTCTGCCATTGTCATATGTGAATGAAGTCGGCTGACTGATGAAGTGAGTCGCCGCTGTGATGGCTCGCTTCTCGAGTGCTGCTAGATAGACCAGCGGCTTGAAGGATGATCCAGGCTGGCGCGTATTGGCGAATACACGATTATACTGATTTAGCCGATAATTCTTGCCGCCAACCATCGCCTTCAAATAGCCGTTGCGTGGATCGATCGAGATAAGCGCAGCCTGCAAATCCCCTTCTGCAGGAATATACTTGGCGACAGCCTGCTCTGCTGCCGCCTGTGCCCGTTTATCCAGTGTTGTATATACACGCAGACCCCCTGCTTCGATTGCTTGATCCGAAATGCCGAGTGAATCGAGCTCCTGCCGGACATAATCGCGGAAATAGGGGGCAACAAGCAGCTCGCTTCGCTCCTCCCTCGGTCGAATGGCCAGCGTTTCATTGTAGGCCTGCTGTGCCTGCTCTTGGGTGATGTATCCGGTCTCCACCATGCCCTGAAGCACAACCTTTTGTCTGTCCTTCGCATTTTTCATATTGAAATAGGGAGAATAATAGCTTGGGCCGCGTGGAATGCCTGCAAGAATTGCACTCTCTGCCAGCGTTAGGTCACGAGCCTTCTTGCCAAAATAGAGCTGAGCGGCAGCCTCGATACCGTATGCGCCATGGCCGTAATATACCTGATTCAAATACTGCTCCAAAATATCGTCCTTGCTGTATTTCATCTCCAGTTGAAGTGCATATTGCGCTTCCTTCACCTTGCGAGCCCATGTCCGATCGTGGTTGAGATACAGGTTGCGGGCAAGCTGCTGTGTCAAGGTGCTGGCGCCTTGTTTTTTGGACATTGATTCGATATTGACGAGCATTGCGCGAGCAATTCCTTTGAAGTCGATCCCGACATGACGGTAGAATTGCCGATCCTCTGTGGCAATGGTTGCATGAATGACGTCCGGAGCGATATCGGTCAGCGTAACCGGATGCTGCTGCTTCTGCCCGCTTGTTAGTGATGTAAGTTCCGCCCCCTGGCTGTCATAAATGAAGGAGGGCTTCTGCATATCAGACACAGGCAGATCCGTCATATATAGATACCCGAGCAGGATGCCGCAAGCACCTAGAAGGAGCGCGATTGAACCGCCAATGATTTTCAGCCATAGCCGCCACCCGCGCTTCCTCTTTTTCTCAGTCTTTTTGCCGCTTAACCGCTGCATGGCAGCGCCTCCTGTTCGACCGTCATCAGGCCATTTTGTGGTTACCATTCAGTATGGAAAAAGAGGAGGAAGGTTATTCCTTTTTGCTAGAATAAATTCACCGTTCACAAACTGTAAAAGGGTTTAAAACTATGAAAAACATAATATTCTAGAGCATTTGTCAAAATTTCAAAAATCCAGTGATAAAGCAGCTTTCAGAGCTCTAATAGCTCTGAAAATTGTGCAAATATTCAACTTGACTTCGGAAAATGATTGCATTTTGGGGGGGAACCGATATAATACTTTGTGTTTGGTGCAAAATGGAGATGAAGTGTTACGAATGTTACACATAGGAACCATTACGAGCATTTCGGGAACTAAGCCAACGATACCATGATTATGAAAGAAGGTTGATGTTATGGAATTGTGGTTTACAGAGAAGCAAACGCCTACCTTTGGCATTACGGCAAAAATCCGCGAAACATTCGTGGAGGAGCAAACGCCGTTTCAGCATTTAGCGATGCTGGATACCGAAGAATTTGGACGGATGCTCGTATTGGATGGCATGGTTATGACGACGATCAAAGACGAGTTCGTATACCATGAGATGGTGGCACACCCGGCCCTTGTAACTCATCCGAATCCGAAAAAAGTACTTGTCGTCGGCGGCGGCGACGGCGGAGTTATCCGCGAAATCATGAAGCACCCTGGAGTAGAGAAGGCAGTTCTCGTTGAAATCGACGGCAAAGTCATCGAATACTCCAAGCAGTACTTGCCTGAAATTGCGGGCGAACTGGACAACCCGCGTGTAGAAGTTATCGTGAATGATGGATACATGCATATTTTGAACAGCAAAAATGAATACGACGTTATTATGGTCGACTCCACAGAGCCGGTAGGCCCTGCGGCACCGTTGTTCGAGCGCGGCTTCTACCAAGGAATCTATGATGCTTTGAAGGAAGATGGCCTGTTCGTAGCGCAGACGGATAACCCTTGGTTCAAGGCGGACTTGATCCAGCAGGTGAACCGTGACGTGAAGGAAATCTTCCCGATCGTACGCGTGTATGGTGCGAATATTCCGACCTATCCGAGCGGTCTCTGGACGTTCACAATGGGCAGCAAGCAGCACGATCCGCTGCAAGTGGACGAAGCACAGATTCCAGAAATGGAGACGAAGTACTACTCTTCTCGTCTGCACAAAGCAGCCTTCTGTCTGCCTAAATTTGTAGAGGATCTGTGCAAATAAGATAGTGCAGGAAGAAGGAGGAGCGAAGACAATGAAAATAGATCAAAAATATTCGGGCAATGTGTTCATTTGCAGCTCTGATGATTACGAGGGAGCAAAGGCCGTCATTTATGGCATGCCAATGGATTACACGGTGTCCTTCCGCCCAGGATCGCGTTTCGGCCCAGGCCGTATCCGCGAAGCATCGGTAGGCTTGGAAGAGTACAGCCCGTATCTCGATAGAAGCATTGAGGAATTGAATTACTTCGATGCAGGCGACTTGCTGCTGCCATTCGGCAATGCGGCGAAGAGCCTGGATATCATCGGGGAATTCGTAGGCAAGCTGCTGGGCGATGGGAAGTTCCCAATCGGCCTTGGCGGGGAGCACCTAGTGACATGGCCTGTCCTGCAAGAGGTGTACAAGAAATACCCTGATCTCGCTATTATTCATATTGATGCGCACGCTGACTTGCGGGAGCAGTATGAGGGTGAGCCTTTGTCTCACTCCACACCAATCCGCAAGGCTGCTGAGATGATCGGCGGCAAGAACGTGTACCAGTTCGGCATCCGCTCTGGTTCGCGTGAAGAGTGGACGTATGCTCGCGAGAACATCAATTTCTTCCCGTTCGAAGTAGCTGAGCCTCTGAAGAAGGTTCTGCCTGAGCTGGCTGGCCGTCCGGTCTATGTCACGATCGATATTGACGTGCTTGATCCAAGCTGCGCACCGGGAACAGGAACGGCAGAAGCGGGGGGCATTACGTCGAAGGAATTGCTTGAAGCGGTTCATTCGATTGCCCGTTCGGAAGCCAATATTATTGGATGTGACTTGGTGGAAGTTGCGCCAATCTACGACCCAACCGAGCAAACGCCGATTACGGCGAGCAAAATCATTCGTGAGATGCTGCTCGGGTTCGTAAAGTAATGTAGTCTGTAACAAAGCAGCATCGTCCAAGCGCACGGAATCTGCATGCAGCAGAGGAAGTGCGCTTGTTTTTGTAAGAAGCAGCAAAAGGGCAGGGCTTAGACATGCGTTACGGTCCCCTTTAAAATATAGAGAAAGGGAGGATGAGAATGAGTAAGATGAAGATTTTACTTATTTCGATCACAACCGTATTCATTATTATCATCGTTGCATTAGGATTCATAGGGAATCATTTTTACAACATAGCGCTTAATCCGGAGACGGAGCGTCCGTTCCTCGACAACAATCCGGATCTTGATCGTGCGGTTCCGACGATGCAAGTAGATGGACTGGAGACGCAAGGAAATGAGGTGGCAAAAGAATGGATCGAAACGAAGCATCACGATGAGGTCACGTTAGCTTCCTTCGATGGTTTGAAGCTGCAGGGCTATGAGTATCGGCAAGAGAATCCCACGAATAGGTGGGCCATTGTCGTTCATGGCTATACGAGCTCCGGTAAGCAGATGTCGTATGCGGTCAAGAGATTCTATGATAAAGGCTATCATGTACTGCTCGTCGACTTACGAGGACATGGAAAGAGCGAGGGCTCCTATATTGGAATGGGCTGGCATGATCGACTAGACATGATGGGTTGGATTCGCCAAATCGTCGAAGCTAACCCCGAGTCTCAAATTGCCCTGTATGGGGTCTCCATGGGAGGAGCGACGGTTATGATGACCTCGGGAGAAGAACTTCCTGCGAATGTCAAGGTGATTGTCGAGGACTGTGGGTACACGTCGGCTTACGATGAATTCAGCTACCAATTGAAACGGCTATTTCATTTGCCTGCCTTCCCGATTATGACGGCTTCCAATGTGGTCGCTAATATTAGAGCCGGTTATGACTTGCAGGAAGCCTCTGCCTTGAAGCAAGTAGCAAAGAGCAAGACTCCTATTCTATTCATTCACGGGGATGCTGATACGTTCGTCCCTTATGAAATGGTTCATGAGTTATATGATGCGGCAAATGTCGAGAAGGATCTGCTGGTGATCAAGGGTGCAGGACACGGAGGCGCTCATCTTGCTGGAGCGGTATATTGGAATAAAGTATGGGAATTCACAGATAAGTTTATGGCGTCCTAACGAAATGGCAAAATGAACAGAAGCCCTGCCGCCTCAAAAGGCTGCGGGGCTTTCGTGTGCAACGACTGTTAAGATAAGAGAAACTTCCAAGCTAACCAGCATATCCCCACTCCGACCCACGAGATGAAGCCAAAGATAACGACGATCTTGTTCTCACTCCAGCCGTATTTGAGCGAGTAATGATAGTGGATGGGCGCCATTCGGAACATTCTCAGCTTCGTTCTGCGGTAGTACCATACTTGTAGAATAACAGACAGTTGTTCTGCGAAGTAGACGAAGAAGAGAACCGGAATCAGGATCTCTACCTTCTCGAGTACCGCAAGGAATGACAGGGAGCCGCCGATGGCGAGCGATCCGGTATCCCCCATGAATGCACGCGCAGGATAAATATTATAAATGAACAGTCCAAGCAGACAGGCAATCATGATGAGCGAGAACATCTTCACTTCCATATGATCGGATATGAGGAAGAAGAAGAAATAAGTCGGGATCGACACATTGATAAGCAACCCATCCAGACCATCTGTAAAGTTAATTGCATTTGCCGAACCTACCACGAACAGTACCATAATTGGCACATACACGAGTAGAGGAAGATCGAGCGTTAGCCCGCCCCCAAGCACAATGGTCGTACTGACGTCAAAATGCTGAATGAGCACGTACAACAGAACTCCGGTAAAGGAGAATTGGAAGACAAGTTTCGCTTTGCCCGATATCCCGGAGGGATCCTGAAATACGGCCTTCTTCAAGTCATCCATTAGACCAACGGAACCGAATAGCAGAAACGTCGCTGCCAGAAACATCGTCATTGGCGATGGGTGATAGGAGACAGAGGTAATTACACCGATAATCAGAATAAGGCCGGCCATCAGCGGTGTACCGCGCTTAGCTTGATGATCGGGCGGAAGCTCGGCTCGAATTGGCTGCGTCAGCTTCAGTGTCCGCAATCCCCAGATGAGCAGTGGGGTCAATGCGGCAACGAGCAGGAAGGACACACTCGAAATGCCTAATAAGGAAGGGTTCACAGACATTCACCTATTTGTATGTATTTTGTATAACTGAGTACAGTTTATTATAATTCACGACAATGGACAAATATTCCTTTTGTATCGGTGTGAAAACAGCAAATGCCAGCATCATTACGAATGCCGGCATCTGTATAAATGAATGACAAATAGACTGCACCAGGCCGTCCCTGATTCGGCTTCAAGGAACCTGCCACAATATTGCCCTGATGAAGGACAGCTTGTCGATGTAGGCGCCTTGCGACAGCTTCAGCTGTGCAGCTTGCATCGACAAGCACAGCATCCGCCGCATCGCCAACTTGTGGCGACTGGCGTACGCCTTCTTGACTTGGTGGGCACGTCGGGTCACTCCTCTAATAAATGGATTGTGCGTTGCGGTTCCTTCATATAAACACTGGATTTCTCTATCAACAAGATTAGCATGAGAGAAGATGGGAGAAAAATAGATAAAGCATAGATCATAACGTGAAAAAGGAGCTGTCTAGGACAGCTCCGTTCTATTCCGCATCGTTAGACTGCAGAGGTTCCTGTACGTCTACGGTGGTTGCGATGTGCGGTTCGTTTTGTGTTTCGAATCATCATATAAATGCATAGCCCGAACAGCGGAGCGATGACCACAATGGTCGTCATGCCGACTGTAAAGAAGACAGAGTGTTCAATGCGGATACTGTTGATAACAACCCATACTGACGAAGCTAGGTGGAGTACGAGCGTTATCAGGAGCAGCCAGTCGCTATGGTTTGTTAACCAAGTTAGAAGTACCGTCCATTCCACCATAAATCGCCCCCATATTCCTCGAAATAATGACATAAGCTGAGCAATTATGCAGCAGCGGACAATCGAGGAATCATTTACTACAATTATTATAATTGAGGGAAGATTCGAATTTCCACGTCTTTCTTGAGGTATAACCTTACAAATTCGTAAGTTATCGTATTATGCCATAGATTGTCGGTTTATTGTCCCTGCTATGCATAGCTGCATCCCTAGGGCGCAAATAGGAAAAGGAGGTTGCAAAAGGCGGGCGTATACCGGATAATTTAGAAATCAGACTTTGGAGAATGGAGCTTGACAATGACGGAGCATCAGAGGGAAGCGGCTGATAGATTGCCGGTTCTTATCACGATTGACAGCCGACAAGATGATGAACGGGTCACGGAGCACGTACGGGGCGATTTATATCGGAAGGGTTCACATTTCTATATTCGCTATACCGAGACTCAGTCCCAGCCGGAGCGGGTGAAGCGACGAAGTGATTCTGCCGAAGATGCGAGCCGTACACAGGTTACACTGAAGGTGAGTGAGAACCAGGTAAAGCTAACGCGTAGAGGACAGGTTGAAGCAGAGCAGACATTTGCTCTTGGAGCGAGACAGAACGGTTACTATCGTTCATCTGCGATTCGCTTTCCTCTAACAACAGCGACATCGAAGCTGTCTTGGGACAAGCCTTGGCCGTTCGAAGGGCCGCTACAATTCGACGAATTGCGTATAGCGTGGTCGTATCAATTATATATAGAAGAACGCTGCACGGGAAAATTCAATATTCGATTACGTATTACACCCGCCTGAAACAGGCATGAACGATAAGATGCAGGAGGAACGAGACATATGAGCAGTGTAATGGAACGAGTAAACAATCAAGTGAAGCAAGCAATTGAGGATGCAATCGTACAGGCAGGTCTTGTAGCGCGCGAGGATATTCCTGCGTTCGTTATTGAGGTGCCGAAGGATAAGACGCACGGTGATCTGGCATCCAATGCAGCTATGCAGTTGACGCGCATTGCGAAGCGCAATCCACGCCAAATTGCTGAAGCGATCATCGAGAACCTGAACAAAGAAGCGGCTTCCATTGAAAGCGCAGAGATCGCTGGACCTGGATTTATTAATTTCCGTGTGAACAAGAGCTATCTTTACGACATCTTGCACGAAGTGAATGAAAAAGGCAGCGATTACGGACGGATTGCGGCTGGCAGCGGTCAGCGCGTACAGGTAGAGTTCGTATCTGCGAACCCTACAGGAAGCCTTCATCTTGGACACGCACGTGGTGCGGCTGTCGGCGATGCATTGTGCAACCTGCTTGATTACGCGGGTTATGAAGTAACGCGCGAATATTATATTAACGATGCAGGGAACCAAGTGAACAATCTTGCGAAATCGATTGAATGCCGCTATAAGCAAGCATTGGGACAGGATGCAGAAATGCCGGAAGATGGATATCACGGTGTAGATATTAAGGGCTTTGCGGAAGAGCTTGTTCAAGCAGAGGGCGATCGTCTGTTGTCCTTGTCTGAAGAAGAGCGCGAGCGTTATTTCCGTACTTACGGTCTCTCGAAGGAATTGGATAAAATCAAGCGCGACTTGAATCGCTTCCGTGTTCCGTTCGATGTATGGTTCAGCGAGACATCGCTATACGAGAACAATGAAGTGACGAAGGCGCTGGATGCGCTTCGTGCAAGCGGACATGTATTCGAGCATGAAGGTGCAACATGGCTGCGCACAACGACATTCGGCGATGACAAGGATCGCGTATTGGTGAAGAATGATGGTTCTTACACGTACCTGACTCCAGATATTTCGTATCATATGGATAAATACGGCCGTGGCTTTGACAAAATGATTAACATTTGGGGTGCTGACCACCATGGATACATCCCACGTATGAAGGCGGCTATGGAAGCACTCGGTAATGATCCAGATAAGCTGGTTGTGTTGATCGCGCAAATGGTTAGCTTGTTCCAAGATGGCGAGAAAGTGAAAATGTCCAAGCGTACAGGGAAAGCCGTAACAATGGAAGATTTGATGGATGAAGTGGGCGTTGATGCAATCCGTTACTTCTTCACAATGCGTTCGATGGATTCCCACCTTGACTTTGATATGGACTTGGCGATCTCAACATCCAATGAGAACCCTGTCTATTACGTACAGTATGCGCATGCGCGTATTTGCAGCATTTACCGTCAGGCGGAAGAACAAGGGGTTGCGTTGCAGCCGTTGAATGAGCTGAATTTGGCGAAGCTGACGGCTGAGCATGAATTCGACCTGCTTCGCAAGCTGGGTGAGCTTCCAGAAGAGATTGCGGTTGCTGCCCGCGACTATGCGCCACATCGTTTG
>Ga0102589_1005583_pt1 | contig 10881 bp, 11 predicted proteins | sample AraplaMF_Col_mLB_FD_76858 | JGI IMG/M metagenome (GOLD analysis project Ga0102589, IMG submission 76858) | Arabidopsis root microbial communities from the University of North Carolina, USA - plate scrape MF_Col_mLB | ecosystem: Host-associated > Plants > Roots > Endosphere | place: USA... | reverse complement strand
GTGTAGGGATGATTATCGGTTATTTAATGCATTACAATATCGGTGCACTTATCTTTTTACTAAACATTCCTCTTCTTATTTTAAGTCACTTTTACTTAGGCAAGAAGACAACCTTTTTAACAGCGTACTTTGTAGCTGTATCATCGTTAGCGATGAACATTATCCCTGTACACCAAGTTTCAGACGATATTTTACTATCTTCTGTATTCGGCGGTGTAATCTGCGGAGCAGCTTCCGGAATCATATTCCGATTTGCTTCTTCAACAGGTGGTTTTGATGTTGTTGGATTGATTGTAGCGAAACATCGAGATATTTCGATTGGAGCAATCATCTTTGGATTCAACTTAATCTTACTTGTTGCAGCAGGATTTATTTTCGGATGGGATATTACGCTTTATACGTTAATTAGCCGGTTTGTAGTCAGTAAAGTAATTGATGCCGTGCATACGAAACATATTAAATTAACGATAATGACAGTTACAGAAAAAGGCGAGGAAATAAAAAGCGCCCTACTACATCACGGCATACGCGGAGTGACAATGGTAGATGCTGTCGGCGGCTATACAAACCATAAGAAAAAAATGATTTACACCGTCGTGACTCGCTATGAGTTAGGCGAAATGAAACGTATTATCCGTCAAGTGGATAACAGAGCATTTATGAACATTACTGAAACAGTTGAAATTGTCGGCCGTTTCAAACGCATATAAAAAGGCGCAAGGAATGGCAGTTCCTTGCGCTTTTTATTTTTTACACTTATTACAAAATCAGATAATTCTATTATTGTGACCCTAAATGTGTTATAATGAAAGCAGACTCACAAAAAAAGAGTATATAGACTTGGAAGTTTCTCTTATTTTACAAGCAAAAAGAAACGAGCAGTCAGGTATATTTCAGACACCATACACGTAACGGTTTACACAACCGATCACTCTTCAATGATCTTTTTATAAAAAGATACGTACAACTAAAACTCACTTCAATATACTATACCTACCTTTTTGACTTCCAAATCATCTTATTACATAGGGAGATGAACATATGAATCAATATATAAGATACACAATAGCTGTCCTGTTTGCTATTATCGGCGGAACGATCTGCTTCTGGACAAACACTCAGCTTGGAGAGAATATCATTTTTAATGGAATCGAAACACTTGTAAGCGCTTCAATTTTAGGCGGGTACATTTTCTTCCTCTTCAATCCAGAAGAAAATGCGCAAAAAACAATGTTATTAACAATGATCGGAATCGTTGGCGGATGTATTTCCTATTCAATGACTAACTATACATTACCACTTCAATTAAGCTCAGCTTTCTTCCACGGTCTATGGACTTGGTTCATTGCATTCTGCCTAGCAGACGTATTCAACTTATTACAAGACAATGAAGAAGAAAACGGTCGCCAAATTGAAAGTAACTCGTAAGCTGGAAGATATTCTTCCAGCTTTTTTTATGTTGTTTTGCATACCCCGTCACCACAATAAAAAGAAGTTACCCCGCGGCAACTTCTTTTCCACATACCCCACTCAGTATTCGCCGAAATATATCAACGATTTTTCAAATATATCGATCATTTCTCCACTTATATCAACGATTTTTTCATTATATCAACGATTCGATATAGGATATCGATTTACCGACATCCTTCGACATTCAAAACGTACAACATACCCTATCCCCCAAGCAACTTACTGCCGAACTCTACGATTAAAAAGATAACTAATAAGAACGCGAGTATTTTTAATGCTACATACGCTACTTTAAAAACAGCATAAATGAGCAAGACGATTAAAATAATCGTTAAAATTTCCATCTAGAATTCCTCCAAGCTTTGCTCTTCTGCTCTTATTTTACTCGCCTCAGACTTTTTATGGAACGGCATAAGATGACATAGAAAAAAGAGGATATCTCACCCATCGTAAGATACCCTCTCTTTCAGCTGCTCAAACCATTCTCTTTCTAATTGTAAATATCCCATTTCACTATTCTCAGCGCTCTTCAATTCTTTATCCGCTTTCCTTATATAAACGTTGGAAGCTTCCATATCGCCCTCTAAATATTTAATAATTCCTTGTGTACGATAATACCCATGTAAGTCTATTTTCGTAATGGCCTTCCCACGTTGCTTCGCTTCTTGCAGAGAAAGATTATCCATCTGATAAAGAATTTTATATAAAAGATACCAACTATGAAAACTACTAACGAAAAACTTATTTTCTTTCGTTACAGGTAGTTGAACAATTGGTTCTATATATGGTATCGCTCTTCCCATTCCTTCTTGATCGGCTCTGGCATAAAAAACGAGCATAAGTCCGCTCATTATATCTCTTATACTTTTATCCTCTTTTAATTTTTCCTCACTAAGTTCTATTAATCTCTTATCCCAATCTTTCGGCCTCTTATAACTAAATAACTCACTCGATACTTGAATGTTATCTAAGTGCTGCTTCGCTTTCTCATCATCTTTAATTAAAATGAGAAATTGCATACCATCACTCAATAACGTTCCTTTTATCGGTACGATTGTAGCTGCAAAAATCACAAAGTGTAAAACAGAAAAATATAAAAGATATTGATAATAACTCACCATGTATATGTAACCGAAAGTAATACCAAATAATAAACTCGTAATCGGTCCACCTAAAGTGAGCCACGCCCATTTTTTCGAAAGGTTCGGTGTCTCTATAGAAGAAGGCACTAACATCGCCACGCCTCCGAAGTACGCCCATAATTTATTTTCTCGAATGCGTACTTTCCCCTTCTCTTTTTGAAAAGTAATCGGCCCTACTGTCATAAATTTAAAATTTAAACCACCTATTAAACCAAATACTACATGTCCTAGCTCATGAATAGCTATGACTAATAAAAAAATTCCAAATAATGCCCATATATCCAACATTACTTCTAATTTCCCAGTTCGGATTACTCCGTATAAAATGGACAAAACTAACGCCGCCGTCATAGAACCAGCTGGCCTTCTTAAAATATCCACCTTTTTCTCCCCTTAATAAATCATTTTTCTTTGCATTTCGTACATGAATTTCCCAAGATGCAATATCCAAATAAATGAGATTAAGCCAATTAATACAAAATCGATATCGCTAGCTGCTGTATATATAACGGCTGCCCACCATACATATGCCAATATTGTATTCGTAAATTCATATGCTTTATATCCAGCCTCATACACAATATGTTTTAATCCTTCATCTGCGTTTTTCGTCCACATTTTCATAGATTCCATATACGTTACACCTTGTTCAGGATATAGCTTATTATAACGATTTTTTGTTATGAGCCCGATAATCACTACGATAGTTAAACAGACGATAGAAGCTACTAAATTCCACACTGCAAATGAAACATTTGTATCTTGTAACAGTGCACGTCTACATGTAATAACTGCATATACAAACCATGCCTGTGTAACTATATCACCTACACGTAAATATATACTTATAATGCCTAATTTTCTGCCTTGTACGCTCTCTTCCTCATCGCGTGCCTCCGCTAACATACGTGTATTCTTCCAAGTGTAATACATCATTAAGATTCCAAAAATAGTACATACACCTATAAATGTATTAGATGATAATTTTCTCGGTTCATCCGAGAGTAAATTTAAAGCTACATACGTTGTTAAAAAGCCACCCATCATGCTTAATGATATTTTCCCCACAAAATCAAATTGTTTTTTTCGTTTACTCTTCATCGTCCTCTTCCCCCTCCACTAACATAAATATTTCCTCCACCGGTACATTGAAAATGTGTGCGATTTTTAACGACAATACAATAGATGGTGCATAATCGCCGCGCTCAATTAAACTAATCGTTTGCCGTGATGATCCAATCGCTTTTCCTAAATCCCCTTGTGATAAACGATGCTTTGCTCGCAATTCTCTCACTCGATTTTGAAGCTTCATGTCTTCCCTCTTTTTCATTTATTTAATTAAAATTGTAAATAATATCCTTACCATTGTCAATTATAATTGTCATTTTGACGTTAATAATTGACAGAACAACCTATGAAGTTTTAAATAGGATGAACAAAAACGTATTAAAATAGATTAGAACATAAAATAAAAAGGCAGTGCTTTTGCACTGCCTTCTAAATTCTGACATAGAATGGATTCCATATTAACTTGCGTTTTGTAAAAATGCTTGTTTTAACTGTTTGCGGAAACGAACGCCTAACGTAACTGCCACAATCACAATCACTCCAAAAATAATTTTACCGATATGACCTTCTAGCACTCCAAAGATGTCATGTAAATTTCCACCTAACCAATAACCACCGATTAAGAAGAATGATACCCAAAATAGAGCACCTGAGTAAATTGTAATCGCAAAACGACGGAATGGTAAGTTAATAATTCCTGCAAAGTATCCTGTAAAATGACGTACACCAGGAATAAAGAAACCGATAAAAATCAGGAAGTACCCATACTTATCAAACCACATTCTTGTTAAATCGATTTTTCTTTGTGTTAAAAATACGTATTTCCCATACTTTTGAATAAAGGGCATACCTAATTTATTTCCTAAAAAGTATTGAATTGTCATTCCTACACTTGTCCCAATAAAAGATAGGATAATTAAAATCGGTAAACTTAAATCGCCCTTCTGTGCTAAAAATCCCGCATATGCTAATGTTGGCTCTCCCGGAAACGGAAGTGCAATATATTCTAACAGCAAACCAACAAGTACAACATAGTACCCGTACTGCTGAAATAATTCATGAATCCATTCCATGTCATCTCTCCTTCCAATCACGTACAACTTCTTACTATTATTGTATAAAAAAATTGTCGAAATAACTATCACAATAGCTTACATTTTTATTACATTTTTGTAAGGCTCACACTAAAATTTCCCGTTCTTTATTTACTTCTATTTACGTTCATTTCAAAACACCTTAACAAATATATACCGTGAGAAACTTGGAATTAATATGCATTTTTTATCCAATTTTTAACACTTGAAATCACCTTATTTTGTTCTCAATAAAAAACCACCACAAACTCATACGAACTTCATATTAGCTTCATATACGTATTGTAAGATTATATCGGAATTTGTTGAAAAATTTAACCAATATATGACTAAGCATTAAATTGAATAAATATAAGTCGTTTTTCGAAATTGAAAAAAGGGTGAATAAGAAATGGAAGCTTATAAAATGCACGATTTTATTAATACAAATGTTGAATCTCATCAAAATGAAACCGTTTTTAATTTACACATGTGTGAAACAAGTGAATTTGACGTAAGTTTAACAAAATCTACAACACTGTCTTTTATCGTTTCAAAAAAGAACATTAAGATCGTTACGAAAAAATGGATTAATTCAAATCAAGAAAGCATGATTGGCAAAAGTTACATCATTCCAACGAAAGCTTTCCACTACTTTTTACCAATTATTTCTGAAACTGAAGATGAATTAAATATTCAAGTTCAAAGTTTTGGACTACATGGTGAACTTTTACTAAATGAAAGATTACTTATTGATAAAAACAACAAAAAAAACCCAAAGATTACTACCTTCTTTGAAACATTAGATGAAAATGTAAATAAAGTATTACGAGGATTGCAAATTCATTGTATGTAAGACTATTACAATGATAAAAAGGAGAATATAATGAAAAAACTATTATTAAGCGCACTATTATCATTAGGATTTTTAACTATTCCATTCACAAATGCAGAGGCAGCTACAACGAAAGATCAACTGATTGTAAACACGCAGTTAAATAAAATGGATTATTATCAAAACGGAAAATTCATAAAGAGTTTTACTGTCGCTACTGGGAAAGCAGCCACACCTACACCTAAAGGTACTTTTCAAATCGTTAATAAAATTAAAAACCGTCCTTACTATACAGGAAAAATTAAAGGCGGCGACCCACGTAATCCACTTGGTGACCGTTGGCTAGGATTAAATATGGCTGGAACTTATGGAACAACTTATGCGATTCATGGTACGAACAATAATCAGGCAATCGGCAAATGGACAACACTAGGTTGTATTCGTATGTATAACAATGATATACACTGGTTATTTGAGCGTATTCCCCAGCAGGCTACTGTCACTGTAAAATAACCTAACAACACGATTTACGTGTAGCCAAGAATTTTATGTCTTGGCTTATTTTATTTCTTCATTTACAGTAGCAAAACAACTGTATTTACATATATAATGAAAATAGATTGTGTCAAATGACATTAAAACATTGATAAACATGGATATTAAAATTATACAGTTATAATATTTTATAAATTTTACATTACATACTATAATAGAACTACTGTAATTCTGAAATATTCAGTTTCGCTAAAACAAATCCCCTTGCTACTTTCATGATTATTTTATAGCGGGGGCTTATTATATGTATAAACAATCTGAGCCATTCAAAAATGATGAATTCGAATATTGCAGTAAAAAGCGTTATTTAGGAGGTGTTACTATGACGCATATACTGGTGATTGAAGACAACCCAGATATACAAGAACTGATTCGTGAATTTCTAATGGCACAAAACTTTACCGTTGATGTCGTTGGCGCTGGAACAGAAGGTATACTTCTTTTCCAAAAGAATTCATACGATCTTGTCCTCCTTGATGTGATGTTACCAGATATAGATGGCTATAGTATTTGTAAAATTATGCGAGGACAATCTGATGTACCGATCATTATGTTAACAGGCTTACATAATGAAGAAAGTGAAATTAAAGGATTTGAATTAGGTATTGATGACTATATTACAAAACCGTTCCATTACACCGTATTTATTAAACGTGTAGAAGCTGTATTAAGAAGGGCAGCAACGAAGGAAGCAGAAACTGCAACTATACTACAATTCCATGAATTGATGTTAAATTCTACAGCATATGCCGCTTATGTTCATGGTAATCAAATTGAATTAACAACAAAGGAATTTGAAATTATTTATACTTTACTGCAAAATCGTGGAAAAGTATTATCAAGAAGTGATTTGCTGAATAAGGTATGGGGCTATGAACATTATGGTGATGTAAGAGTTATAGATACACATATTAAAAACTTAAGGAAAAAATTAGGGATTCCTTATATTAAAACGGTGAAAGGCATTGGCTACAAAATCGAATCGTAGCACAGACAACATCACCAAAAATATTTTCATCAAAACCTTATTATTTTGTATTCTTTTATCACTTTGTCTTTATCAAATTATTTATTTTCTAGCTTCAAACTACGATAAAGAACGTTTTGCAAAAGAAAATGGAGCGCTGTCTACAGAACAAGCGGATTCAGACAAACAAAATGACCAAAGTAAAACGAATCAAAGTAAGGCTGTTTCAGAGAGTTTGATTTCCAATTTCCAACCTTCTATTATAGATTATAAAGCACTCTCTACAGCCATAAATCACCTTTTGCAGCCTAGCCAAACTGCAAAAGCAAAAGAACAACATACCCAAAATATTTCGAAAAAAAATAGCACTTCTGCTCCACCTATAGAAACGAAAAAGCAAGTCGCTACTAATGATGCCTTACATAAACAAGATGCAGCCAGTAAAACAAATGATGCACAAGATCATCCAAAATTAGCAGATGCACTGCAGCAATTAGCTCCACATATTGGCGCGACAATGCTTGCATTATCTTTACTCGGATCTTTACTTTATACAAAACTAATTGCCAAACCTTTTCAATATATGAGCGATGCTTTAAAAGATATTATGAATATTGATTTCTCAGATAAAAAAGCACTTAACAAAAATACAGACCAAACTGATTTTAATTTACAAGTAGCTGCTTCACAGGTCCCAAATATTGTGAAGAATTTACATGCGAGCAATCAAGATTTAAGAAATGAGCTTAAAAAGGAACAACAGTTAGAACAATCTCGTAAAGAATTTATGTCTATGGTATCCCATGAATTAAAAACACCAATCGCGGCAGTTATGGGACAACTCGATGGCATGATTCACGGAATTGGTGCTTATAAAGATAGAGATAAATATTTAAAACGCTCCTATGAGATGATGCAAGATATTAACATATTAACGGAAAAGATGTCAGAATTATCCAAAATACAAAACCCTCAATTTAAACCGAATTTAGAAGTGATTTCATTAACTTCTATTATTGAGGATGTTATGAAAAAAGTAGATTACTTTGTATCTGTAAAGCAATTAAATGTTCAATCTAACATTAAGCAAGATGTACAAATTTTAGCGGATCCTAAATTTATTCAAACTGCTATTTTTAACATTATTTCAAATGCAATTCATTACACAATTGACCATCAGCATGTCTATATAAAGCTTTATGAAAAGCCAAACGGTTACGCATTAGAAGTATTAAATACAGGTTCACAAATTGATGAGGATAAACTTGCCCATTTATTTGAGCCATTCTATCGCGCAAATCCTGGCAAACACGGATTAGTGCAAGGTAGTGGCCTTGGGCTATATATTGTAAAACAAATATTAGATAAACATCAGTTTCCTTATGGGATACAAAACACAGCTCAAGGTGTAAAATGTTCTATTGTATTCCCAAAAGCAATGTAAAAACCTACTACAATTTCATACCCCAAATTCATACTTCGTATGAGTGGCGGAATTTTGTAGAGTATCTTACTCTGTTTCGTTCGCCCGTTATCCTTATTTGGATAGCGGGCGTTTTTTATTATGTAAAAGGAGGATTTTCATGGAAAAATTTAAATATTCATTACTCGTTTTATTCGGAGCTTGTAGCTACGGTGTACTTTCAACTATTTTCAAACTCGGATTCATTGATGGATTTTCAGCACATCAACTATTAGGGGGACAATATGTCTTCGGATGGATCGGGCTTCTTCTGCTCGTTCTTTTCGCTTCACGTCATAAAGTAACAAAAAAGCAATTCTTTTCCTTACTAACAGTTGGCACAACAATGAGTATGACTGGTATCTTCTACGCTATCTCTGTAGAAGAACTACCAGCATCTATCGCTGTTGTCCTACTTTTCCAGTTCACATGGATTGGTGTAGTCATTGAAGCAATTGCAAATCGAACATTTCCAAGCCGTGAGAAAGTTATATCTATCATTATTTTATTTACTGGTACATTGTTTGCAGGCGGTGTCTTTGAAGGTCTCGGACAAAGCTTTTCCACGAAAGGTATTATCTTTGGTTTATTAGCCGCTGTCTCTTTTTCATTCTATGTGTTTGCAAGCGGGCGCGTTGCTACAGAAGTTCCGCCTTATACGAAAAGCTTCCTTATGACAACAAGCGCTACTCTTATCGTATGCCTATTCTTCCCGCCAACCTTCTTAACGGATGGTGCCCTGCAAGCAGGTCTTTGGAAATACGCTTTCTTCCTCGGATTGTTCGGCGTTGTCGTACCTGTCATTTGTTTTTCAATTGGTGTACCGAAAGTCGGAACAGGACTTAGTACAATACTAGGAGCAGCTGAATTACCAACGGCTATTATCGCTTCTATTACACTTGTACATGAAGTCGTAACCTTCATGCAGTGGATTGGGATCATCTTTATACTACTTGGAATTTTTACTCCTCAGCTGCTTGCAGCTAGGAAAGCAAAGAAACATAGTAGCGTGCATAGTGCATGAAAATGAAAATTTTCATATAAATGTAAATACAGTTACAATGTGGTATAATTTCAAATATATTTGGAGGTATAAATGACTATTTTAAGTGTAGCCTTTTTTGCCATTATGTGTATCTTCTTCTTAATACGATATATGAAAGAAAAGAAATTTTACGATTTGCTCCTTATTCCCATTTGCATATATGCTGGGGCAGTCAAAACCCCTTTAGTAGAGTACTTAAACTTTAATACTACATTCAAAATAACATATGACATTGCAGCTATTATTCTCGTAATCCTTGCCGTGCTTTTCTTCTTAAAGGATAAGAAAGAGAATCCTACTGCCTGACAAAAAGACCTTTCATGTATTTGAAAGGTCTTTTTGTCTATCTCACTTTACCGCTCCATATAACTTTTCTACCTCATGCTCAATTTGTTTTACATCAATTCGTTCAAATAGCGGCTGCACACTATCAATTTTATTCGGCAACGTATTTTGAGGCTCCCATTTTTGTTTCACAATCGATAATGTATTTCTAACTCTTTCACTTGAAAATGGTAAAAACGGTTCAAGGAGATTTGCAAAATTAACGATAAGATACACACAATTATAAATCGTTTCTTCGCATGCAACTGGATCATCTTCTCGTTGTTTCCAAGGCTGCCTCTCATCAAAGTATTTATTTGCAAAACGTACTGCATCAAATATTGTTTCTAGCGCTACCTTAAATGTAGTCTGCTCAATCGCCACTCCTACACTTTTATATAATCCTTCCACTTTATCTTTCAGCTCTATATCAATACTTCCTTTCGGTACAGTACCGCCATAATATTTTTCAACAAACTTTAATGTCCGGTTCACAAAGTTTCCGTATGCACCTAACAATTCACTATTATGACTGTAAATGAATTCACGCCATGAAAAATCAGTATCACGATTTTCTGGTGCGTTTACTGTTAAAAAGTAACGAATAGAATCTGGATTGTAGCTTTCTAATATGTCAGGCACCCATACTGCCCAGTTTTTACTTGTAGATAATTTTCTTTTTTCAACTGTTAAATATTCATTCGAAACGATATGACGAGGAATTGCTCCTTCTCCTATTCCAAGCAATACCGCTGGCCAAATGATGGAATGAAACGGAATATTATCCTTTCCGTGCACATAATATGTTTTCGCTTCTTTATCCCAAAACTCTTGATCATCTTTCCCTGTTTCTTCAGCCCAATGTTTACTCGCCGAATAATATCCTGTCACTGCTTCAATCCATACGTAAATTTTCTTATCTTCATACCCTTCTACT
>Ga0102589_1005571_pt1 | contig 10898 bp, 10 predicted proteins | sample AraplaMF_Col_mLB_FD_76858 | JGI IMG/M metagenome (GOLD analysis project Ga0102589, IMG submission 76858) | Arabidopsis root microbial communities from the University of North Carolina, USA - plate scrape MF_Col_mLB | ecosystem: Host-associated > Plants > Roots > Endosphere | place: USA... | reverse complement strand
TATTATTGCAAATTTAGCATTTAATTTAAATGTAAAAACTCATCATGCAGTTATAGCTTTTCTTATTTTAGTATTTGTCATTTTAATGGTTAGCTATATATCCATGAAAAGTCGGATAGGCAGAAAGGTATTTGCTGGAAATCCAACAGTCATTATGGAAAACGGAAAAATTTTAGAAAATAATATGCGGAAAATGCGCTATTCTCTAGATTATTTAAACCAACAATTAAGAGAGAATGGTATTTTTAATATTGAAGAAGTTCTTTATGTCGTAGTTGAAACAAATGGAAAAATATCTGTTTTGAAAAAACCTGAATATCGTACTGTTACACAACAAGATTTAAATATACCAACAAAAAAAGAGTGTAAACTTCCCATCGAGCTAATTATGGATGGAGAAATTATGACAGAAAACCTAAGGCAAAACAATCACACGGAGTTAGAATTACAATGTGAGCTAAAAAAACGTAACCTTAGCTACAAAGATGTTACGTATGCTGTACTTGCAGCAAATGGAAACATTTATATTGACACATATAAAGATAATATTACTTCCCCAATGGACCAAGAATAGGCTATTTCTTAAAAACACAGGTGAACATATATTAGCTTATCTCCAAGTAATAAAATCTCTCCATAACAAAAATTCTATGCAGTATTGACTACTGATAACGATAATTATGTAAATAAGCTGTCCACATGGGCAGTTTATTTTATTTTTGTCTTAGCTTGTTTTTCAAAATGTTAGTGGTATCTCTATACGGTTACTCATAATTTTCGCACTGTGTAACTCAAAAGAGAAAGTGAAATGAAATCAATGATATCAAGGGATTCAACGAAGAGTTCAGTTACACACAATATAAGATATGGGTAAGTCATAGAGAACTTGAAATAATATATTAATTACTTAGTGAAAATAGTATGGATTAAGAAGATAATGATTTCAAATCGTCAAAGTAGAGAAAAAGATACGAATGATTAAATTTAAATGTGGGTTATAAAATTATTAATATAAATATAACGATTTTAAAAATGGTCAATGACATTTTCCTCAAAAATGGAAAAGTTGATATAAAAGCACATAACCGTTTACAGCCCAATACATATAGTGTCAGTGTAGTGATAAGCAAGTACAACATGACTGCAATGAAAAATCATTTTTCTGTTAGCTTGTTTTCATTACGAGTTAAATTAATAGAACTTCTGTTAGTTATTATGAAACGCATCTTTGTTATAGGATCGGGGGGGAATATCTTGGCTGCAGAAAAAGGATATAGAAGTGGTTGTGGTTATGGCGGAGGATTTGCATTACTAGTCGTATTGTTTATCTTGCTTATTATCGTTGGCGCTGCTTGTTTTTGCTAGTTTATGAACTTCATTTTTTTCTAGAGAGGAGGAGTGTATCTTGGCTGCAGAAAAAGGATATGGAAGTGGTTGTGGTGGTTATGGCGGAGGATTTGCATTACTAATCGTATTGTTTATCTTGCTTATTATCGTTGGTGCAAGCTGGTGCGGATATGGTGGTTTTTAAGTAACAACCTTCTTATATCACCAAGAATAAATAAAGGGTTGCTTCACGTAGTGTGAAGTAATCCTTCATTAATATAGTTTAATATATGTTTAGAATATATAATGTGTTCGTTATGAAAGGAGAAAAAAATGGGATCTAGCCCATATTTTAATAAAAATGTTTCGTATCAAACTTCATCTATTCCAATAACCGAAGTAACTCAGAAGAAAAGTCGAATAATAGCGGCCGAAGCTGTTACACTTTCCAAAACGAATAATGAAACAACCAATGAAGCAATCAATGGAACGACTGATGAAACATTAAAAAAACAGAAAAATAATTCATCTGATTATTCGCCATTCCAAATTAATATTCCTTATTTTAATATAAAAATAACTTCGACAGAGATATTAGGTGTTGCTAAATCCGTATTTATGCAAGCTCTTATTCAAAAGGTTCAAGATCCGGTATTTTTAATGAATCTTTTGAATAGTGAAGGTGGAAAGAAACTACTTAATTTAGCAGGTGATTTTTTTAAAGATACTGCTACGAAATCAGAAAATGATAAAGATGAAAACTAACATCAGCCTTTATTATATACATCTCTTTGATAGCTCTAATTTCATAAATACTACAATCAAAAAAGATAGGGATTAAAAATAATCCCTTCTTTTTTGAGCATAATTGTATTTTTTTTATTGTAATTATATGTAAATAAGATGATAAAAAGTGACAGGGTTATGGCCGTTTTTTTGGCAGGAAATGTGCCGGTCGTTTTGGAGTTAACGTGATATATTTGTATTGTGAGAAGTGATGGAAAACACAACTCATAATATACCTTTATAATCTATAAAATCAATTAATGGATAATATGAGCCGTATGATGGCTAGTTCCGCAAGCCAATTAGGAGGATTAAAGACCGTCATGAGTGGTGTATATGGAAGTATGTCAAACAGTAGACAAGCCATGACAAATAGTGTATCAAATCAAGTCATTAATAATTCTTTCGGATCATCTGGCGGTGGAGTTATTCCAATGCTTGGTGGAGATTTATTGAAGTACCCGTAAATTTAGAAGGAAGAGACGTGGCACGCGGTACTTATCGGCTATACAACCGAGTATCAAGAAAGAGAAGAAAAGAGAAACTCAGCCTTTTAGGTTTGGGTTTCTTTTATTTTATAAAAAAACGGAGTGTCAAAATGAGCTCTTTTACATTCAACAATCAACGAAAAGAATATATCCAACTAGAAAGAGGATGGAGCCCGCCAACATGGGAACCTCTAAAACGTAAATTCTTAAACACGCCTGGATATCCAGGCGCAAGATTATTAGGAATGGAAACAGATCCTCGTCGACTTTCTGTCCCTGTGGGAATTATCGTTCCAGATGGAACAGATTTAGAAACGTTAAAAGAAGAAATAGCGACATGGTTAATTACTGAACAAGCAACCGAGCTAACTTTTGATACAAAACTAGATAGAACATATATAGCTGTTATTGATGAAGATTTTAATGTTGATAATTTTATGAGTTTAGGAAAAGGCACCTTAAAATTCATTTGTCCAATGCCTTATAAACTAGGCCCAAGGAGAAAAATAGATTTCAAATTACAAGGAAGTAGATTAATTACAAATATATCGAATAATGAGAGTAAATATTCTGATCCTACGTTCATAGTTAAGGTAGAAACTCCCTCTACTTTTATTGATATTTCACGAAAAAAGGAAGAAGAAATTCAACATTTTCGTATGGGATACCCTGTTTCTGTGGAAGAACGAACAGTCGAGAAAGAACAGCTTGTTATGCACGATGAAATGAAAACAATGGTTGGTTGGAATCAAAATGGTCCAAACACTAACGAAGGTGAAAACACAGGAACTCTAAAGTCAGATAGTGAGCGCTTTGTTATAGATAACTTTGGTGCAGGTAGTACATGGCATGGCGGAGTGGCTAGGAAAAGTTTAAAAGAACCGCTACAGGATTTTACTGTTGAAGCAAACGAAGAAACAGGTGAGTATCTAACTTTTGAAAAGATTAACGGTGGGAAGTTATACGTCGCTGATGCAGATGCCTTACAACGTTGGACAGAAGATGGTTCACACAAATATGACATCTATAGTCCACAAACAGAAGATCAAAATATGTCAGCCGAAAGATTAAAACAACTAACGGAAGCGGAACTAAAGAAACGTATTAATAGCACTGTACAGTATGAAGTAACTCCAATTGCATTAGAAAAGATATTTGGTTTATCTCATGAAAAAGTAAATAAGGGCGATATTGTCCATTTCAAAGATACAAAATTTACGCCACCTTTGTTTTTAGAAGCACGTCTTATCGCAGCGGATGAATGTGATACAAATGCGGCAAATGATAAATATTATTTTGGTGATTTTAAAGAAGTAGAAGATACGAGAAGTCTGTTAGATCACATGTATGCCCAAGTTATGGGCAGTCTAGCTGGAAAAGCAAATAAAGGCTTGTTAGATAAGTTGGAAGAACTTGTGAAAGAGACAAATGAACAAGTTGATGTTGTGAAAAAGGAATCAGAAGCAGCAAAAAAGTTAGCAGAAAAAGTACAAGAAAACCTTAAAAATTATCAAACAAAAATTATTGAAAGCGCAAAACCACCGACAATCGGTTTAGAAAATGGAAAAACCTTATGGTTAGATATTTCAAACGGCAAGCCTGGCATCCTCAAATTATGGAAGAATGGCAATTGGGAGTCGGTTGTTCCTGATATGGACAAAGTAAAGGAAGATACCTTAGAGCAAGTCAACAAAGATATTGAAACCACAAAAACAGAGTTGAATAAAAAAGTTCAAGAAGCACAAAATCAAGCAACAGGACAATTTAATGAAGTGAATGAAAGATGTTGAAGATTACGTTGGTGGAATTGGTAACCAAACGGTTTTACACAATGTCTTGTAGAAGAACGACACGAAATATTGGCAATTAACTTCAAACGCAGTAAGAGATACACAAGTCACTTATAAGAGGTGCAATTCACTTAGTGTTATTACTACAGGTAATATGACTTATTCTTTATCCTGTTTCTTTCTTAGTTGTACCTAGCGCGTTTTTATAATTCTTTATTTAATTCCTAATTTAAAGAACAAACTATCCAAAATAACATGATTTATATGACTATGTATACTCTTTTTGAAAAATATTGTAATTAATTAACATTTGAAACTATAACACAAATTATTTAAATAATATATCTAAATTTATCGTTATCACAATGGTGCTTGTCTTTAAATTTTCAGCAATCATTATTCCAGGAAATCTTTTATGCCTCCCTTCAATTAGGGTCAGTATTATTCTATGTTTTAGTAAAAAAACTGCTTGTTTATTAACCTATTATTATACTTTTATATGATAGAGAGCTTTCTACTAGATATAGAATTCATAAAAACTATGCTAATTTTTAAGGGAGAGTGGATAGAACTACTGATTATGAAATTAATCAACACACATTTATCAAAGAAAATATTCTAATTTAAAATAATTTCTTATTTTGGAGTATACTGTTTTGAATGTATATTTCAAAATTGAATAGGTAAAAGATTTTATGTAACAACAAATAAAACTTCAGTATATGTAAAGCGATTTTTTACGAATATATAGCTTGATAAAAATAAAAATCATCATTTGGTAACCATGTTCATATCGTGATATCCAAAATTAAATTCAAGATAACTCATGTAATAAAGACTTCATAATTTTACCGAATCTGCGAGATACGTTGAAAACAGAATTTGTATTCCTCTAAAAATATTAATTTTCAGAATTTTCAATAAAAATGATTAGATTATACTAACTTAATGATAATGATTAAAAAGGCTACTATAGAACCCAAACATTAGTAGAAGAAAGACATATACAAGTATTATGAGTTTGAAAATTTCATAAACTCTAAAATCTTATAAAAAGAGGAGCATAAAACATGAGCGAACAATGTCCAATTAATGTACCATGTCAGGTAGCGGGACAAACCCAAACACCATTAAGTGATGAGACTGCAACACCAATTGTTACTCCAGGAGCACCTATTGTAAAGATTCCAGTTGTATTAGCTGAAAGAACGCTTCAAATTGTTGTAGAGTCCGATATTTCATTAGAGCCTCCAGCAGTCGAAATTAAACGCATCTTAAAAAACGTATTTTTAACACAATGTAAGTTAGTGCCTGTAGCATTCGTACCAGTACCAGGTACACCTTACCGACGAGTTACAAGAGCGAAATTATTTGTACAAGGCTATATTCGTAAAAATATTGAATATGCAAATGACGAGTGTAATGGAGTTCTATATGATCGTATTGCAAATGTTCCATTTTCTGGTTTTGCAGATCTGACAGAAGGTGATTTTCTATCATTAGCTTTAGTAGCTTCTTCTTCGGACACTACTTCTCATTTTATAAATCCTAAAAACGGTGATTTACCACGTCTAGACAAATATTTCTTTGAAAATGCAGTTTTTTATAACGAACAACCATATTGTGAATTAGTAAGCGCTCAATTTTTTGAATTAGACTTTTCACCTTGTCCTACAAACCTAAACGAACCATTTGATACGCTTCGTGAAAAAATTGTACTAGATCTTACTTTAAAAGTTTTACAAGTACAACAAGTACAAGTAGCACTATAAAAATAAAAAGAAATTGTCTTTGTTAAAAAGACAATTTCTTTTTTATTTTTATACAACATATATAATGATGAAATGGTCACATACAAAAAACAAATTTTTTGAATTTCATCAGACGGGGGGATGGTGATGAAAAATCCATGGATTGGTAAGGGGATATGGGATGAAATTTACAAGTATAAAAAACTGAATATACAAGATAATTTACACGAAAAAAGAGGGGGAAAAGAAGAAATACCACCTGAATTAAAGGGAGAATATGTAGCATCAAAATTAGAGAAAGAAGGTAAAGCGTCTGGATCACAAATAGGGCCTTTAATACGCTCACTGGTGGTCAAAACTCCATTTTCTATTTTTTCAGAAGTAACTAGTTTTAAAATATTTCCAAAAATAAATGTTAAAAATCAAGAAGCATTTGTATTTAGGAATGAAAAAGGTGTAGAAGGGCGTGAATTAGATTGTAAGTTATTAACTACAGTGCAACAATATTATTCGGATAGTTATTGTAAATTAGTTTCTTTAAATCTTCATGAGAAGAGAATTCATTTTGAATTATATAACCAAAAAAATAAAGGGAATAAAGAAGAGAATAAGGTAGAGGCATCTTCATGGATTCCTATTCACAGTATAATATTAGAGAGTGAAAATGGGGGAGACGTAAATAATTTTATTACAGCGAAACTACCAATAGAAATAGGAAGATATAAAGGTGAAATTAGTTTACGAGAAAAGGTTGTATTTAAAGAAAAAGTCATAGGAATAAAAGAGGTTGAACAGGAGATTATTTTGACAAAAACCGAATTTTTAATACCAAAGGTAAAAAAGAATGAGCAAAATACACTTACAGTTGAAAAAGGGAGCTTATTGGTAGAAGGGTATATATATCAATGTATTGAATACATATCAGAACAAAGTAAACTTCATGATAATGAGCATCAGTTAATACAAAATATTGTATTGGAGTTAATCATTCAAGTAATACAAGAACAAGAAGTACAAGTGCGAATTAAATAAAAATAATTATATTCCCTCGATTAGCTGATTATTTTTATTCGTAGTGTATCGATGGGTATTCTTTTGTAAATCATTCAGTGCTGCAAACTATTTGTTAAATGGTTTATCCTTGATAAATTCAATTTTACATTGTTACTAAATTGTATGAATCTCCTCTGGTTTAAGTTTTAAAAAAGTGCTAACAAGTTTGCAAGCGATCTTGCTAACACTTATACAGAATAGACATAAATTATCGCTGATATGTCGTTTTTAAAAATAGTCTTAATCAGTTAAATCACACTTATACGAAATGCTTATAAAAACCGTCTTAGTATCAAGAATATAACATGTTAGGTCAAACAAACCTTGATATAACAATGTTTGTTTAACTTGAATTTGTAAAACATTTACATTTTATAAATGCAAGTTATCCAAATCAACGTAATTATAAACATAAACATGATTAACACCAATCGGTTTACGTGACATTCGTATATTTTAAGTCTTTGATAAATAATACAATTTAAATTTTGCAGATCAGTAGAATGAGGAAATATGCTTAGAGTATTAGCGAAACCCAACCCTAATCAATTCTTCATCATTTATTTCAATTACGAATCTATATTCTTTGTCTAATAGCCAGTAATAAAAACTGACTGCATCAACGTCAACTAGTGATTGGAATACTTTATCAAGATTTGTACTTACTACAGGGATTTCATAGTTATCCCATATTATAAAAATCTGTTCGTCAAAATCTAGTTGGTTTGCTCTAATAAGGGAAATTATTTGTTCTTTGTTCGAAGCTATGAATTGGTTATCTATCTGTTCCCAATCTATTCTTCCCGAGACAGTTATAGGAAATGAATTCATTAAAATAGTAGCAATCTGCTGGCTTTTTTCTTGGGAGAAAATGAGAGTTTCGTTTCCTAGGGATTCAAGGCATTCATTAAACAAAGGGTTTGTATCATTTCTGTTTTTTGTTTTCAGTGCTCTTAACTTTTGTCGCAATTTCCATTGTCTTGACGATCTATCATCCATTTTTAACATTCCTTATACAATTATTTAAGAATGAGTATAGCATATAAGGGAAGTCTTTATGAAAAGGAACTTTTTAAATATAAATTAAACAAAAGTGTTATTTGAAAAAAGGGCCTTTTACGGAAAGATAAGAGGCCATCAAAAAATATAACAACATAAAAATTTTATATTATGTATATACAATTTGAAAAGTTTACTGGAAATAATAAAATGTATAAAATTCTTATAAAAAAAGCCCTAGGATTAGGGGGGCTAGGGCTTACTTTGTTGGTATATCTCACAAGATATTATAAAAAGAAAAAGAACTTAATGAAGATAACACATGAATGTTTCGTAAATGTATCAAAAAAGTGAACAAAAGCGTTATTTTAAGGACCATGATATATTATCAAGGGCTGTATAAATATAACTATACATTAGGTAAAAGAGATATTTCGGATTGTATTTTTGTTTCCAGTTCATAATAATCACCTCTCATACAAATAGTTTAATTATATTATAAGGTTATTAAAGAGAATGTTAAGAAAACTTGATATGAATTAAGGTGAATTTAAACAAACTAGTAATTGTCATTAAAAAGCAGTTAGCTTTTGCTAGCTGTTTCACTCACTGGAAGTTTTTTTATGTAATTTAGATAAAGAAACTAGCCATTAAAAATATTGCTCCTATCAAAATTAGAGAATCAACTAAAATCAAGAACTGTTTTTTCTGTGGCTTTTGAAATTCCTTTATTAATCTAAAAACTGAACTTACTCCGAAACAAATGTATAACAAAATCATTATTATTTTTAGCATTACTAACACTTCTAATATATTAATTATGTATTGGAGAATATATCCATATAAGTTTTTAATAAAATTCTTATTTAAATAGAAAATGCCAGCTGAAATGTCAAGGGCGTATCAGCTGGTACTGAAATAGATATTAACTTTTAATATTAGGTTTTTTAGTTCCTACTTTTGCTCTTATTTTTAGAAGAGATTGTACCAAATATTGCTCCGGACATTGCTCCAATCAAAGTCATAAAAATTGCACTCCATGCTGCAAATGACATAATTACACCTCCTAATAATAAAATGCTACAACTATATTAATTATTATATATGAATTTAATAATTTAAAGTGGGGGAAAAGTTAGAAAATTATACAAAAGTGTTAATTCAATTAAAAAAAGAGCCCCACTATAATGGCTGCAAGGCTTCATAAGGTCGAGTTGTGTCGTACTCACAAGGGATTTTAACATGAATGTTGTGGTAAACATACTAAATGTATCTAATTTATTTAGAGCAGTTATTTTAAACAAAAACAATATTTGGTAAGTATATTATTTTTAACAAAAATTTAATTTTATGGAAATTAAAACCCTAGTTTCCTAGGGTAATGGTATAACAGCCAAATATATTTTATTCTTATATATCTTAACTTAATATTACGCTAAAAACATCAGGTAAGTGTAACCAATTGCAGAAAATAAAAGAGCAGCTAGCAAACGCTAACTGCTCGGTTCTCCAAGGGGGAACAAGGAGAAAATCTAATGTCATATACAGTATTAACGGAATATTGAGTTTTATTCTATTTAAATCAAAAAAATGAATTTAATAATTACGATGCGATTAAAGATACTAAAAACACACTATTAATATTAAGTACAAAAGTAAGAACAATGTAAGTGTGATTGTAATTATACTTCTAATCGTTGTTTTCGCAGTAGTTGGCGTATTCATTCCTATAAGGCCACCAATAAAGGTCCAAGCTGTTAATATCAGTAAAAAAATTATTGGGTCGGTAGAACTCCAATTCATCGCTGTATTAATAGATTCATTTTCAAAGTATAGGATAAGTAAGTCAATACAAATAGTAGGAGTTTTTCCTTTGTTTGAAAGTTCAAAAAGATATATAATAATTTTCTGACTATTAATTTGTGGAGGGGTATTAATGAAAAATGAAACGTTACACACACAAGAAGACATTTTAAAAATGCTTGATTCATTATTAAGACCTGCAGAACCATTTTGGAATGAATTTTATGAGAATAGAGAAAAGGATGTTCCATTTTTTGAAAATGTTCCAGATGAGAATCTAGTTTCGTATATAAAAAAAGAGAGAGTTTCAAAAGGGAAAGTATTAGAACTTGGATGTGGTCCAGGTAGAAATGCCATTTATTTAGCGACTCAAGGATTTGATGTAACAGCAGTGGATTTATCTGTAGAGGGCATTAATTGGGCTAAAGAGAGGGCATTAGAAAAAGGAATAGGAATTCATTTTATTTGTAATTCAATTTTTAATTTAGAGGTTCAAAACGAATTTGATTTTGTATACGATTCGGGCTGTTTGCATCACATTCCACCGCATAGAAGAATAAATTATGTGGATTTAATTAAAAACTCATTAAAATCGGGTGGTTATTTCGGATTAACATGTTTTGCGGCAGGCGATTTAGATGAGCGAAATGGATCAGAAATAACAGATTGGGATGTATATAGAGGGTGGAGTCTACAAGGTGGTCTTGCATACTCGGAAGAAAAGTTACGAGAGATATTTAAAGAATATGAGGTAATTGAGATTAGAAGGATGGAACAAATGAAACAACCGAATGAAATGTTTGGAGAATCATTTCTTTGGACAGCATTATTTAAGAAGAAATAAGAAAGTAGATAATTGACAAACTCATCGTTTTTATAGACAATACACTCATAGGAATGTA